>Ga0326728_10012748_pt1 | contig 18539 bp, 13 predicted proteins | sample MB3enrmetagenome_FD_207602 | JGI IMG/M metagenome (GOLD analysis project Ga0326728, IMG submission 207602) | Lab enriched peat soil microbial communities from McLean, Ithaca, NY, United States - MB31MN | ecosystem: Environmental > Terrestrial > Soil > Wetlands > Peat | place: USA: New York... | reverse complement strand
GGCCCCTCAAAAGGCCGCCGAGGGCCTGACGAGACTGAAAATGTAGTGCCGACCTGGGAGATCGCGCTGATGGAAACAAAACACTTACGACTTCAACATGCCCCCAACTGCGAAAGTTCGGCTAAGAAGAAGCCGCGGATCCCACAACCGGTGGGAGGAACTCCATGACCTGCGCCCGCGTGGGAGCGGAGTCTGCCCCGCCCAGGCCAAGGGTCGCAAGCGCACCGGCGGCGTTGGCAAAACGCGCGGCGCCAGCCAGGTTGTCGCCCCAGCACGTGGCGGCGAGAAACGCGGCCGCAAAACAATCGCCTGCGCCGGTAGTGTCCACGGGATGCACCTCGAAACCCGGTGAGGTGAAGGAACCTTCTGGAGATTCCACGTAGCAGCCCATCGCTCCCAGCTTGACGATGACTGTTTTCACTCCCAGGCTGCGCAGGCGCCCGGCGATAGCTGCGGGCTCAGATTCCCCGGTAAGCTGGCGCCCCTCCTCTCGGTTGGGAAAAATGAAGTCAGTATGAGCGAGGGCGGGCTGGAGAAGCGTCAGCCAGCGGCCCTGCAAGTCCCAGCAAATGTTCACCGAGGTCAGGCAGCCCAACTCGCGGGCGCGCTTGAGCGTACCCTCGAGCGGCCCGCCGTCGAAGGCCGGCAGGGCAAAGGCGCTCGCGTAGTGAAACACGCGCGCGCCCTTCACCAACTCCCAGTTCAAATGGCGGGCGGAAAAGTAGGCATTCGCACCGCGAAAGTGCAGCAGGCGCCGCTCGCCGCTCGATTCGACGAGCACCACACTAGCGGAGCTCTTGGCCTCCGTGATCGTGACGATGTTCGAGTCATCCACGCCTGCGGCGCGCACCGACTCGCGAAGCATTCCCCCCAGGCGGTCATCGCCCACGGGTGCAGCCAGCGCCACACGAACCCCCAGCCGGGCCAACGCGATGGAAGTGTTGACGCCGTTCCCCCCGGGCCCTAGGGCCACTTCTTCCAGTCGCTGGCTGGTTCCTGGTCGAGCAAGCCCATCCACCGGTCGCGCCAGCACATCCGCCACGGCATTCCCTGCGCAGAACACTTCGCATCCCGAACTCATAAGTCAGTCGCCTCGATCCGCTCGAATCAAAGTAGCTTACGCAACGGTAGTGGTGCAGCTTGCTGTAGCGGCGCTCTCCGAGCGCCGGAACTGCTTGAAAATTCAAGACCGGCGGTCAGAGACCGCCGCTACAAAAATTGAACTGACCCTCCACCCACGCAACGCCGAGGTCGTTTCTTCTTTGCGACCTTTGCGTGCTTGGCGCCTCTGCGTGAACCTCTTTTCCTCCGTGGATTATTTCACACTTTAGGGGAGAGACCGCAAGCCAGCCTACCGCTCGAACTCACCGGCAGCGATATCGCGCACCGCGATCTCGAACAGCATCCCCACTAGCCGCGCTCGACCTTTGTCCAACCGCCCTCGGGTGAAGCCACCCAAGCGTTGCCGCGCATGTCTAGCCACTCGCCGAAGGGCTGACCCTCTTTTGGCTCTGAGCCTAGCCGGAGCACGTTCCCGTCGAGATCTTCGACCTGCATCTCGTACGCCCAGGAATAGTTCGTAGGTGGATGGCGGATCTTGGCTCCCGAGGCGCGATACTCATTGCACAAAGCGTCCGCATCTCTTACACCGATCCAGGCCCAACTCTCGGGATTTCCTTGGTCACCCTCGCACAGGAAAAGGTGAAAGCGGCCGCGCGAGACGGACGCGAAGCCCCCATCGCCCCAATCGAGCTTGAACCCCAGCATGCGCACGTAATAATCAATGCTGGCGGCAACGCTCCGAACTCGAAAGATCGGATTCCCTCCCTCAAAATTGACGGCGTCGTTCGGTGTATCTGTTTGAGGCATTTAATAGACTCCTTATTCGCAGTCTATCACCTGACCGTCCGACGCACTCCCACGGAAATCCTCCCTGCGCCCCTTCTGGGACTATCGCAGCCACATTGGGATGGACTATGTCTACGGTTTCCCTCGTCAGTGTAAACTTGCAAACTGAACGGGCGAACGCCCCCATGTGCTTGTCGTTCGCCACCCTGCCAACCAGCGGAAAGCCTTTTGCGGCGATTCCCTGTCGCCAGCAAGAGACTTCCCATGCCAGAACTCAGGCTTGTTTCCGCGCCTCGTCAAGAAAATTATCTAGTTTTGACATGAGTCAACAACTAATTTTTCGAGCAAAAAAGGTGTTGACAAGCATAATGACTGCATGTCTAATAGTCTCGTTCAGGTAGAACTTATTCTTCGTTACAACTAATTTGAGCAACCAGTAGAGAAGCCCTACGCCCATCTCGCGAGGGCAAGACCCCAGGTAAATTACACGACAAACCACCGTTCCAGCCCAGGCCGTTTGGCCTGCGCGGGAGCTCAAATGGCGAGGGGAATCGCGGAACCGAAAGGACCTGCGCCAGCCCGCATGAGCAGAAGCAGGGATCGTGCCGGTGGGCGTTGAAGTGTCTTGCGAATTAGGAGGAACGCATGGACGATCTGATCAACCGCACCCGCGACGCCGTTCTGCGCGGAACGGAATGGCTGGTCCGGCGCCAGAATGCGGACGGATCATTCTCCGATTGCAGAGACGAACTGGTGTCCACCTATAAGGCTCCGCTGGCTTTCGCCGTCTCCGGCAACGCGGAAGCCGGAATCCGCTGCCTACAGTACATCAAGGGCCACAACCTAAACGGCGAGGGTGAGTTATCGTCCGCCGGGGGCGGGGTCAAAACCACTTTTCCCAACAACCAGCGGAACTTCGCGAACTATATGGATGGCTGGGTGGCCATCGGCGCCTGGTTGCTGGGCGATTTCGGATTTGCCGCCCAGATCTGCGAACGGCTGTTGCCGCAGCAGGCGGCGCACGGCGGAATCCTCACCGGCCCCGAGAAGTGGAGCGGCACGCCGCGGTATGACGTGCTGACCAATGCAAGTCTCGGTCGCGCCTTCCTGCACACGGGAATGAGAGACAAGGCCAGGTCCGTTGCGGACTTCCTCGCCCAGGTGGTCGCTCCCCAACATCAACGCACTCCGAAAGAGGCATTCGACATGAGCTTCGATGTCGAGTGGAATCACGTGGAACCCTCCGACCCGAAAGACCGGCCCTACTACCGGCTCCTCTACAGCCAACGCGGGGAGAGGGTATTCTGCCCGGCCTTTGCGTGCGCCTTCCTGTGCGAGATGGCGCAGTTGGACAACCGGGAGAGGTACCTGGGCGCCGCGCGCGAATATCTCTCAGTGATCACCCGAACTCCCGAGTTCCTCGATCAGTTTCTGGCGAACGGCAAGTCGGGTTGGGCCGCCGGGATGCTGGCGGTCGCGAGCCGCGATGAGTCGGCGAAGCAGGCGGCGCTTCAAATCATGCCCAAGATGCTGGCGCGCCAGCGCGCGGACGGCGAATTCGCCGCCGCGTCGGGCGCTGACCAGACTCCTTTGGCCAAGCGGTTGGAGTCCACCGCCGAACACGTGGCCTGGGCCCTCCAGTACCAGCGTCTGTTGACCCTCGGTCTCTAGACGCCAGAGCCTTTTTCAACGGAAGGGAGAATGACGGAACGGATATGAACGACCTCCTGGATTACCCCAAACCTTTCATCTGCGTCATTCGCCATGGCGAAACCCCGGCAGCAAAAGCCGGGCGCATGAACGGTGTCCGCGAGGAACCTCTCACCGAGATGGGCGAGCGCCAGGCGGCTTCCTTGCAGGCGCCACTCAGCGCAATCGTCTGGGACAGGGTGCTCTGTAGTCCGCTTGGCCGGGTCCGGCGCACAGCCGAACTGGCGGGGTTCGCCACTCCCGAGATTGTTCCTGACCTTATCGAATTCGATTGCGGCAACTACGAGAACCTGACCCTCAAAGAGATCAGAAGCAAACGGCCGGGCTGGGATTTCTGGCGAGATGGCTGCGAGGGCGGTGAAACGTCCGCGACTGCCGGGGCCCGAGTCGATCGCGTTTTGGCGCGCTTGGCCGGCGCGCCGGGCGCCACTCTGTTATTCAGCCACGCCGCCACCAGCCGGGTGCTGGTGGCGCGGTTCCTGGGGTTGCCCGGTCAGATGGCTTCAGGGTTCAGCTTCGACCCCGCCCACCTCGGAGTGCTCGGGCAAAGAAGCAACCCGGCCATCTTCCTGTGGAATGACGGCAGTCATCTTCCCGCGGCGCACAAGAGCGAGAAAGACGCGTCTGGGCTGCCGCACTGACGAAACGTGAAGGAGGGGACATGCTTACACAAGCGGACATCGATCGGATGACGAAAATCGCACCTGAACTGCAAGGCGCGGACCATCGCCAGCGCTACCACGCCTGGCGGGAAGTGCTGCACCTGTACGAGGATGTGGTGACGCGCACCGGGAAAGACGCCCCGGTCCCGGAGTGCAAGGAGTTTGCCGACCTAAAGCAGTTGGCACGCCGGGCATTCGCGGCTCTTGGCGGCATGGCAGAGCCGGTGCTCGCCTCCCTCCGGGACTACGATAACACGACCTACGGCGCCTACCTGGGAGTCAGCGACGAAGGACGCGTGGCGGAGCGCATTCGCGACGCCTTCCTGAAGTCGCCCAAGGCGCTGGCGCACGGGAAGCCGGAGCCGCTGGTGGTGGGCTGCGCTGTCGACGCCGAGCGTCTCGGTGGTGCCGGTGAAGTGCCCGTCGGGCCGGATGAGTATTGCGACATTCAACTGGCTTGTGTCGGACGGGTGCTGACGACGACCAACGTCGGCACGCGGGTGAATGCCCGGTACTACAACGATCCTCCCGCATTCGCTGTTTCCCAGCCGGAGGAGGCTGCGGCGATCAAGGCAGCGGAGGCGAAGGCCAAGGCACTGCTCGCGCCTTATCTGCACCCCCCCGGAGGCAAGCCCGTTCCGGTGACTCTGTTTGTCTCGTTCGGGCATCCGGTCAAGCCGCCGACCCAGTTGGCCGTGCTGGAGCAACTTAAGAAGGAGATGCAACGCCCGGAGTTTTGCGATCCCTCCGTGCACCGTCTGGGGTTGCTGGTTCGCGCGCCGCGCGGCAGCCTCGGACCCGAGGCGGTGCGGCAGGGGCTCGCTCTCGCGGCCAAAACGGGGCTCGGCGAGGTGGCGGTGAATGGCGTGTTACGCGGGGAAGCCCAGGAACGCATCTCCATGCCGGGTCTTCTCAATTTCTTCGATAAGACCACGGCCAACAAGCTCTGGGCCGATGCGGAGCCGAAGCGTATCGTGCTGCGTGCCTGGAAAGCCATCGATGTGGATTCCGTCGCCCGCAACACTTGGACGTCGCTGCTGGCGGCGCGGAACGCGGGCCTCTACCTCGGCAAGTACGGAATGCTGCCGCTCACCCTTCCGGAAGCGGATTACGTGATCGGCAAGATCCAATCGTGGTTCGAGGATTGGAGCGCCGCCCCCGCGATCTACGTGGATTGTCCCACCGTGACGCCGTACCGCTGCTACGACGAGGAAGCGTGCGAGGCAGTCCGCGCCTGGCTCGATGTCGCGCATACCCACAAGGTCGCCGTCGTGCTGATCGATACGGCGGACAAGTCGAGAGGCCGCAAGCTGCTTAAGGATAGCCCCGAGGACGAGGTGGGGATCCTGTCCGAGACGGAGATTCGCGAGTTGGACCGCTACGCGCGCACCCTGGGCATAAAGGCGTTGTGGGCGGGCGGCATATCGGCGGCGCAGGCCTACCGCTTCGGGAAGATGGGAGTCTTCGGCATCTACACGACCACCTCGACAGCGCGCAAGGTCGCAGTCAGCGGCGACTACACGCACGATCAATCGATGCCGAACGAGAAGGAACCCACCTATCGCGGTGTCTGCCGGGTGGCCCTGTTGCTCCAGGCCGGCTTCTTGCAGGACCGCCTGGAGTCCCTGGGCGACTCCGCCACCGCCGCCCAAGTGGCTCGAGAGGCCGACGCGCTTCTCGCGCTCCAACCGGAGAACTCGTCCGAGGAGCAAGAACGGGATGTTCAACGACAGTTGGCGCAATCGCTGCAAAGCGTGTGGCGCCGCGTGCTGGAAGGCACCCGATAAGAGAACCGTTAAGTGAGGAGGTATGCAATGACAAGCGAAGGCAACGTCAGCAAAGCGGGCAATCTGGCGGGATGCACCGTCTACTTGTCTGGCCCCATGGACTTTCTGGCCCAGTCCAGGGAGGAAGAGCGCGTCAACGGATGGCGCGCGCGGGTGGGGCAGTTCCTGAAAAAACGTGGAGTGAACGTGCTCGATCCGTGGTACAAGCCTGAAATCCGCGCTTTGCACGGGTACGGAAAAGAGGACGACAAGTCAACCGAGAACCGCAATCGCTGGACCTTCGGCGACAACCCCGAAGAGAGGGCGTTGCGGGCCGAGATCTGCTACTCCTATTGGCCCACTGTGCATATCGACTTGCGCATGGTGGATAAGAGCGACTTCCTCATCTCCTTCTGTCCCACGAACACGTACAGCGTGGGCACTGTGCATGAGATCGCCCTGGCGCGCCAGCAGCACAAACCGGTCTTATTCGTGAGCCCGCCCATCCCTCTGCGCTCCCTCACCGAACTCCGCGACCATCTTGTGCAAACCAGCGACAAGAAAGGCCAGGAGTTGCTACAGAAGCTGCAACAGGAACAGCCGATGAAGGAGAATCCCAACGGCGCGCCCAGCCTCTGGTACATGGGAATGCTGTACGGAGACTACTTCTTCGACAGCTTCGGGTTCGAGGCCTACAAAAAGGAGTTCGGGTGGAAGCAAAGTCCGCTCGACGAGATGGAGCACCAGCCCCCGGCTCGCCGCAGATCTTTGCTGCGGTATCTCGCCTGTCTCGACGCCAAGATTCCCGATCTCTACAATCCTCGGCTTGGGCAGTTGGTGACCAATGACGATTGGTTGATCTTCGAGAAGCGCCTGGAGGAGGGCGCAGGCTGACGCCCGCCGAGGCCACCGGCAGGGGTTCCGCAACTGGTGGCAGGGAGCACAACTTTTTCACAATGCCATCCGAATGGCCGGCATAACCACCCCGCCCTCAAGAACGCCACAACGGCGTTTTCGCCGTTGGCGAGAACGTTCGGATATCAATGACTAAGGAGATGTTATGGTGAATGACAAAGTAACGAGCAACGGCAATGACGGCAAGGTAACTGTTCGCTCATATACTTCTCCGACGCTTGTCCTGCTGGCGATGGATTGGGCTGACGGAGCGAAGTATGAGGATTTTCTGGGGTTTGCAATCCTGCGTTCGCCGGGTTTTGCTCCTCGTGAAAAGGACGGTTACTTGCTTAACAAGATAGGCTTTGCCCCTCCGGGCCCTCAAACACGTTCGCTGCCCAGTAATCTCTCTCCGATCCAGAAATTTCTTTGGTGGGATTCGGCGATCGGCGATGCCGACCGTGGCAGGACCTTTGTCTACACGGTTACGCCCGTTCGCGGAACAGGTCCGCAAGACATGAAGTTGCATGCAGAGGCGGCATCTGACCCGACTAGGGTCACCATCCCGGACATTCAGCGCGATGGCATCTGGACTTGGTTCAACCGGGCAGTTGTCAGCTCACAGGCTTTTTCGCGGGAATTTCCTGATCCTCAGAAGGACCTCGACGCTGCCATGAAATGGCTGGCGAACGGGATGGAAGGCGCTTTTCCGGAGATTCTTAAGACGGCGCGTGACGTCAGCGGCGCTATCTACCATCTGACCGACAAGGAATGGGTCGTGCCCGATCTTAAGACGTTTGCCGGGGAGTTGTCTATGGTCTACGAGGATCGCAAGAACGACACAACCTGCCTCCCGGCCATCAAAATCCTGCAACGCGCCAAGGGCCGGGAGTTCCAGGGGTACCCGCGTTCAAAAACCAACATTATGCACAACAAGTTCCTGGTTGACCTCAACGGCAATCGCGTCCTGATGGGTTCCGCCAATTATACTCCGGAGGCACTGACGTGTCAGGCGAACCTACTGCACATCTTCGAGTCCGAAGATCTCGCGGGTCTCTTTGCCGCGCGCCAGGAACTCCTCCGTAAGGACCCCCCTGTGCCGGTAACCGCCCAGGGTGCAGCGTGGTCTGAATCCATTCGTGTGGGAAGCACGGCGCAGGTGAGGGTTATTTTTTCACCGGAGCCAAAGAATCAGCGCGTCTCCATAGACACGGTTATCCAGTCAATCCAAGGCGCGAAGCAATCCGTCATCTTCTGCATGTTTGATCCCACGGACCCCGAGCTTCTTTCGTCACTTCTTGCGGTCGGCGACAAGAAAAGGCTGCTGTACGGACTTTTGAATGCAATCTCCGACCCGAACAGGAAGAAAGCCAGCCTGTCCGACTCTGGTGAGGCCCCGCGAAAGCCGACCCCGGGCACCCTGATCAAAGTCACGCTCTATAACCGGTCACGGGAAGACAAAAAAGTGCTGGCGTACTCTTATTTTCAGCGGGGCGATACTCCGGCTGGGTATTTACCCGAGTTCAGCACAGTAGACTTGAGTTCCAAGAGCACGTTGCCCCAGGCTAAGCCCGGCGGGAAAAAGAAAGGTGGTCCGCCGGCTGTCCACATCCACCACAAATTCATCGTGATAGACGCGGAAACCAATAGCCCGATCATCTACACGGGCTCGAACAACCTGAGCAATAACTCCACCCATAACAACGACGAGAATCTTCTGGAAATCAAAAACAGTCCAGAGCTCGCGCAGACCTATTTTGCAGAGTTTATGAGGCTGTACGAACATTACCGGGCACGCGCTCTATGGAACATGGCGCATCCGCCGACCAAGGGCAAACTGAAAACCACCGCCCAGACCAATTCTAAGCTGGGCCAGACGTTCACGCTGAAGACCACGCGCGACGGATGGGTGAAGGGTGCTTACAGGGCGGGAACAGCGGAATATCTTGCCAGAACGCTCCTGGCCGGCAAGGAGTGAGTATTCCCGCCGTAGTGCACCGTCATTTCACGTGTTGGCGTGGTGCACGCTTGGTGCACAGAAGAGCAGAAGCGACGGTAGTGGTACAGTTTGATGTAGAGGCGGCTTTACGCCGCCATTTGGCAAGGTAAACTCGCCGCTACAACATCAAACTGTACCACTGCCGAAGCGACTATAAGCTCGAAACCATGAAGAAGGTCAGGATGAGCAGATTTTCATTCTAAAGGAGGAACTATGCGGAATCGTGATGAGATTCGAATCCAGGGATGTGTCAAAAAAGGCGTGGAGGCGGGGTGCATCATCCTAGTCACCAGTCAAGGGAAGGAGTACAGTTTGCACGGCAAGTCTCTTCCGACCCTTGGCAAAGGGTCAGGAGTCTCAGCGACTGGCAAGGTCATAGACGCCGACGTCTGTCAACAAGGAACCCCGTTCGAAGTAAGCTCGTGGAATTGGATCCGACTGAAATGCCCCAAAGAGGAGAGCACTTCGACAGAAAAGTCAGCGGCGGGCAAGTGCTCTGGATGGAAGGCATGGCACGACCGAATGCCCGGGGGCTCAGCCACGTTGCACGTCCAGGGAAAGTGTACCTTTCCAACAACCGGCTACAAAGTAAAGCTGGTTCCGCACGTGCCCCAAGGCATAAACCCGGCAATCTATATTCTGGATCGTGTGGTCCAAGTTCCGACAGGGCTAGTGTCACAGATGGTCACAACTGAGAAGGCTGAATATGAGGAAAAAACGAACGCGATCTATCTGGAAGTTCGTATTGAACCCGACGGAGTGACAATTCCTGTGAAGGAAGTTAAGTGAATAGGAGGACCGTTCCAATGCGTAAACTTCTTCCAGTTGTAGCAGCTCTAGGCCTGTTTCTCGCCTCATCACCCATTCAGGGGTGGTTTGATGGGGGCCACATGGTTGTCGCTTATATCGCCTACCAGAATTTGACTCCACAGACTCGAACCCGTGTCGACCGTTTGTTGATGCTGAACAAGATGTATCTTACGTGGACGAAGGGTGTGACCAAGAAACAATTAGGTTTGGTCGCGTTCTTGCGCGCTGCGACTTGGCCCGATTGTATCAAAGAGGTGAACTGCAGCCCCGGCTATACCAGTGACGGCGGGGACACCCCTCCCGGCAAGCCAACCGATGCGCAGAATATCGGTTACCAAGACACGTTGATGCACAAGTACTGGCATTTCGTCGATGAACCGTACTCAGCCGGTTCACCTGGTCAGGCGCCGCCCTCTCCAAATGCGGAGACCGAGATTCTGCTCTTGATGCAAGCTATCGGCACAGAAGAATCGGATGACGTCAAGTCATACGACGTCGTCTGGCTGGAACATCTAGTTGGTGATGTTCATCAGCCGCTGCACTCCACCTCGCGGTTCACCCAGAATCACCCCAACGGGGACGCTGGAGGCAACCTCGTCGCGTTCTGCGCCAAGCCCTGCACGGATGAGCTTCATGCGTACTGGGACGGTCTGCTCGGAGACAAGCCGAGTATCAGTGAAGTAATCCAAACAGGCAAAAGCCTGCTCGCGAACGGAAAACCCGATGGCGCAGATAACGCTGATCCGGCCTCCTGGGTCACTGAAAGTTTCGAACTTGCGAAAGCCGTTGTTTACGTTCCCCCCATCAGCGACGACAACGATCCGTCTGTGACGATCTCTCCGCGCCCTGACGCCGCATATCAAGCAAAGGCGTCCGCAATAGCGCGATCGCAAGTGACGCTGGCCGGTTATCGTTTGGCGGGGATACTGAACAAGAACCTGAAGTAGACCCGTGTGTTTACTTCCTCCATAGGCTCGGCGATTACTCAATCCCACCCTTGGCAAAGGGTTAGGAGTCTCAGCGACTGGCAAGGTCATAGACGCCGACATCTGTCAACAAGGAACCCCGTTCGAAGTCAGCTCGTGGAATTGGACCCGACTGAAGTGCCCCAAAGAGGAGAGCACCTCGACAGAAAAGTCAGCGGCGGGCAAGTGCTCTGGATGGAAGGCATGGCATGACCGAATGCCCGGGGGCTCAGCCACGTTGCACGTCCAGGGTAAGTGTACCTTTCCAACAACCGGCTATAAAGTAAAGCTGGTTCCGCACGTGCCCCAGGGCATAAACCCGGCAGTCTATATTCTGGATCGTGTGGTCCAAGTTCCGACAGGGCTAGTGTCACAGATGGTCACAACTGAGAAGGTTGAATATGAGGAAAAAACGAACGCGCACTATCAGGAAGTCTATATTGAACCTGATGGAGTGACAATTCCTGTAAAGGAAGTTCAGTGAAAGTGTGTAGCCGCGTTCAATCGTAATCGGATTAACCGCGGGCCTTTTCCTTGGATTTGCGACCCACGTTCAATTCCAAATACGAATTGACCGTGGCACGCTCTGACTCAGCTTTCCTCGATTATACTTTCCGTATGCCTGAAGTTAAAAGTTGAGTGCCAGAGCACGGCCCCTTGCGCCGAATCTATAAGGACAATGCTCCCGAACTACCTCATTGCTCACGGCCCGATTCAAGCGGGCTATGTGAACGCAAGGGGAGTCGGATGCCTGAAGAGTTTTGCGCGGATGGTGGTTGAATGCCGATGTTTAAAGTTGGAGGCCGAACAAACGCCAACCTCGGCGCGTGGACCGTCGCAGCGATCCTGGCCATGGTTGCACTTCCCGCCGGGATCACGCTTCGCACGGTGCGCTATCCCGCTATTCTCCAAATAGACACTCCCAATCCCACGCCACATGGTTATACGTGGAGCCTGTCACTCTTTATAATTCCGATTATCGTCATCGGCTGTTGGTTCCTGCGGCTCGAAGGTGTTCGCATTCCCCGGCGCGCTTTCCGGCGGACAATGGGAATTCTAATTCCTCTGGGCTTTTCTTTGGATTTCCTCTTCGCAAAGCGTTTTTTGTGCTTTCGTAACCAAGGCGCCACATTACAGATCCCTGCTCCGGCTTTGGGAGAATGGGTTCCGATCGAGGAATACATCTTTTATTTGACCGGCTTCATTGCCGTGCTGTTGATCTATATTTGGTTGGACGAATTTTGGTTAAACGCATATCACGTTAAGGATTACCTCTCCGAAGCAAAAAGCATTCCGCGCTTATTAAGGTTCCATCCAACTTCCGTGATTCTAGGGGCAGTATTGGTAGGAATCGCCGTTGTATACAAGGAGATCTTGTCACAGTTTCCGGCGGGTTTTCCAGGCTACTTCACTTTCCTCGTGGTGACGGCACTAATTCCCGGGGCGGGATTTTTCGCCGAGGCGCGACGGTTTGTCAATTGGCGCGCCGTCAGCCTTACGCTTTTCATTATCCTGCTGATTAGCCTTTTCTGGGAAGCCACGCTCGCCGTTCCGTACGGCTGGTGGGGTTACCAGCCAACCCAGATGATGGGACTATTCATCGGGGCTTGGTCCGGACTTCCCATTGAGGCCGTCTGCGTTTGGATCGCAGTGACCTATGTGACCGTGATTATCTTCGAAATCATGAAGCTTTTGGACGCGTCGCAGAAGCCCCTGAGGCAGGCGCTTCTGGGTACACGGGCTTCGGCAGCGTTACGAAAGTAGCGGACGCGTGCGTTCACGTGTTCCAGGGTATATGTTCTGGGAGACATTCCCGTTTCCCCTTAAAAGGGGCCACACATTCTCGACAATGGGGGCAAAGCAGCGATTGACCGCATCGACGGTTAAATCGCTAAGGAGGCACACGTGTATCGAAATTTTATCTGGACACTTTTCGCGGTCGCAATTCTGTTCACGGCGCCTGCGAGCGTTCATGGACAAATGGTTCCGTCGCACAATCAACCTTCTCCCAAACCTCCGATGTGGATCGAACCCCAGGATGCGTTCGTGCTCACAGGTGAGAAACTGCCTCTCAAGGTGCTCTCGATCGACCCTGCTGACCGGAATGTCATGTGGACGATCAGTGGCGACGGGACCATTGATTCGTCGGGCGTCTACACCGCTCCGGCGGACGTACCGGATAGCCCGCCGACGGTGACTGCAATTTCCAAAGCAAATGGCGACCATAAAGCGAAAGTTACTATCATCGTTAACGCATCCTCGTGCCGGGCTGACGGACCTCCGTGCGTAAAGCTTGAGCCACTTACGGCGCTGGTCAAAGCAGGCAAAACGGTTACTTTATCGGCAAGGGCAGTGAACCTGCCCGGCACTTACCTGGACTGGACGATCAAAGGACACAAGAAGAAGGACGATGCCAGCGGCGGGAAAATCGAAGGGTCGGGTAATGCTGTTAAGTATCATGCACCCGCAGTCGTACCCTACAAAACGGTGGAGGTCATTGCAGCAGCAACGAAACTGGTGTCCGGAAAACCCGTCGTAGTCACATCCGCAACCGCAGAAATAATCGTGGTAGCCCGGTATGTCTCGGCGCACTGTTATTGGATCGACGGAAACAGAAACCAGGGGTGCAACATTATCGAATTCAATCGCTTGAAAGGGGAAAGAGGAACGTTCGCATCCAAAGACGTAAACGGTAAAGTCGTGAAAACGCCAGTCACGGACGATCCGAATACCGCTCCTTGGGTGCTGGCGGTGAACGCCTCAAAGGCCCTCGTTACAGGCTCCGTCCTGGAAGTGAAATTCCCGCATGGTGTGACGGCAAGCAATTGCAAAAGTTATGACTGGAAAATCGTAACGCAGACTGAAGAGTCTCCCAACATCTTGATTTATGGCCCGGCCGATGTCGGTTCGGGAATTTGTACTCAGACCGAATTCGTGATCGCGTTGCCGGTTCAAGCCGTGTGGGCAGACGTGAGTGGTTTCCCGCAGATCCCTGATCCGCAAAGAACAGGCCCGGCTGCTGCTTCGGCGTCTTCAGACTGCTGGGGGCAAAATCCTCCCCAGACTATTTTGCCTTGCGATCGCAACGCGCCATGGATGAAAATCGTTTACGATTTGCGGCTGCCGTGGCTGTCCACGAACCTTGGACAGGCGGGCTCAGCACAGGGGCTAGTCCAATATAGTCCGACGGCGGCAGGGACTACTCAGAATCTATTATTTGACTTGCGCGCTGACCCGGCCAAGAAACTCGGGTACGGATGGCTGAATGTCCCTCTTACTTTTGAAAAAAGCACAGGCCCAAACTCCAACCTCGACGCCTTGATTGTGGGGTTGGCTTACGACGTTAGGCCGCTCAAAGATCCCAACCTCAAGCGGTTCTCCCACTTCATTGTTAGAAAGCCGCAGGCCCAGATTCAGTCGGGCGTGGAAATCGCGCCAGTTACCTCCCACGACGCGAACTGGATTTCATCGGGGACCGTGAAGTTTCCTCTGGTGTTCAATTGGCACCAACAACCCTCCTTATTCACGGTGTATCCCGTGACAGGACTTGAAGGAGGTTCTCATTTTGAAACTCACTTTCTCGAGAATAATCCAATTCTTCGCTATTTTGTAGGGACAGATGGCAGTTTCCGCTGGCCATTCAACTTTACCCACAATTTTCTGGGAGGTACCCCCATCACCTTCGAGTATTCGTACCGAACGCGTTGGCTCGCTTACGCCGAACCCACAACCGATGTCGTCAACAACGGAACGGAGAAGCTTGGGAGCGGCAGGCATTCATTTGTTCGAGGCACCTTGAATCTACCCCTGACGCCCAACTTTCAAATCCAGATTACGAACCTGCGCGGCAGCTTACCACCCGATTTCCGAGTACTAGGTAATGTTTGGGCGTTTGGCCTAACCCTTACAAACCCTGGAAGTTCGGAACACTGACGATGATTTCTCACGCCATTTCCCACGTTCGATTGGGAATACCCTAAAAAGGGGAATTGCGGTTCAGTCCATCCTTGGCTTACAACAGCTTCATTGCCTCCGGGTCCCAGCGGGCGGGGTGGCCGGTTTCGTAGCTGACGTTCGAGAGCAGGGCGGCGCCGGCGGCGCGGAAGCCGAAAACGGGGTCTTCCACGATCGGTTGGCGGGTGCGAATGACACCGATCCGGCTCTCCACATGGTCTAGTGTAGTGTCCACTAATTGAGTGGACAATGTAGCGCTGCCGTCCCGGCGGCATCTGCCGGCAGGATGCCAGCGTTACGAGAAGGAGCGTTGTCCAGCTATTTCCTGGACACTACACTAGTGGTCGCTGTAACCCTTGGGGGCAACATATCTTCCTTCACCCAGCAGGGCTGCCCGGGTGGGATGCGTGATCGGATTAAGCTGGATCATGGGCTTTCCGCAATAAACCTCTTTGCCAACGTTCATGGCATCCACCAACGCCTGCATGTCCCAATGATCGGGAGTGCCGCCAATGACCGCGTCGATATCCTTCTTCGCGAGGATCTCGTTGTTGATGACGCGGCCCCGCCCGTCGAGGGTCAGCTCGGAGAAATCCGCGGAAGAGGACTTCGTGTCTCTTGACACGAGGCGGAACATAGGCTAGGATGATAGCAGGATTCAGGATTCGGGATCCGCCAGACGGAAGAGCAGGGACAGGTCATAAAGGCAATTATGAGTGGTGAATGGTCAATGGTGAATCTCTCTCTTTTCCATATTGCCTGCGGGGACTGCCTTCTGCCAACTGCCTGCCAGCTACCGCTTACCGCCAGCTGCGGACTGTCTGCTGCCGACTGCCTACTCCAGGGCTGGGCAGACCCTAAGCTCGTACCGCAGGCGATTGACAATGTGTCATCAAGACGGGAAAGAAGCTGGAGTGGATTCAAAAACTGAAGGAACAAACCAGGAATGTCTATGAAAACAAAGGACCGAGTCAAGAAGTCGAGAGTCGAGAGGTCGAGGGGTCGAGAAGTCAAGAAGTCAAGACGTCGAGAGTCGAATGGAAGAGCAAAGTCGACCGGCAGCCTGGGGCGTATTTGTTGACTCTTCGACTCCAGACTCCTCGACTCCCGAAGTGACGGAACAAACCGGGAATGTGTATGAAAACAAATGACAAGGTCAAGAAGTCCAGAGGTCGAGAGTCGAATGCGAGACAAAAGTCGATTGGGAGTCGGGGCGTGTTTGTTAACTCCTCGACCCTAGACTCCTCGACTCCTCGACTCCCGAAGTGAAGGAACAAACCGGGAATATCTATGAAAATAAAGGATCGTTGCCTCTCGACTCTCGACTCTGGACTTTCGACTATCGAAATCAGAGGGTAAACGATGAAGCGGGGCACGCTGAAGAGCGCATTGAAGCTCAACAACGGAAGGCTGACGGCTGATAGCTGAGAGCTGATAGCTTTCTCAGGAACAAACCGGGAATGTCTATGAAAACTAAAGGAAGTTCTGAATTATGAATTCTGAATTCAATTGCCCTCTGCCGGCTGCCTACCGCCTCTGCTCCTTTCCACCGGCTGCCTTCTGCGTTCTGCCTACTGCCGACTGCCTTCTGCCGACTGTGGCGCCAAACAAGCCGCGCCGTTGGCCGCAAAGAGGTGTAGAATGACGCGCGGTGTTTTAGTTTAATCGGGGTCGCCGCTCATCGCGACCTACTTGGGGGCGAAAGCATGGATCGACTCGTGAAGTGGCTCACGTTTTATTTGCTCTTTTGCGTCTCTGCCGGTTTTGCTCAGGAAATGAAGGAAGGCCGCCTGATGCGCTTTCCGGACGTTTACAAGGACAAGGTCGTTTTCAGTTACGGCGGAGATTTATGGCTGACTTCAACGTCCGGGGGTGAAGCGCGGCGGATCACCTCTCATCCCGGCCTCGAGTTATTCCCGAAATTCTCACCCGACGGCCGCTGGATCGCCTTCTCGGCCCAGTACGACGGCAATTTCAACGTCTACGTTATTCCTTCGGAGGGCGGCGAGCCGAAACAGCTAACCTTCCTGCCGGACCCCGTGAGCATGCCGGAGCGCATGGGCCCCAACAACATGGTTATCACTTGGTTCCCGGACAGCAAACGCATCTTATTTCTTTCCCGGCGCGACACCTTTCACGACTGGTTCGGGAGGCTCTTCAGCGTGAGCATCGAGGGCGGCCTGCCGGTGCGGCTGCCGATTGATAAAGGCGGGCTCACATCGTTTTCCCCGGACGGCACGAAGATCGCTTATAACCGCATTTTCCGCAACTTCCGCACCTGGAAGCGCTACACGGGCGGCATGGCCCAGGATATCGCCATTTACGACTTCAAAAACAACACCTACGAGCGCATCACGGACTATCCGGGCGCCGACACTTACCCGATGTGGCACGGAGACACGATTTATTTCGGCTCCGACCGCGGCCCCGAGCACCGCATGAACCTTTACAGCTACAGCCTGAGCAGCAAACAGACTCGCCAACTCACCAACTTCAAGGATTACGACGTCAACTGGCCCAGCCTGGGGCCCGACTCGATCGTTCTTGAGAACGGCGGGTTCCTTTACCTGTTCGACCTGAAGTCCGAGAAAGCGCGCAAGCTCACCATCAACCTGGCAGGCGACCGGCCGCTGGCGCGGAAACATTGGGCGGCGGTCGGCCACTTGATTACGGACTTCGACATCTCCCCCGAAGGCAAGCGCGCCGCCTTCAGCGCCCGCGGAGACATCTTTACGGTGCCTGCCAAGGATGGCAGCATCCGCAACCTGACCCAGACGCCGGGCATCCAGGAGAAATACGCAGCTTGGTCACCCGACGGAAAATGGATTGCCTACTTTTCCGACCGCACCACCGAAGACGAGCTCTACATCATCCCGCACGACGGTATGGGCAACGAGGTCCGCATCACCTCTGACGGCAAAATGCACAGGCTGCCGCCCGTCTGGTCGCCCGACAGCAAAAAATTGGCCTTCGCCGACAAGGACACGCGGCTTTTCTATGTGGACATCGACGAGAAAGCACCCGTACAAATCGATCGGGGCAAGTACGCCGATCTTACTGATTACAATTGGTCCCCGGACAGCAAATGGGTCACTTACGCCAAAGCCGCGGAGAATACAAACTCGGTGGTTTACCTCTACTCTTTGGCCGATAAGAAAATCACACCCGTCACCACGGATTTCACGAACAGTTGGAACCCCGTATTCGACCCCGCCGGGAAGTATCTCTATTTCTTCTCCAACCGTGACTACAACGAGGTGCTGGGTGTTTATGACGCCGAGTTCGCTAATCCCAAGGCCACGCGAGTCTACCTGGTGATGTTGCGCTCCGACCTGCCGTCACCCTTCGCCCCCAAGAGCGACGAGGCCGGCCCAAAGAAAGCCGAAAACCCGCCCGCCGAGAAAAAGGAGGAGAAGAAGCCTGAGGAAACACCCCCAGTCAGGGAAGTCCCCAAGGATTTCCGCATTGACTTGGCGGGCATCGCGGACCGGGTGGTGGCTTTGCCGACCTCGCCGGAAAACAGCCATACCCTGAATGCGGCAAACGGGTTTGTTTATTACGCCACCGCGCCCGTCTCCGGCCTTTCCGGGCCCTTGGCGGGCGAATCGCCGGCCATCCACGCCTACGACATGAACGAACGGAAGGACAGCGTCTTGATCACCGGGGCCAACAACTACACGCTCTCCTTTGACGGCAAGAAGATCCTCTACAACGCGCCTCCAGCAGGCGGAGGAGGAGAAGGTGAGCCGGCGCCGCAAACCTTCGGCATTATCGACGCCAAGCCTGACAAGGAACCGCACCACTCCGGGGAAGGCGCGCTGAACGTGGCTGCGATGCGCCTCGAGGTCGATCCTCCCGCCGAGTGGAACGAGATGTTCAACGAGGCGTGGCGGCAGGAGCGTGATTATTTCTATGAACCCGCCATGAACGG
>Ga0326728_10012747_pt1 | contig 18541 bp, 23 predicted proteins | sample MB3enrmetagenome_FD_207602 | JGI IMG/M metagenome (GOLD analysis project Ga0326728, IMG submission 207602) | Lab enriched peat soil microbial communities from McLean, Ithaca, NY, United States - MB31MN | ecosystem: Environmental > Terrestrial > Soil > Wetlands > Peat | place: USA: New York... | reverse complement strand
CGTCTACCACCAAGTACAAATACAAGAACTGTCCTCGCACCGGGCCCCGCAAGTAGGTGATGTCCCAACTCCATAGTTCGTTGGGTCCCTTGGCTACGTATTCCATCGGCCGATGGTGTGCGGCAGCACGGCTTCGACTGCGGTGGGCAAGCAGCTTTTCCCGTCGTAAAACACGGTAAAAGCTGGATTCCGAGGCCACATACACCCCTTCCTCGGCCAGGATAGGCACGATCTGCGAGGGGGCCAGCTCGCGAAATCTCTCCGAGGTGGCGATCGCCACCAGCTCGGCCCTCTCCTCGGTGCTCAGGCTGTTGGCCGGCCTGCCCCGAGGACCGTGGCGGCCGTCGCCTTCGGCGCAACTCTTGCCCCACCGCTGGTAGGTCCTCACGGTGATCTCCAACACCTCGCAGGCTTTCCACAGCCGCGCCCCTGCACCCACCGCCTCCCGGATCAATTGCCCCGCCAGCTCGCGATCCACCAGGCTTATCTCTCGTCCTTTGCCGCCCCCCAGATCGAGTCGGCTTTTTTTTTAAGCACCAGCAGCGCGGCAGCCTCGGCCAGCGCTGACTCTTTCCTCCGCAGCTCCTTCTCCAGGGCCGCGATCCGTTTCTGTTGCGGGTTCTTCTTGCCTCCTGCAAACGGCCTCTGTTTCATCGCTGCAATGAGCTCCGCCTTCCACCTCACGACGTGGGCCTCATGCAATCCCTTCTCCCGAAGAAACACCCCCCGCTGTTCCTCCGAAAGCTTTTCATAACTCAGGATCGCCTCCACCTTTTCCTCTGCCGTCCAATCATCGGGCCGTCGTTGTTTCATTCCCTCTCCGTTGGATTCCAATGTAATCCTTTCCCGAAGCCATCGAGAAAGTGTGTTCTGAGAAATGCCAACTTCTCTGCTCAGAGAGGTGGCGCTACGACCACCGGGAACGGACATCTTGGCGACCATCGATCGTTTGATCTCTTCCGAGAAACTGTGCATCTGTCCCTGCGCTCTCTGCCCGCGGTTTTTTCCCTGGGGGAGTACCCCCAGGGAACTACCCCAACTAACAGCTAGACGCGACAACTACCCTGACACAGCGGGCTAGCTGGTTGGCCTTCGTCCAACTCAGTAAGACTCTCCCCAGAGATCAAAGGAAAGATGTGTCTCAGCCACTACCAGGATTTTGTTTCAAAGTTCAAGGACGGGTTCGGTGTAGACTGTGATTGGTACAAACTAGCTGCAGAGGACGGCTTCAGAGGCTTCGTAGCGGTCGGCGAAACATATGAGGTATAGACCTTGGGTCGCCCTGCGGTCGTTTTCCCAGGAGGTTTGTGAAGTGTTAGAAAAAGCACCGACGGGAGCAAACAGCGTATCTGCCGAGATCTGAGCTTGGCGCGTCTATACGCAGGGCAGAGGACCCTTCGCATCTACGCTTGAGTCGTGGGCGACTTCTCGCCGGCGATCGTGACGATACGGTCCAGGCGGATTAAAGGGAAAGTCCTGCGCACGTCGCTGCTGACCTTCAACCTACATTCCGCAGGTTGAAATTGCATTTTCTCGGCATTTTTCAGGTGGCTTATCCCGTAAAGTTTTCTTTCGGAACCTTCAACAGATCGAGGATGGTCTCTTGAATGCTGATGATCGGATCGAAAAAGAGACGGACTTGTTTGTTGCCTTCCTTCAAGGAATGTTTCCTTTGATTCCGGAACAACTCGATAAGCCTTGTGGTGGTCGGAAACTTGCACCTTCGTTCCTCGGGATACAAAGGCAGCGAGGGGACACCCGATTTCGCCATAGACAGACGGAGTTCCCGTTCGATAAGGGAATTGAGAAGAAGAACAATAAAATAGACAAACATCAGCGCTTCAATGCGATGGGGTAACTTCAGCCACACAGGAGCGGCAACGAAGACCGTCTTAAATTGTTGATGTCGTTTCTCGATGTAGGGCTGATACTTGTATTTCAACAGGATCTCTTTCATCGACATTTCTTCCGCAGGGATGTTGGTAATCAGGGGGAAGATGCCGTCCTTCTCGGCGTCGGCCTGGATGGCAAGCGGGTCGGGCAATGCCTCGAATGACCAGCTCTGCTTGACGATCTTCACGTACTGGCTGCTCTTGCCCGGTCGTCCCTTGCCCTTCTGTTTGAAGGTGACCGCATCGTTGGAGACCAGCTTCCACGCAAACCATTTCTCCGAGCGGTACTTTGCCAGGATCTGCCGTACCGCCGTATCGATACGCTCCTTCGTCCATCGTCGTGAGACAACTCTGCTCTTCAACGTATCCAGAGCTTGAATCGTCTTCTCGATCCTAGTCTGTCGCGTCTGAATATCCTGATCTCGCTTCTGACTGCTGGCGATCCACAGGATTCGTAGTCCCTCCTGGGAAGGAAGCGGGGACTCAAAACCGCGGTAGCGGTGAAAACGGCCGTACTGACGGTAGTCTCTGCGTTTCAGCAACGGCTTCCACTCCACGGCGTGCGTGTGCTTCCACTGGTAAAACCATCCACATTCTTTTCGGGTTTCCGGCAGCACCGAGATGAAGCGGCCTCCCTCGGTGGCGATGTAGGATATCTGTTCGCGCGTACACAGCTTTGAATCGGCGACATAAATGAAATCACTCCTGCCGGCGATGCGCCGCAGACTCTCCCAGATGACGATATGGGTTCGATCATCGGTGGTGTTGCCGTCGAAGGCTTTGTAGTGCACGGGCACTGCCCCATCGCGACTGACGGTGAGGCTAAAGAGCAGCTGCTTCAGATCGGGACGAAAGTCTTTCGACTTCCCATGTGCCAATGCGATCGAGCGTTTGCCCTTGCGCACGGAGCGCGGCGAGGCATACTGCCCAGAGACCGTGACGGTCGTGGAGTCGTTGTGCAGCTGCGACAGGTCGATGGAGAACTCCTGAATCACCTTCAGCACAATCGTGGTGAGTAAGGTGGCCCGATCGGCATCAAAGAGCAGGTCAAGACTCCGTCCGACCCGATCGTCGTTGAGCACCGTCGCCGCGGCAGCGCCCAATCCGATGAGAAGCGGGTCATAGGAGCCAGCCCATTCGCTGAGCTGATACAGCGGCTGACGCTCGATGAGGATGTTTCTGACAAACAGGAGGATCGCCTGCGAGGGAGGGAGCTTCTGGGAGGCTCGCGAAGGCAGGTGCGCCTTCAGAAGATCAGACAGCCCGAGACGGTCGATGAATAGGTTGATAATCGGCAGAGGCCCGACGGTCTGTGAGTCCAGCAGCAGCCGATGGGCGTCATCCATTGCGTTCCCCTCCCCAGGAGACTTGACGTATTGAGTCTTGGAGTATAATATCTTTGTAGATAGAGGTCAACCATTTTTTTGTGAAAATTGCCGATCCCTTAAAAAGATTTGAGCAGCTGAGAAAGCAGTTGGCAGACACTGGCCTAATCTGCACGGGCTCCATTGTGTCGGTCTTCCACAGATGCGGAAAGCCCAACTGTGTGTGCGCCACTGACAAGAACGCACTCCACGGTCCCTACCTTCGCTGGACGCGCAAAGTCGCCGCTAAGACCGTTACCCGCAATCTCACTGATCACCAAGCAGAGCTGTGCAGACAGTACATCCAGAACTACCGAAGAGTGGAGGAGATCCTTGAAGAGATGAAAAAGCTATCCGTGATCTATATCGAAGCCCAACGTTAGGTTAGGCAACGATCTCCGGTCGGTTTAATACATGAAAAGTCGGTTTGGGACATGCGGAATGTAGGCTTCAATACTATGATTTCTCGATTTCTCTCCCATTTTCCGGTGCTTTCTTCTGGAATAAAAGAATCGCCCCGATCGCCACGGAGTTGATGCTATTGATCTTGCCCAGGTCAAGGCAAATCTGCCGGCTCGAAGCTCGAATGGTCCAACTTCGCGTACATAGCGGTACCTCACTGTGATGACATTGAGGTCGCCGCTTCAAGCTCCGCCGTTTGCGTACTTACCTCATTGCGGTTCACTATCTCGCCGAAGTTCAGCAGATAGAACGCCCACTCGGTAATGCACCGCGCGTGTATCCTGGCGTTTTCCCTCCAGTTCGAGTTCCCACGGCTCCAATCCATGTTGGCCGCTTCCCACAGCGAGGAATTACCTTTTACTCCAGGAGTTGCCCTTTGAATATCTCTGCCTCCGAAGCCTTGGCCCAGCTAAAGTCAGGCAACCAACGTTTTGCCTCGGGTAGTCCAACGCATCAGCTGGCAAGTATTGGGCGGGCTGAATTGCTGGACGGCCAGAGCCCGAAAGCGGTCGTTCTGGGATGCTCAGATTCACGCGTCCCAGCCGAAATCATTTTTGATCAAGGTCTCGGAGACCTGTTCGTCATTCGCGTTGCAGGCAATATCGTGGCTCCATCGCAGATCGGTAGTGTCGAGTTCGCGGTGGAGCAATTCGATACCCGCCTCGTGGTTGTCCTGGGACACTCACGATGTGGTGCCATCAAAGCAGCAATTGGTGCGATGAGAAATCCAGAGACGCAACACTCCCGAAACATGCGCTCAATCGTAGACAGAATCAGGCCTGCGATTCAGGACTTGAACCTGGAGAATCTATATCTCTCTGAAGACAAACTCGCCGAGCTCGCCGTCAAAGCAAACATTTTCTACTCCATCAGACAGTTGCGTCATGCTTCTCCAACAATTGAGCAATTTACGCGAGAATCTCGAGGAGAGATCATTGGTGCAGAATACTCGCTCGAGACGGGAATAGTGACCTTCTTCCGGTAGTCTGCTCTTGGGACGAAGGGGTCGCGCAGCGCACCGCGGACCATCCTAGGGGATAGCTTTTCCATTCGTGGATATAACAGGCATGTGATCCATAAGCCCAGTCAAATGCATAGTCGACAGAAGGCGGCTCATCAGAACCTCTTTTGCCTTCTCGAAAAGCCCTCATAGCCCTTTAGCGGTAGGACATGGATTTCGGTTTCGATATCTATGGTAGGCCGGAAATCACTTTCAAGAGGAAATGTGCTGCTGCTGACAAAGTAGTTCCGGTTGTCCTGATTCTCATGTAAATCTCCCGCGGAGAAGGGCGAGGACATGATGGGCGAATCCGAATCCACTGCGTGCGATCTGGCCACTCATCCACAAGCGGGCCATTCGGCGGGACTTTACGCTGAAGGCCGACGGCTGAAGCTCGGATTCGTGACGAAGAAGCTTTTTGACCGCGTAGTTGACCCAGTACCAATGGCCACGCCCAACACAGCCGGCACCAAGGAGTGCATGAGCAAGGGAAAGTCGTCATGGACAGGGGCTTCATGCAACTCAACAAGCCAAAGCAACGAGAGTCGATCCAGAAGCTCTCGCAGTTGAAAGGTATCTCGTTGATCTGCACAGCCCACACCGGGTACACGAATAACTTTGGCGGTGCAATGCAGGATTGGATCGCCGTACAGCCGTAGGAAACGCCGCCTTGACTTCCAATACAGCTGTCGCTTTACTGTGGCTCTTACAGTAGGTGTCCCAAAGAAGAATCCGTGACAGAACGCCCGCTTTCGTTGTCCGTTCTGATGGCTCTTTCACGGCTCTACAAGTCCTTGCCCTGTGATTCGAGAGAGGTATCGTATAAGACCTTATGTGCACGATAGGCAAACTTCTGGAAGGAGGTTTTGAATGGACAAGACCACAACGGATACCCAGAACCAGATGCTTGATCAGATCATCGCCAGCCGCCGATCGATCCGCGATTTCACCGATGAGGTGCCGTCCCGCGCTTGTGTAGAAGCTATCCTTGCTGCCGGTCTTGCGGGTCCCTTTGTGAAAGCTGCCCAGGGTGAAAGGACGGATTACCGACGTTTTGTAGTTCTTCCGAAAGGAAGCGCGGCTCGAACGGCAGTCGTTGCGTTGCTTCGTGAGAAAGCCACCGCTCAGATAGAAGTGCTGCGTAGCCAGGTTCCAGGGAACCTGCTTTTGCAGAGACTGTACGAAGGTATCGCCAGCGGAACGCTTCCGGGCTTGGCCGCTGCTCCGTACGTGATTGCGGTCGCCGAACGTAAGGGATTGCCGCCGGGCGAAGCGCTATCTATAGCTCCTTGCCTTCAGAACATGTGGCTCAAAGCGACGGCGCTGGGATTGGGTTTTCAAATCATTTCCCAGATAGCCATGCTTGGCGATGAACCGCGATTCTGGGCACAGGTCGGACTCCCTCCAGACAGCTATGCGGTAAACGGCTGTGCCATCGGCATGCCGCGGGCTCTACCATCGCCTATAGCGCGGCCGAAGATGGAAGAAGCGGTCATTGGATGAACTGACCTATCCAGGTCAGTCTTGATCGCCCAGGGCACGCAAACATGAAGTTCCTGGCCAAGGTCCTTCCTTCCGGCAACGCCACAGGGGTGGAGGTTCCAGAGAGGGTCATCGATGCGTTCGGGTCTGGCAAACGGCCGAAGGTCGTCATCACGATCAACGGCCACACCTGGCGCAGCAGTGTCGCGTCCATGGGCGGGCGGTTCATCGTCGGCATCAGCGCAGCGAACCGCGCCGCGAGACGGATCGCCGAAGGCGAGGTCGTCGAGATCGATCTTAAGCTTGACACCGAGCCGAGGGTAGTGTCCGAGCCGCCGGACCTCGCCAAAGCGCTGAACGACGACCCAGCGGCCAGAGCCGCTTTCGACCGCCTACCATATGGCCTCAAGCGCAGGCACGTAGCCGGCACCGAAGAAGCCAAAGCCGCAGAGGTCCGACAACGCAGGATTGCCAAGCTGGTCACCACGATGCGGTCAGACCGCGCTTAGGCGCCTACGGATAGCCTATCGCGACGGAACAGCGGCGTCGTTCCAGACTGCCACTGGGTTAGCATTGTCTTGTTGGGTGTTCCAAAAGCCGATGATCCATTCCTTCCCGTCCGGGTAGGTCTATTGCGGTTTGTTCGCCTGGATAAGACGTACCACCCACGGCAGCCCAAGCCAACAGTGCCAATCCATCGGCTGATCCTTCACTTCTTTCATTCCCTGTTCATGTAGGTGTTCCGTGGAGGCTCCTGCCATGGGCAGCGCGTCCACCGTGACGAGCCAGCCGCCAGGCTTGAGCACCCGAAACGCCTCGTCGAGTTCCTTGAATCACCTCCCCTGACCCTTGACGTTGTGGATCGCAAAGCTGGTGACGAACAAGTCGAACTTGGCGTCAGGGAAGTCCGTCGCCACCGAGTATCTCTCGTTCTCTCGTTAGCCCTTTCGGTTTTGAGGTTTCGCAAGGTCGCCTCAGGGCTGTTCCCGGATTGGTCGACTGTGCTCCAGAAATCAAATCCAAAGGCATGCGCAAAAGACGGGTCACAAGGTCCCGGATCATTAATTCATCATCAGAATCACTACCGCGGGCTGTTTCTACGTCATCGGGTGAAAAAGCAAAATAAGGAGCCTGTGCAGCTAGAACTCTTCGTCCCTCAGGAGGAGGGCTACGAGTTCAAAGCCATCGTGACCAACAAAACGGGCAAGGCGAAGCCAATCCTCTTGTTTCATAACGGTCGAGCAAGCCAGGAGAACCTCTTCTCCGAGCTGAAAAGCCAATGCAACCTTGACCACGTGCCCACGCGCAGGCTGTCAGGCAACCAACTTTTCTTTCTGTCTGCAGTGTTTGCTCACAACCTCCATCGAGAACTTCAGATGGCCACGAGGGAGACCGATCGCCATACGACGCCCAAACGTTCCGCTCTTTGGATATTCGAGGAGGCGGCATCGATTCGTCACAAAATCATTCAGCGCGCCGGACGGTTAACTCGCCCGCATGGACGTCTTCGCCTTACTCTAAGCGGTAATGAGGTAACGCGAAAGGAAATGATGCATTATCTGAACAGGATCGCTGGCGCCGCATGAGGCGAAATCTAATGCAACTGAACCTACCCCGAACTCGTGGACATATGGTTAAGCAGTATCTTGAAGAAGAGGGGTAAGGGAAAGGGTAATGGCAGACACGAGGAAGAAGTACAGCAAGGAGTTCAAGCTCGAAGCAGTACGAATGCTGGAGGCAGGAACCAAGACAGGACGCGAGATCGAGCAGGACCTTGAGATCGGCAGTGGGCTGGTCTACCGCTGGAAGAAGCTGTTCAGGGAGGACGGGGGGCGTGCGTTTCCTGGCAACGGCAAGCCTCGCGACGCGGAGCTGGCCGAGCTTCGCAAGGAGAACAAGAATCTTCGCGAGGAACGAGACATTCTGCGAAAAGCGGTGGCCATCTTCTCAAAACCCCCGAGATGAATTACCAGCTTATGGCAAAACTTTCGGGGCGCTATGGAGTGGAGAAGATGGCCAGAGTGTTGAAGGTATCGCGAAGCGGGTACTACGCATGGGTGGATCGGCCCCCGAGTGCACGGGAGTTAGGGACCGTCGAGCTGACGGAGCAGATCAGGGATATCCAGCGTCAGGTGCATCATCGGTACGGAACCCCGCGGGTGACAAAAGAGCTGGCACGGCGTGGACGCTCTGTCGGACACAACCGAGTAGCCCGAATACTGCGAGAAAAGGGCCTGGAAGCGCGGCCCAAGAGGAGATTTCGGGTCACCACGAAGGCTGCGCTGGGACCTGCGGTCGCAGCCAATGAGTTGGATCGGAACTTCTCGGCCGCTGGGGTAAACCAGAAATGGGTCTCCGACATCACCTACGTGGCCACGGCGGAGGGATGGCTGTACCTGTGCGTCATCGTGGACCTGTACTCACGGCGCGCGGTGGGCTGGTCGATGGGAACCTCGCTGGCCACCGAGCTAGTGACAGCCGCATTCATGATGGCGGTGATGCATCGCAGGCCGCCGCGGGACTAATGTTTCATTCCGACCGCGGCACGCAATATGCAAGCCGGGCGTTTCGCAAAGGATTGACGCGCCACGGGATGTTACAGAGCATGAGCCGCAAAGGAGAGTGCTGGGATAACGCGTGCGCGGAGACATTCTTCAAGACGCTGAAGACCGAGTTGATCGGCCAAAGGATCTATCGCACCAGGGAGGAGGCCAAGGCAGCGATATTCGAATACATTGAGGTGTTCTATAACCGGGTACGCCTACACTCGTACTTGGGCTACACTACGCCGGTCGAGTGCGAAGAGAACTCGCTGAGGCTGTCTGTAGCATAAAAGGGTGTCCACGAAATCGGGGCAAGTCCAAACGTTAGGGTAAAGAGAATCACAACCCTATCGGTCTTAGACTGCACCTGGCAAGCAATCACTCTCTCAGTGTCGCCCTAGTTTTCACAGATTGTACAGAACGAGGATCCCATACCAATCTCCTGATAGCAACTGCGCTAGAGCATGTGTGCTGATCATCGTCGAGGGATTCTGTCCGTCCCGCCGTTGCGCTTCCGACTTCGCGAGGACCGACTTCAACCCGAGTGGTTTACCCCCCCCCCGGATGTCTCGAAGGGGCCGTTCCCTAATCATCAGTGAAGCAGCCTTTACCTCAACATCCTCTTGAAAAAGCTAACCATCTCCCCAAAGGCATCATCCGATATGTCTGACTTCCACAGCTGCCCGTTCTGGACCATGAAGCCATGGGGAAGGCCCTCGTACACTTTCAATTCAAAGTACTTCCCTTCCTGCTGGAGGACGGTCGCATACTGGAAGATCCCCGCGATGGGGCTCGCCGCATCCGCGCCTCCGTGGATCATGAGGAGCGGACGCCTGAGCATTCCGATCTCATCAATGGGCTTCACTGGTTGCCCGTCACTGCCCCCGGCGTTGGGAAAACCGTACCATGCGACGCCCGCGAAGAAATCGGGGATCACAGGAAGAAACAGCATGGTATACCTGCCCCCCGCGCAGAAACCAGTGAGCCCGATTTTGGCACCATCCACGTCATCGCGGGCCCGTAGCACTGTTATCGAGTCTCTCATGAGCGCTTCCATGACCGCATCCGTGGGCCGTTTTTCGAAGGTTTGCCAGCCAACTGCAAGGACGACAAACCCCTCGGACGCGAACCTGTCCACTAGGTCCTTGTAGCCCTGCTCCAGACCGTTGAAGGAGTGCACAAGGACGATCCCGGACTTCTTGCCCGGTGTCGATGGAGCACTAAGGTAGGAAGCATAGTCTCTGCCGCCGCTTGCGACATCGATCATCTGACCGCTATTCTGCGCCCAGGCGGGAAGCGTCAGCGCAGCTCCTATGGTGCAGGCTACCATGGCATTTCTGAAGCTCATCCGGCTGCTCCTTTCTCACGAGAACTCATCTCTAAAATACCGTTCGGCCAACTCGAGGTGAAGGCTGGACCGGGGGGCTTTCGGTCATCGGCGTCGTCACCGTTCAGAGGTCATATTCGTCAATTATCCAATATTCCTCATTTTGGCCCTCTGGGGACGTGTGCCTTCAAGAAAGATGCAGTGCAATCTATTTGCTTGTCTTTAGAATGACATAGGCGACAGGAGGGGTCGATGAGCCAAACCCTGATTCTTCGATCAGCGACCGAAGTGCGACGCTGGCAAACATTTGCTGTCCTTGGTCGTGGGGACCTTCTGTAGCCACAAGGTTCGTGCGCAGTGACACCATTTCCCCTTGGGGTATCAGGGACTCAGAGCTCTTCTCTAGCACGTCACTGAGGCCGCCAGATAGAAGGAGCGTGATCCCTCGGTTGCCTGTCAGATTCTCAAAATAGCGATATACATCCGCTAGACGGGCAATCTCGGCCGCTTTGAACTTAGGGTCTTTGTTGGTTTCGATATGGCAGAGGACCAGGTTTACACAGAAGCGTGTTCCCGCGAGCCTGAACTGTGCCGCATAGGGAGTGTGGAGAAATTCGCCCTTTCCTGGGTAAGTGCCAAGGTCCTTGGCCATTTGAACTCTATCGTTGTATATGAAACCGAAATATCCGCTTCTGCTCACGGCAGCTTCCCAGTCGTCGCCCATCCCCGCCAGAACCTTCTCCATGATTCCTTCGTCCCTGAGACCCTCAGCGGCCACAACATCGAAACGAGCGACTGTGGCTGAAAAGACGGTGTACATTCTCTGCGGGGCACCCAAAGCGCTCATACTCATGTCCGCGATCCGAACTCGCTGTCCGACGAGGGGATTACTCGCAGAAGGGGGCTGAATCCTGAGGTCGGGACCTTGAATCTTTCTGTCGTACTCGGGAGGCGTTGGCCTGCCTGCCAGTGGCACACTCGTCTCGCGCTTGTCCATTTTGCCTTGGAGGAAGGGCAGCCTGACGGCGATCTCGCCTGCGGCCGTCATTGAATCGATCGCTGCCTTCAGATCGCCGGACTGCTTTTGCGTCAGGGCATCGTGATACTTCTGTTCGGCATCTTTCATTTCAGTGGGCGCCCACTTTGGGGCGTCGAGCACTTGCGCGGCGCCAAGAGCGCTTTCTACGCGGATTTGCGCGTCCCTTAGCCAGTTCAAGAGGCTGCGGACCGTTTCATAGAGCTCGCTCATGCCCTTGAGCGTACTATAGGCCTTGAAGCGGGCATCCCAGTAGGACCCAGCGGCAAAAAGACCGGCAGTGTCATCGATGCCCGAAACTAGCCGGGCGAACTCATCTGGGAACGCTCGGTCGGCTCCAATTTCCTGGAGTTTCGCGCGCGACGCCTCGAACCGGATCTTTACATCCTCTTCATATGCCTGCAGAGCCGCCTCCCTGGCCGCATGGGAGGCTTCCGTTACCTCGGCGAGAAGAGACCGGCATCGAACCGGGTCGCCCTCACGTGCGGCCAGCGCCGCGTCAAAGACGGCTTGCGCCTTCGCATACATCTGAGGTTGATAATGTTCCGCCCCCCACACTGAAGCGTCTCGAAGCGCTGCCCACGCTTCGGAAACCTCGGCATCACTCACAGGGTCGGGCGTCTCTTTCACCGTGGAAACGCTCGCATTCGGGACACGGACCGCAGATGTGGAACTGCTAACCGGTGAAACGCCAGGTGAAAGCGAAGTGCATCCTGGCACTACGGCGAAAATCGAGGCAAGGGCGATTGCTCGAACTCCGACCAAGGCGTGCTTGTGTGTTTCGCTAATCAAGATGATTTCGTTCCTCCTGCCGTTTGCCGTACGACGGTCTTTGGCCGCTCACTCATGATATCGCACTACGCTGGAGTGACCGTCGTCCTCTCTATGATTATCGTTTGGAAAGTGTCTCCGGCGGAGTCGAATCTGTTCGACGCGCTTTGGATTGCGGAAGTGCGGAAGGAGTTTGGCTTATTGACATTAGCATAAGTAATGGAATATATTATGGACATCTTGGGAGGGATGTTCACCATGAGGCCAAAGGGTTCCGCCGAAGTACTTCTGGCGCGCCGTAAACGAGCGATCAAAATGCTGGAAACCGAAGAACTTTCTCTCAACGAGGTTGCACGGCGTGTCGGGTGCAGTCCCAGCTCCGTTATGCGATGGCGCAATCTGTGGAAGGCCAACGGAGAAGAAGGGCTGAAGGAGCACAGATCATCAGGGCGGCCACCAAAGATGAGTAAGGAGCAGAGAGCCAGGTTGTTGAAGCTGCTTGTGCAAGGGCCGATGGCCTTCGGCTGGAAAACCGATGTATGGACGACTCGCCGCGTCGTTGAGCTGGTCCGCCAGAAGTTTTCCATCGACTACCACTTCACTCATGTGGCCCGTATTCTGCACGCCAAAGGCTGGAGTCCGCAGAAGCCCGAGAGACGGGCTTTGGAGCGCAACGAGGCCGCCATCCAGCGCTGGAAGGACACGGGCTGGAAGAGGGAAAAGAAAACGCCTCGTGGTTGGGAGCACATCTGATTTTCATCGACGAATCGGGCTTCATGCTGACTCCCACGGTACGTCGCACCTGGGCACCCGCGGGCTGCACCCCGCTGATTCGTCACCATTTCACCAACGATCGCATCTCGGTGATCGCCGGCATCTCCGTTAGTCCAACCCGAGGGCGGCTTGGCTTGCTGGGGATGTTCTTCTGGGACAACATCGCCCAGGATGGGGTCGTGGTGTTCCTGCACGAAGTGCTTCGCCACCCTCGAGGTCACGTCTTCGCGTTGCTGGACAACAGCAATATTCACAAGGGTTTTCCGCTTCGAGCTTCATGCCGGAAGTTTCCCCGCCTGCACTTGGAATACTTTCCCGCTTACGCCCCCGAGCTGAATCCCGAGGAAGGCATCTAGGGGCTTTTGAAAGGGACCCTGGCCAACGGACGGCCCGGTGGTATCCTGGAGCTGGAAGGGCATCTTCAGCAAGAGTTCAGGTCGCTGGCGAAGTCGCAGAAAAAGCTGCGTGGATGCATTCAGCAATCGGGCTTACCTTTTTATTTGCCTTAATTGTTGCATTACTTATGCTAATTCCAATAGGAAGAACCTCTTTAAGAGTCTAGGGATGCCAACCCGCGGCCCCGAGGGGACATGCAGGAAGGAGGCTCACTGAGAAAGAGCAATCTGTCGATCTACGGCCCAAAGAACATGCCGTACAGCGGCATGTTGATAGAGAATTTACGTTCCGCTGTACAAGCTTGTAGTGGATATCGGGGGCAGCCAACACCTATTGGAGGATCATCACGATGCTCGTCATTTTCTTCATGCCAATCAGCATTTTTCTCTTCACCGGCTTGATCGGGACAGTGCCAAAGGAGTTGGATGAAACTGCTTACATCGATGGTTCCGGCGGTTTCGGCATATTCTTCAAGATTGTAATTCCCTTGTTGAAGCCGGTTACAGCCACTGTTGCCGTATTGATAGGCTGTGGCCCCCGGCCGTCATCGAGGATGTTGTCCCCGTCCGGGTGTTGCCGCTCATGCAACAAGGAGGGCAGGTGCCTCTTCTATCTTGTGCTCGTGAGACCCCGAGTCGTCGACAGAGCCTCGGGGTCCACTTGCGTTTGCACGAGGAGCTTGCGAATTGCTTGCACTACCGCCTCAGGTTGTTCTGGTTGCACGAAATGCCCGGCACCGGCACGGCAACTTGATGCGTGCCTTTCGGAAAGAGATGCATCTGAACAGGCGGACGCGCTGATATCCCGCGCTTTCTTCTCATTTCAAACGCATTGCGCGACGAAAGCACCGGGGACCACTACGTCGCAAAGGGCTTTTCCTCTATCATCCATCAATGGCTCTGCCTTGGGTAGGCCACCCTTGCCCTTGGGTACCGGGACGTTTTGGACCACCGACGCTCCTTTGCGAGAAATTGCCGCCGCCATTCGCCGAGCCTGTAAACTCGGCGCTGGCTGCGTCGAAATGGAAGTCGCCGCTTTGTATGCTTCGCACGCGCTCGGCGGAGGGATTTTCCTTGCTTCGCTCATCTTATCAATTCCATGGCTCAGTGGGGGGGAAGACTTTGAAAAGGGACCGGAGAGCGGAGCCCCTGACTCTTTAAAACCGCTTGATTTCATTCTTCGAGTTCTTAGAAGAGGAAGTCTCACATAAACTGTCTGTGGATGCGCCCCTAGTTCCGAAGGATGCATCCTCCAGGTGGCAAAATGGTGCCGTTTCCAAAGTTCACCGTGACCTGCAGGCCGTTCGAGAAAAGCGACCGTTGAACGTCTCTGTCAGCAGTGAGGACTTGGAAATCGACCATGGCAGCATACGCGGTAGCCTGAGCCGTCGCTGCCGCGTGTCTGTAACTTGCCGCAAACCGCTCCCGGTTGCTTTTCCAGAAGGCGGCATCGAACATGTAGACAGGCGGTGTTCCGTAAAGAGCGTTGAACAGATCTCGAAGCCTCAACACCGACGGAATCTTGTTCGAATAATCGCCCCAATACCAGTAGGCCACAACGCAATCATGATACACAAGCTCCCAGAGGGGAACGCGATACTTCCACCCCAGCTGGAAGCGCCGCACCGGATCAGGCGCCGTGTCCAGAATGCGCTGCATGTTGCGTCCTGCGTCAGGCACGCGGAACGGCGCAAGGCTCATCATCCCTTCAAAATAATGGACAAAGGGGACAGCCGCGTCATGCCCGGTCTCGCTTCCCGTGACGAGATTGTCCTTGTTGGACACGAGATCAAGGAGACGCATCCGTCACTGCCGGCTCTGGGTCCTCGTGAGAGGATGGTTGGGGTCCCAATCCTCGCGCCATGGAGACGCGGTGGTTGTGTCGATGAAACGCGCGCGATACGGATGCGTAGCCAAGTCTTCCGAGATTCGGTTTTCTGCGTACGGCAGCGCCTGGGCGTCCGAGAGAACTCCGCACGGAATGCGAGAACCGTCCTTTGCCTCCACCTCCCATCCGCGGACCCAGTTGCCCGCCCTGTCCCGTACCAGGCCGGCTGACCAGGCGGGTGTTGGCCATTCGGTCGATACGTACCGAAGTCGAGGGAACTGGGCCGGATCCATTACATCCTGATAGATGTCATACCGTCCCGCAAGGAAGCCCAGGATGTTGATTTCCGAAATGACTGCGGGGCTTTCCTCCACACTCCACAGAACTCGGTCCATTCCAGCCGCCTTCAAATCAGCCGCCATGGCCGCCGCATCATCGCCCCAATACCATACATCCGCTGCGCCGAAGAGAAGATCCACGTTGGGGTTCCTGGCGCGTTTGTCTCGCAGCGTCACCAGGTTTCCACACTCCTGAGCGTAGCGCCGGTAGCGTTGAGCGATGGCGGTCGTTCCTGCTGAGGGGAAAAACACGTAGCGTATCCTTCTTTCATAACCGAAGGCGCCCTTCTGCGCTTCCCACACGGGCGCGACCAAAAGTAGTCCCTGGTTACGGCGCAGCTCGAGCCTGACATCATCAGGTGTCTCGATGATTGCCATGTGGGCGGGTCCTGCCTGCCCTGTAAGGGAAGAGTCGTCAACTCCCCAAAACGACATGCAAATCCCATGGCCTCCGTACGCGACAAGGTTTACCTCAGGGACCTCAGGGTCGTCGACGGGATACGAGATGCCTTCGTTGAGGGGAATGATTAGCCGGCTTCCTGCGCTGGGAGCAAAGGCAGCCGGATATCGAAGGTCATGCATCATCTCGCCCTCCGCAGAAAGGGACACCACCAGCTCCGGCAGCGCGGCATCGAGGGCGATATCGATTCGGATTGGACGGCCGCCATGCGGATCAATCAGAAGCCCTTGCTTTTCGCTCGCGTTTTTCGCGCTCACAAAAGAGGACCAGGTCGCCTGTGCCGCTGCTTGATTCCATGTCCGCCCCGAGTGAAGATCATGCACCGTAAATGAGGCCGTCCTGGGCTCGAAGTCGACAGCGATGCTCCCGTTGCGGATTGAAAGGAGGGTCTGAGAGGTCTCCTCGGGTGCCCGTGAGCGGCGTTCCAGGTGAAACTTCTCCATGCGCACCAACGAAGGGCCTGAGCCTGACCATCGCGGCTCGAGCGTCGCGACGCCGCGGGTAACGACGAAGTCCGTGACAACAGGTTGCCTCGGGCCCGCCGGGACATGGACGGCTGCAAAGCTCCAGTCAAGGACCTTTCCGCTCGAGTCGCGAGAAACCAATTCCAGGCAGAGAGATCCGTTGCCCTCCAGGGATGCGTTCGAGGAAAGCGCCAGCTCCTCCCCAGGCCTGACTGGTATTCGAAGACCCGAGCTCAGCGCCCAGTCTTGCGAGCCCGTATAGGAAAACGAGATCGCTGACGGCATTCCACTGGAGTCCTCTTCCATCGAAGCAGCGCCGGCCCCGGCGTCGCGCCTCCAAAGCTTTGACCAGGCCTCCACCGGGATATCGAGGGATTGCGCGGCCCCCGATGCGAAGTCGGCCACCGTCCTTTCACCTGGGTCGGCGGTGATGGTCTGGGTCGCGTCCAAGCCGAGGGCGGCAAGGCATCCCGAGTCCACCTGGATTCCTCGTCGCCAGCCCGGCTCGGCATAAGTCACCAGCCCGAAATCTGTCTCGTAATCCCACATGCACCAGCCGGTGCCCAGGGATTCGAGACTGCGCCGTACATCGCTTATCCAGCGAAGGCGGTCGGAAGGCGGAACGACCTTGCGATATACGCCGAACTCACCGCAGAAGACCGGTACGCGGTTCGCCGCGGCCCACGCGGCCGCTCGTGCCAGCCCCGCCCGCACTCGCGCTTCATCCCAAGTCTCACTTCCATAGCGAATGATCTGAGCGCGCGCTTTCGGATCTTCGGCCGCCGCAGCCACGCCGGCAACTGCGGCAGGACCGGAGGGATAGGGAATGCCCGAGAGCTCAGCCTGGATTGGGCTCCCCCAGGTTGCCCCCTGATGGGTGAAGGTGAAAGGATCGTACCAGTGGAAACTGTAGACCAAGTTGCGGTCGGTGAGTGGCTTCAGTTCGAGCAGCCCATCGATCCCACCCCAGCGCTCCCCTGTCACGATGATCGTGCTCGATGGAGCCCCGCGGCGAATAGCAGCTACCAGGGCCTCCTGGACCGGCTGCCACCACCCAGGATCCACGTTTTCCCGCGCGCTCAGGTGGGGTTCGTTCATGACCTCGAAAAAGATCCGGTCCACCGAAATGCCGGCGAAGCGCCGGGCGAGAGCTTCCCAGTACACTTCGGCCTTGTTCAGAAAAACAGGGTCGTGGTCCAGCCCATTCTCCCATTCGACGGTTGCCGAAGAGCCGTGGATGGGATCGAAAATCACCGCGAGGCCGGCGTCGAGAAGGAGGCGTACGCCGCGGTCGACGGCGCGGATCACCGGTTTTGGCGTTGACGGATCGAAAGGATCGAAAAGAAGGTCGGGATCGAGCGGCAAGCGGCAGACGGTGAAGCCCGCCTTTTTCAGGAACGCCGCTTCCTCCGGCCGGAACGCAGTTGCATATGCCGCCGGGCTGGCCCACGGCGAAAACCAGTTGTTAAGGTTGATTCCGTGAGCCAGCAAGGCCAAGCGCTCCGCTGGGACGCCATCCAGGGCCGGCGCTCTGGATGGAGCACAAAGGAATGCAAGACTCATGAAAACGGCCAGGCCGAAAGTGCTACGCTGTCTCATGTCCCACAAGCTATCGCACAGATTCCCAGACTCCAATGGGGTTTCCCGAGACGCCCAGACTGACCCGACAGCCTGGGCTAGTCCGGGCCCGCCCGATGGTCACCCATGATAGTGCCATCATTTGCCAAGGCCGCTTCATTAAGTTCAGAACTCGGACAATGAAAGAAAATTAGTGTTTGTCGCCTACCTGAAAACTCATCTTGGTGAAGCTGAGATTGAGATCAACGGCGGGCTTGCTGTTAAGAAAGGTACATAACGCTTCCAACGCAGCGCCCATGTTTTTGGAACGTTGTGGGGCAAACTCGACGAAAAGGGTGTCAGCCCGACGCGTCACGTAGGTATGACTTCTCAAGAGCCAACTGACGAACTTGTTCAGGTCGCGAAGATCTTTGTAGTAGGGTTTGACCACATCGGCGATAACCTTTCTTGCCCATATCGCGTTCATCTTCAACCAGTCAAAGAACAGTTTCTTCGAATCACAGAGACGCACGATTTGCTCTTCCTCGATTCGCTCCATCATCAACACTTTCTTGGGTAGCTCCTGGCGCTTCCTCACAAGCGTTGCCATCCTTCGGCTGACCTGCGCGGCTTTCGTCTTCAGCTGCCGCAATTGCCGCTGTTTGTTTTTACCCTCCTGCGCCGTGGCGATGGTGCGCTGGAGTCTGTTTCGTAACTGACGCAATCCGCGCAGCTCTTTGTTCAGTTTACGAATCTTCGGATTGGCGATCTCATGCCGTACCCCCTGCGCTGCCTGTTCCAGCCCTCGCTCATACAGATACTCCTCACACCAGGATTCCTTTCTGTAG
>Ga0326728_10012745_pt1 | contig 18544 bp, 11 predicted proteins | sample MB3enrmetagenome_FD_207602 | JGI IMG/M metagenome (GOLD analysis project Ga0326728, IMG submission 207602) | Lab enriched peat soil microbial communities from McLean, Ithaca, NY, United States - MB31MN | ecosystem: Environmental > Terrestrial > Soil > Wetlands > Peat | place: USA: New York... | reverse complement strand
TGCCTTACGAGATGTTCTTGCAATGAACGACCGGTTCGTGATTGTCAGACTCCTTGAGATGGATGAGGAGTTTGAGAAAAAGGTAAAAGAGATAGATGGCGCTTTTATGAGGTTTGTAGGCGAAAAAAGACGCCTCCTGGCTGATCTGCACAACTGGCCAGAGTCTGGAGTGCTCTCATCCCATCGCCACGCTATCGTTTTAAACCTCTTTGAGCAAATCGCCAGGGTAAAACCTCGCACCGGAATCGATTATAGAGAAAAAATAGATCATTTCATCACCAATCCCCTTGGAGGTTTACTGACTATAACAGTCCTGCTCTTCTTAATGTTTTATTCCTCGTTCTGGCTTGGTGATATCATCTCGCGCATAATCGATCAGCCTCTCGACAGTCTGGGATCAATCATCAAGGGTCTGACAGGGGGAGGGCTTGTTGCAGTTGCCATATCGGGTCTTTACGACGGATTTGTCGCAGGAATTGGCATTGTTATACCCTACCTTATTCCCCTTCTTATCCTTCTTGCCATCATGGAAGATACGGGACTTCTACCGAGGATCGCCTTCATGGTGGACGGCATCCTTCACAAGTTCGGTTTGCATGGAACGGCCGTGGTGCCTATTATTCTTGGTTATGGCTGCAACGTTCCGGCAATCATGGCAACACGAGCTCTCGAACATGAACGGGACAGGTTCATTACGATGCTGATCATCCCTTTTATCGCCTGCTCCGCGAGGACTGTTGTGATTCTTGCCTTGGCCGGCAAGTATTTAGGAGCCCTTTATACGACTGCCATCTATATTGGAAATATCGCCATTGCCCTTGTCCTCTCATTTTTGTTATCCCGTTTTAAAGTGGACATGGCGCCGGGTATTATTATGGATGTTCCTCGACTAAGACGCCCTTACATCAATATTGTCGCCAAAAAGGTTTGGATGAGATTATACGAGTTTCTTGCATTTGCATGGCCGGTGATTGCTATTTCCAGTGTCGTCCTTTCCTTTCTATCTTATATCGGCATTGACAAACTGATTAACGGGATTCTTTCACCTCTTACATCAGGTCTTCTGAAACTCCCTCAGCAGACGGGAATAACACTTTTCCTGGGTGTCTTCAGGAAAGAACTCACGATCCTGATGCTAAATGCTGCGCTCGGCACCGCGGATATAACAACAGTCCTGTCCCACAGCCAAATCCTTGTGCTTGTCGTTTTTGCAGTACTCTATGTTCCCTGTGTGGCTACCATCTCAACATTGTGGAAGGAAGGAGGATGGCGAATTGCGTTATCATCGATCTGTCTTAATACAGTCGTTTCTCTTGGCGTCGCCGGCGCATTGGCTCATTTGTCTGTTTGGTTCTTGTGAAATTTATAAAGATTTTTTTATAAATCACCAAATTAACCATTTCCTTTTGTAAGTGCTGAGAATGACACATTCAGGAATTTACATACGCTCTGATCTTGATATATTGAAACGAATTTCGATTACGGAGATTTGTAGTGAGAATACAAAAATTTTATCTGATAATCCTGCTTATAGCAATACTGAACGTATTTGCCTGCATGGCCTATGCTGATGATTACAAAATGCCCGAATGGATGCCTAAAGTGCTGGGAATGCAATTTAATGAAATTTACCAGAACATGCCCGACTTTCACAGTCCCTACGAAGGGCCAAACAGTCTGACAACCGATAATAATGCAGGACACGGATCTTCACAGATTTATGGCCTCTATATCGGTTCCCAGATTACCTCATCGCTTCAGGTATACCTTGATATCGAAATGGCGCAGGGAAACGGCATCAGTAATTCTGTTGGCCTTGGAGCTTATACCAACGGAGATGTGATGCGGCAGGGCTCGGCGGATTTAGGGAATGGCCCTTATATTGCCCGCCTCTATGCCCGGTATGTTTTCCCTCTGTCCGAGGAAACGGAAAAAGTGGAAAGGGCTATCGATCAACTCCCGGGTTTAGAATACTCAAACCATATCGAGATAAAAGCAGGGAAGCTTGCGGCCTCGGACGATTTCGATGTAAACCGCTATGCCAACAATACACGCACCCAGTTTCTCAACTTGGGATTTATCAATAATACAGCCTGGGATTATGCAGCAGACGCCAGGGGCTACAGTAATGGCGCCGTTATTGCGTTGGTCAAGCCTCAATGGAAACTGGCTTTAGGATACTTCCAGATGCCGACCACGGCCAATGGCAATGATTTAGACAGCAACATCATCGAAGCAGGCGGCTATAATCTGGAGCTGACTGTGAAGCCAAAAGAATGGGGAACGGTGCTGCGCTTCCTTACATATTATAATCGCGGCCGGATGGGAAATTATGATGAAGCTGTCAGTTTAGGACAAATCACAAGCACAGTGCCGGATATCAGAGCCAATGAAAAGGAAGGACGCACTAAGTATGGATTTGGAATTAATCTGGAACAACCTTTAATGGATGATGGTGAAACCGGCCTTTTTGCCCGGATTGGATGGAATGATGGGAATAATGAATCCTTTGTCTATACAGAAGCGGATCAACATCTGAGTGCAGGGCTGCAGGTAAGCGGAATTCACTGGGGGCGGAAAGAAGACCGTGTGGGAATTGCCTATTTGGTCGATGGATTATCGAGTCAACACCAGAATTATCTGGCAGCGGGCGGAAGTGGTTTTATGCTGGGCGACGGCCGCTTAAATTATGGATGGGAGCAGGTATTTGAACTCTACTACCGTGTACAGCTTGGTTCTTATTTGCAGATCAGTCCGGATTACCAGTTTATTGAAAATCCGGGGTACAATAATGATCGTGGTCCGGTTTCGGTATATTCCGTGCGTGTACGACTGAGTTTTTAATTTGATGCAGCTCATGTGTGCTACGTAATGCAATTTGTAAAACATGGGAACACCATACTGGTTTTTCCCTGTTTCCCAGGCCTTCCGCCTCTTTGTGGCACTAATACGCTGGTTAACTTATTCTCTGATCGTTTAATAAAATGAGCGCTTCCAAATTCATTGGACATTGTCTGCACACAGTGTCGCAAACGATGTTTTTGAGTTCATACATCGTCAGGAAGATTTCTTTTTCCGCGATGGCGGATGAACCGGCGGCTTATTTTTTTCAAAAAGACCGGCCAATATTGCTGCAAGCTCACGCATGTGTGCCAGCGCTTCATCACCGGCTCTATCGGGGAATCTTCCATAGGATAAAAGAATGCCGTTTAACGCGGCAAAGAAAAGATGAGAATATGTCCTGATCTTGCCTTGAGGCGCGGTCCTGCGAATAACAGCATCCAATTGATCAAACAGCAGACGGTAGGTTTTGAGCAGCCTCTCCAGAGAAGCCCCGGACGTAAATTTTCCATACAGCATGCTATGTTGCATCATGCTCAAGTATTCATAGTTTTCCGTAATAAAGTCAATGTAGGCAATGGCGGCATCTTTAATGCTTATTTTGTCCGTCTTTGCCATGTCCCTGAACATATTAATGAGGTTGTCAGCTCCCCGCAGGGATGTTTGGGTAAAAAGTTCTTCCTGGTTCTCGAAATAGGTATAGATTGAACCGGCGGAGATGCCCGCTTCTTTCGCGATATCGCGCATGTTAACCTTGTCGAATGTTTTCACCGCGAAAACCCGTTGTGCCGCATCCATAATCAGGTTTTTCCGGGAATTCCATTCCTGCTTTTTCAGTTCGCTAAAGTCAATATTTTTCTTCATAAGGTCCCTTCTGCCGGCTTTGTTTAAAGTCTCGGTATTTATGCAGCATATCAAGAAATTGCATCATTTCAATCAAAATATGCCCCTTTGGCCTTCAAAATAAACGACGGGCACAAATTATGTTTGACAGGTTGAACAATGTTTAGTATATAAAACAAAGATCGTCAAGCACGATTTGTTATGGATCATAAAATGAAAAAGGACCTGAGAAAAAAATACTTACGGCGACGGCGCCATCAGTCAGTTGAAGGGGTTGGGAAATATGGATCCGTATAATAAAATGAAATCCCTCAAAGACAAGGGTGGAAAGATCATCGGATGTTTTCCCCTGTACCCGCCGCTTGAGCTTTTCCATTCCATGGGACTGACACCGGTTGTGTTATGGGGACTCAGGGACTCCGTAAAGACGTCTGCGGCAGCCGATCTGCACCTTCAGAGTTACGCCTGTTCCGTCGCGCGGCATCTGGTGGAATTTGTGCTTTCAGATCAAGCCATGTTCATGGACGGATTATTCATGTATAATGCCTGTGATACCCTTCGCAACCTCCCTGAAATTCTCCGTTGCGGCCTAGACGATAACGGCAGATCGCTTCCTGTATTCAAAATGCACATTCCCATGGCGCCGCGGGAGCAGACCGGGACGTCAGGATATCTGCGCGCGAAAATTCTTTCATTAATCATGGAACTGGAAGAGACTTTCGGCGTCGTATTTTCTCCGGAGGAATTCCGGCACAGCGTTGCCCTTTACAGGGAAATGAGGTTGCTTTGCAAAGAACTGGAGGGCCGCGTCGCGAAAGGCTCCTTAAGTTATGGACGGTTTTCCCAAATTATTCAGGAAGGTTGTTTTACCACAGTCGAGGATCATATTGCGTTGATGAAAGATATTCTAAAAGTTGATCCCTTGTTCCGCAATGATTCCGCAATGCCGTCGCCTGCCGTCGCGATTATTATAAGCGGTATCCTCCCTCCCCCGCCCAAATTGATTGATGCCCTTGAAGATGCCGGGTTTCGCGTTGCGGGAAACGATATCGCCTCACAGCGCCGGTCTTATGATTATACCCCGAAGGCGGCGGATAACCCGTGCAGTTATTATGTCGATTTCTACTTCAATCACTTTCCCTGCCCGACCCTGCTGTATTCGGCGGATAAGCGGATCGCGACGATCAAAAACCTCGCAGCCGGCGCCGAAGCCCGGGGATTTGTGTTTATTGGCGAAAAGTTCTGTGAAGATGAATACTTTGAGATTCCCTATCTGCAAAAGATATTAAAAGAGATGGGTATCCCCACACTGCCGCTGGAAATCTCCATTGAAGATGACAAAAATAGCACGGCCTGCGTGACGCGCCTCGAAGCGTTTTCCGAAATGTTGAGAGGTTAAATTAACAGGAGGTTAGTATGCCGGAACTGCAGCCGGAAGTACAAACGGACGAACGGAAAGAAAAATCCAGGCACCCCAAGACACAAGCCGGTAAACGGCTGAGCAAAATCATGTTCAATGATTATATGCGGCTGCACCAGAAGGCGCAGGAAGGCGCCTTTGTCGTGTGGATTGCTATCGTCGTCCCAGCCGAATTATTCAGCGGCTTCGAAAATGTTGTTTATGCGGTGCCGGAGAGCCACGCGGCCATGAGCGCGGGGAAAGGCGTCGGTCCTCTGCAGTGTGAAAAGGCGGAGGCAAACGGTTTTTCGCCGGATCTGTGTTCCTACGCGCGAATTGACCTGGGTACGGCCTTTGACGGCGGAAAAGATTCGCCCACCTTCGGCCTGCCGAAACCCCATCTTCTTGTCTCGGATAACAATAACTGCTCGCTTCTGGTGAAATGGTTTGACGTCTACCACCGTGAATGGGGGACGCCGCATTTCATTCTGGATGTGCCGTTTTGCTATGAACAGCAGAAAGACCGGGATTTTGATTACATCCTGTCGCAGTACCGCGATCTTATTGCCGTCATTGAAAGAATGAGCGGCCAGAAGTTTGACGCCCAACGTTTCCGTGAAGCGGTTGAAAACACAGGGGAAGCCCTGAAGCAGTGGAAACGTTTTCTGAAAGCAGCCTCACACCGGCCCTCGGGGCTTACCGTTTTCGATTCCTTTGTGCAGATGGCGCCATTCCTGACATCGCGGGGATCAAGAGAACTGGTCGATCATTACCGGCTTCTGGCTGATGAAACCGAGGATAATATTGCCCGGGGCATTTTCCCGGTAGCCCATGAAAAATACAGGCTCTTGTGGGACAATATCGCGCCATGGCATCAACTGAGCAAAATGTCGGCCCGCCTGGCCGGCCTCAATGCCAATATCATTGCCGCCTCTTATACCTATTGCATGGGAAGTCTGGAAGGCGAATTCGACCTGTATGCCTATGACGGCGGCGATCCGCTTGCCTACCTGGCGAGGACGCAGAATTTTTCCGTTTGTCCCCACGGCCTCGAACTGCGCTACCGGTCCATGCAAAAGGCCATTGAAGAAGTCGGAATCGATGGCGTGGTCTTTGCCAGCAACAGGAGTTGCAAGGTTTATTCGATCATGCAGATGGACATGTTAAAGCGAGTCACCCGGGAGTTGAACATTCCCGCCGTGATGATCGATGTCGATCATGCCGATGTGAGAAAATACACCGAGGAGAGCGTCTTTGGGCGTATAGAGGCGCTTCTGGAACTCATTGACATCAAAAGAAATCAAGCACGCTCCTGATACTTTTAAGATATATGACAAAAACAAGGTGATAGTATGAATCAACTACTTTTGGATTCCCGGGATACGCGATATGTCCTGTTCGAAATGCTCGCGGTGGATAAGCTAAATCTCTATGAAAGATATTCCGGCCATGATCGCCAGATCTACGAAGACACCCTGCTTCTTGCTGAAAAAATAGCCGCCCGGCAGTTTTACCCCGTCAATGCCGAAGGCGATCATGCAGGCGTTCGCTATGACCGGGCAAACAAGACGGTGACAACACCCGAGAGCTTCAAACCGGCTTATCAGGCCATGGCCAGGGCCGGTTTCATCGGCGTCTCGGCAGACCCGGCCTTTGGAGGGTTGGGCATGCCCCTTGCCATCTCGGTTGCCTGCAAGGAATATTTTTGTTCGGCCTGCGGGTCATTGACTTTTTATGCCCTGCTGACCGGCAGCGCCGCGCAGCTCGTGCATTCCTTCGGCACACAGCAGCAGAAAAAATTGTATCTGCCTGAAATGTTATCCGGTGCGTGGGGGGGGACCATGTGCCTCACCGAACCGGATGCCGGTTCCGACGTGGGTAACGTAAAAACAAGAGCAATTCCTCAGCAGGACGGCGCCTACACCATCTGCGGGCAGAAAATTTTCATCAGCGGCGGAGAACACGATCTGGCGGACAATATCATTCACATGGTCCTGGCACGCATTGATGGAGACCCCCCCGGCACCAGGGGGCTATCTCTCTTTATCGTCCCCAAAACTATTCCGGCATCCGGCGGGACAGCCCCAAAACGCAATGACCTCATTTGCACGGGGATCGAGCACAAGATGGGCATCCACGGCCTTTCAACCTGTACACTGTCCTTCGGCGAAAACGGCCAGTGCATAGGTTATCTTCTGGGCGAAGCGCGAAAGGGTATGCGGCAGATGTTTCAGATGATGAATGAGGAGAGGCTTTTTGTGGGACTCCAGGGACTTGCTTTTGCAAGCGCAGCTTATATGCATGCCGCGGCTTACGCAAAAAACAGAATTCAGGGCAAGCGCGTAACCGAGCTTACGAATCCCGAAGCGAAGCAGACGCCGATTATCGAACATCCCGACGTAAAGAGAATGCTTCTGCGGATGAAATCCTATACGGAAGGGATGCGCATACTCACCTACTTTCTCGCGAAGAATCTCGATGTTGCCGCCCTTAACAGGGATGAGGCAGGCCGCGAAGCCAAAGCAATGGCGGAATTGCTCATACCGCTTTGCAAGGCGGGCAATACCGACACGGCGTGGGATATCACTGCCGAGTCGATACAGATACACGGCGGATACGGGTATTGCCAGGATTATCCCGTGGAACAGTACGCCCGTGAATGCAAAATCCTCAGTATTGTTGAAGGAACTAACGGAATTCAGTCCATTGATTTGCTGATGCGAAAAGTCCTGATGGACAAGAATCAATACAACCTGACGATTTTCAAAAAAAAGGTCCGGGAAACACTTTGCATGGCAGACGACCTTGTGGATGATAAATATAAAATGCCGATTCAGGACGCACTGGAAAAACTCGATGACGTTGTCGCGCATCTGTTTAAGCAATTAGCTTCCGGAAATCTTTCGGCCGTTTTTGGTCAGGCCACCCCGTTTCAAAAAGCATTGTTTATGCTCTGTATGGGCTGGATGCATTTATGGAATATGGTTGTGGCAACGTCACGATTAAATGAAAGGACAAAGACAGCAGCCGGTTATTCCCCTCATGAAAAAAATAAGGATGACAGCGATGCCATTTTTTATCGCGGGAAAATACTTGCCTCACGTTTTTTCATCGGCACGGAATTCCCGAAGTACGCAAGCATCGCCAAGGCCTTGCTGAATAATGAGTCTGCCCTGATTGAAGCGGACGCCTCTGTCTTCCCGGGGACGTTATGCTGATTATTATCCTGGAAAAATCCATACGGCATCCTCAGAATTCCCCAGAAGCCCTGAAAATCTTTTGCCGTCTGCTGCCTTCCATAATATCCATGCCCGGGCGCATTTCCCCGCGCGGCAATTTTTCTATTGACAATTCCTTCCCTAAAGGATTATTTTAAAGTCAAGTTATATAGCTGTCGACTTGTTAACTTAACCGTCAATTTTCTGCTGTTTATTGTGAAATAGCTGTCAACTCGTTAATGGAACCGTCAATTTTCTGCTGTTCGTCGGAAAAAAGGATTATCGGAAGTTGCCGATTTTTTGTTTCTACGGTGATGATCATGCCTTTGAGGGAGCCTGCGTTCCAAGATACTAAGAATTTGTATTCTCTTATAAAGTAATTTCAGGCATTCACCTGCCTGCAGGAAGGAGATGACAGATGGTTATCATAGGAATGATTTCTTTCCCTACGGAAAGTTCAAAAGAGATTGGCAAACGTTTTATGGAAATACCCGCTTTTATAAACAAGAGGGGACCTTATTTCAATAGTGAACTGGGAGTGGGAATCAAGTGTATATCCATATTTGAGTTTGAGCCTTCTAAAATGGCAGAAGCCATTGAATTTGTTAATGATTACTATGCGATTTACATCGGCATACCCGGGTATTCATATACCATTGGCACATGGCTGGAGGCGACTGAAGCGCTCAAGTTAGTGGGGCTGGGTTAGGATGCCCATTCTCATTATTTTATTCTTGCGGACAACCGGGGGAACTGATTTACCGCGGTTAAATAACATTTAAATTAATCAAGAGAGTTTGTGAAATATTTTGATCCTGAAGATTACAAAACATTTGTGATGAAGGAAATGATAAATAATATGTTTGCTTGCTGCGCATAATCTTTCATAAAAAGGGGATGAATCCATGAAGAAGAATATCTTTCTGCATTTCAAAGACGGCCGGAGGCTTGAGGCGGGGCTTACCCACCCGTTTAGCGGCAACCAGAACGAATTGAAGGTCGCTATAGCTGATAATGAAGCGCCGCATACTTTTCTTTTTGATGAACTGAGCGCTATTTTTTTTCTTGACGGCCCATGCCCCGCCAATATTGCAAAATCCGATCATAATAAGGAAGAGGTGCTAATGCTTGACAACACCAAATACCTGGTGCATGCGGAAATTAAAGGAAATCACTCCAATGGATTTTATGCGGTTCCTGCCGTGCAAAGTTCACAATGGAGCTACGCCTTTTTCATTTCCAGCGGCATTAAGATGCGCTCTCAGGAAAAACATATTGGCAATATTCTTTCAGACGCGGGTGTCGTCAGCAAAGAAGACGTTGGAGAGGCTCTCAACATACAGGAAAAACTTCGTAACCGGAAAGTCGGAGAGATCCTGGTGGAAACTGCCAATGTGAAGCAGGAAAGTATCGAAAAGACAATGCTGGACAAAGTAAGCGAAGGTAAAATCCCTCCTCATGTCCACATCGGCGATATCCTGGTTTCCGCGGGGCTTGTAACCCGTGAACAAGTAAACCATGCTCTCGAAATTCAGAAAAACAGCAAGGGTAAAAAGATCGGCGATATCCTCATTGAACATGGTCTAATAACTGAAGGACAGCTCCTTGATGCCCTGGCGACAAAATTCCGGCTTCGCATGGTTGACTTAAAAAAGGTAACACCCAACCGCGAAACGCTCAGTATTCTTTCTAAAGATATTATTAACCGGTTCAAGGTTTTTCCGATTGAATCAAGCCTCAAGCATCTTGTGGTAGCCACCTCCACACCCACTGACATCACCATAACCGACCGCCTGCGTTTCATCACGAACCGGCATATTGAGATCGTCGTAGCCACAGCCGCCCAGATCGCGGAAGCTATAGATAAATTTTACAATATCAAGGATGTCTCGCCGGTTGACTCCCTGATTGGCAAGATGGGAAAAGAACTGGCTGCCGTTGTGGAGGATGAGCCGGAAGAATCGGTGAATGTAGAGGCGGATTCCACGATGATTACCTTTATCAATCAGGTTCTCATAGACGCTTATGCAAAAGGCGCTTCCGATATCCACTTCGAACCGGGAATGGGCAAGGAGCCGTTCACAATCCGTTATCGGGTGGATGGGGACTGTTACATCGCCCACAAGATACCCTCCATACACAAGGCGGCTATTATCTCGAGGCTGAAGATTCTATCCGAATTGGACATCGCGGAGCGCCGCAGACCGCAAAGCGGAAAGATCATGCTTCGGTACGAAGGCCGCAGGATTGAATATCGAATGGAGGTTACCCCTACAGTCGGCAACCAGGAGGACGCCGTTTTGCGAATCCTGGCCGCTTCCAAACCGCTTCCTTTGGACGCCATGGGTTTTTCCGGCACCAATCTGGCCAGATTCCGGGAAATGATTACCAAACCCTATGGCATTATTCTTTGTGTCGGCCCGACCGGCTCCGGCAAGACTACGACGCTCCATTCAGCCCTGGGACACATCAATAAGCCGGTCCGCAAGATTTGGACGGCCGAAGATCCTGTAGAGATAACCCAGCCGGGTCTGCGCCAGGTGCAGATCCATCCCAAGATCGGTTTTAATTTTGCCGACGCGCTGCGCTCTTTTCTTCGGGCCGATCCCGATGTGATCATGATCGGCGAGATGCGCGACCAGGAGACTGCTAAAATCGCCATAGAGGCGTCTCTGACCGGACACCTTGTTTTCAGCACGCTTCACACCAATAGCGCGCCAGAAACAGCTGTCCGCCTTATAGAAATGGGAATGGATCCTTTCAACTTTTCCGACGCGCTGCTTGGCATCATGGCCCAGCGCCTGGCCCGCAGGCTCTGTGATAATTGCAAAAAACCCTATCATCCTGGCCGTGAAGAATATGACGATCTGGTCCGCGGCTATGGCAGGGAGTGGTTTACAGCGCACAAAATGCCGGATTACCTGCCGGAGCTGTCCTTAATGAAAAAGAACGGATGTGAAAAGTGCGGCGGCACAGGATACAAGGGACGTATCGCGTTTCATGAACTGCTTGCGGGCACAAAAAAAGTCAAAGATTATATCAAGAAAAGCACCGGCGTCGAGCAACTGCGGGATCTGGCGATTGAGGAAGGAATGAGAACCCTCAAAATGGACGGCATTATGAAGGTCTTTCAGGGAATTACCGATTACGAGCAGGTCAATAAAGTCTGCCTGTAGCGCGCCGGCCGATATGAGGACTGACAACCGTTCTATCCCAAAATACATCGGGGCAATCATAAGTTTTGGGCGCAATGTTTTGCTTTTAACATCGCGCGAAGCGTTTTGCCGATAAAGTCAGGCGTAAAGCCGTCAGAATTTCAAGGGTTTTCATAAGCTTTACCGCCCTGTGAAACACGCGGCAGCCTGACAACAGATTCCCATTAAGAAGTTCATTGACAAAACTTATCCCCTCATAGTATTGAAAACCAATAAGGGTGTAAGATGCATCGCCGTGCCTGGTGATCATCTATCCAACCAACCAACGAGTAAAGGCTTATACGAAGTAACTACTCAAATATTTTCTTCTAATTAACCTTCTGCTCTGCTGGAGGTTAATCACTTTACATTCCCTAAGGAGTAAGGAGGCTGTATGGATTTAAGAGATGCGTATTTTATTGATGGAGTTCGTACATGGTTCGGAAAGGCTAGACAGGATGGTTTCTACTGGAACACACGGGCGGATGACATGGTCACCAAGATCATGAAAGAACTCGTGAGAAGGAACCCCACCGTTCCATGGGGCGAAGTGGATGACAGTATCTGGGGCGCGACGACCCAGGTTGGGGATCAGGGAACTACGATGGGCAGAACCGTCGTTTTCACCGCGGGACTCCCGGATACCGTTCCCGGATTTTCGGTTGACAGAATGTGCGCGGGCGGCATGACCTGCCAGACCATCGGCTCATCGTTCATCAGGTCGGGCGTTGCCGATATCATCATCGCGGGCGGCGTGGAGCATATGGCGCACCATCCCATGGGAGCGGGCGCGGATCCGAATCCGAGGATCGTTACCGAAAAGATGGTGGAACCGAAATATTTCAACATGGGCAACACGGCCGAAAAACTTCATGACTGGCTCCCGGAACACGGTGAACAGCCGGTGACCAAGGATGAAGCCGATGAGTACGCCTTCCATGTCCTTGAAAGATACTTCAAGGCGCTCGACGCCGGTTACTACAACAAACACTGTGTTGACATGACGGTTTTCTCCCCCACAGGCTGGAGAGTTGCCGATCGTGACGAACAGGCCAAGCGCGGCACCACACTCGAGAGCATCAAAAACCTCCGGAAGTTCCCCTTCAAGGCCGAAGGCCATGTCACAGCGGCCAATGCTTCGGGATTGAATGACGGCGCCTGCGTATCGCTGCTCATGTCAGGCCGGAAATGCAAAGAACTGGGTATTAAGCCTAAGATGAAATTTGTCGGCGCCGCTTTCATGGGCGTGGACCCGTCCATCATGGGCTGGGGTCCGGTTCCGTCCACCGAGAAGGTTTTGAAAAATTTCGGCATGAAATTTTCAGATCTCGACTACATAGAGCTCAACGAAGCCTTTGCCGTACAGGCTGTCGGCTTCATGAAGCATTTTGGCATGAAGTTGCCTGAAGATCCAAGGCTCAACCCTTATGGAGGAACCATTGCAATGGGCCACCCGCTGGCCAGCTCCGGCGTGCGTCTGAGCATGCAGCTCGCGCAGGATTTCGAAATGAATCCGAAGGCAAAATTCGGACTCACCACGATGTGCGTCGGTCTCGGCATGGGCGGTTCTATCATTTGGGAAAACGTAGTAGGAAAAAATATCTAGGAGGATAACGCAATGGCTAAATATATAACAGAATGCAAACTCAATTATCACCAGTCAAAAAAGGCTGGCAAAATAGCGATTGTCACGATGGACAACGGGCAGCTTTTCAATGTCCCCAACACGTGGGGGGCCGAGGCTCTGGAATCGCTTAACAAAGTTATCGACATCGTGGAGAAAGACGCTGACGTAAAGGGCTGGATGCTGACCGGCAAACCTTACATCTTCAATGTGGGCGCGGACATCATGAGTGTGGACGCAAACGCCAAACGCGCTGACGCGCTCGAGATTGGCATGCTCGGACACAAGATATTCAAGAGGATCATGGGACTCAAGATCCCGACGCTTGCCGCGATTAACGGCGCGGCCATGGGCGGCGGCGTTGAAGTAGGGCTCTACCATAACTACCGCACCATCTCCAGGAGTCCGGGCGGGTGCGATCATTACGCTCTGCCGGAATGTTTCCTGGGCCTCGTGCCGGGTTGGGGCGGAACTCAGCTTGTCACCAGGCTGTGCGGGCCCGAGGCAGCCATCGAGCTCATCATCATGAACCCGCTTAACATGAACAAAATGATCAATTCCAAAAAGGCCTTCGAGATGGGCCTGGCTGACAAACTCATCGCCCCCGCGGAGTTTATGGATGAATCCCTGGCTTTATTGGAGCGCATCATCACAGGCGAAGAGAAGATAGAGCGCAAAAAATCGGATCCGAAGATGAGCGATGATCTCTACAATAAGACAAAGGCCGCTATCGCCGGCAGAGTCCATTCCGGCGCGTTGAGTCCCTACCGGGCGCTTGATCTCATCAGGGGCGCGGCAGGATGGTCCCTTGACGAAGGATTCCTCAAGGAGAGCGAAGCGCTGGCCGACATGATCGTATCGGATCAGTTCAAGTGCGGCGTTTACTCTTTTGATCTTACCCAGCGCCGTGCCAAGAAACTTCCCGGCAGGCCGCCGAAAGAAGTCAAAGGCAACAAGATCGCCAAGATCGGCGTCATCGGGGCAGGGCTTATGGCTTCCCAGATGGCGCTCTTATTCGCGCAGCGCTATCAGTGCCCTGTGATCATGAAGGATATCAAACAGGAATTCGTGGACAAGGGCCTGGCTTACGTCAGAGATCAGCTTGCCAAATCAGCCAAAAAAGGCAAAATGACCGAGACCGAAGCCAAGTGGATGGGCGAAGAGCTCATCACAGGAACCGTATCGTATGAGCCGTTCAAGGACTGCGACTTTGTCATAGAAGCCGTTTTTGAAGAAATCGCCATCAAGCAGAAAGTTTTCGGCGAACTCGAGGCCGTATGCAAGCCGGAGTGTCTGTTCCTCACCAACACCTCGTCTCTGGATATCGAGGCGATGGGCAAAAACCTCAAAGATCCGTCCCGTGTGGTGGGATTCCATTTCTTTAACCCCATTGCCGTGTTGCCGCTTGTTGAAATCATCAAGACGAGCAAAACCAGCGATGTCGTTCTGGCTACGGCATTTGACATCGCCAGGAAAATCAAGAAGACGCCCGTTCTCGTAAAGAACGCGCCGGGCTTCCTCGTAAACCGTGTTCTGACAGCCATGTCCGACGGCATCTTCAAGTGCCTCGACGAAGGAGCGGGCTTCCTGCAGACAGACAACGCGATGCACGAGATGGGCTTCCCCATGTCGCCGTTCACTTTGACGGCCCTGGTGGGACCGGCTATTTCCCTGCATGTGCTGGAGACCCTCAACAAAGCGTGGCCCGACCGGTTTGCGGTTAACGTTGGATTGAAAAACCTTGTGGCAAAAGGCAAGAAAGCCATACTGACCTTCACTGACAAGGGCATCGATATCGATCCCGAAATCGCGGCTGGCTGGCCTCAGGGAAACAAGAAGTTTACCGACGACGAGATCAGAGCGCGCGTTATGGAACGTATCGCGCAGGAGATCGATTTAATCCTTAAAGAAGGCGTCGTGGCGAGCCCCAAAGATGTGGATACCGGCGTAATCATGGGCGCCGGCTGGCCGTTCTTCATGGGCGGTATCACCCCATACCTGGATCAGAAAGGCATTTCGAAAAAGGTTACGGGAGCGGACTTCCATCCGAACGGGTTTTTAGCCATAGAGAAATAACACCAATGCAATAAGCAATTGAGGAAGCCGGGCGGCCTTCGGGCCCTCCGGCTTCTTTTTTATTATTTTTTTACGCTGCCCATTTCTGACCCCTTGCAGCATATTCATAAACAAGATTATAAAGCTTATAGCTTTTCTCTTTGAACAAATCTTTTTCGTAGGTTTCAGGTAAATCCTTGTCGAGCACTTCTTCAATGGCCAATTTAACACGCACCTGACTCTGACCGTCTTTAAACCAATCCTGAATTAAAACCTTTGGTCTGCCTTTAATCAAACGTTGCAACAAGTGACGGGCCGCGTTTTTGACTTTGATTTCCTCCGCCTTGGTCATTTTCTCTTTTTTTAGAATATCATAGAGTTCAAGTTCATCAGAAGAAAGACCTTCCTTAATATGACGTTCGTCTTCCTCTTTCAAACCTTCTGTATATTTGATCAGATCATCATAATAATTCTCTGTTGACGAACCGCCGGAATTGTAGCGGTTAATTATTTCCTGAAGCTTCTCCGCAAAATTCGTTCGGGTGCTGTTTTCCTTGAGCATGACTTCCAGCTTCTTTTCAATAAATTCCCGCAGATTGGCAATCTCAATATTTTTAAATTCTTTTTCTTTGAATTCTTCTTTCAACTTTTCGAAATTCATTTTGCTGAGGTCAAAAGTTTTTCCTTTTTTGATTATCTGAAGCGTCGGCTCCGATTCTTTAACCAACACGTCGTTATTTGCCGCGACAATGCTTTGATCGAGAAGTTCGCCTATTTTTTGCCTGACTTCATCAATATCAACCTCGCCTATAATACTATCAACAACACCTCTTAAATATTGAAAGACCGGTATCAGCAATCTTATGTTCTTTTGCAGGATTTCCGGCTTGCACGCTTCATACAACGATGAAATTGTGTTTTCATAAACTTTAAACTCTTTCCAGTAGTCATCTTTTTCCAGTAGTTTATTGGCAAAAGATTTGAATATTTTAAGCCTGCTGAATGTTTCGCGGCTCTCCAGCACTTTTTGCAGATCAATATCCAGAGTGGTGCAAAACTGTTGGCCTTGTGTCAGGGCATCATCAAGCAGACTAAAGAGATTATCTTTATCCTGCACAGGACTATCTTTTTCATCACCCACCGCATATTCAGACAGCGCCTTTTTCATACTGCGAAAGACGTTGTAGTAATCCACTATTTCGCCGTTGGCTTTGATTACTCCGTTAATCATGTACGACGTCACACGATTGGCCCGCGCGATGGTTTGCATCAGTGTGTGATCTTTCATTGGTTTGTCGAGGTAGAGCGTGGAGAGAGTCGGCGCGTCGAAACCGGTCAGCCACATGGCGCAGACAAAGACTAGTTGCAGTTTATCTGCCGGGTCTTTAAACCGGTATTCGATATCATGACCGTTTTTGTCAATGGCATTGATCTTTTTACGATGTATTTTGATATCCAGCCCTTGCTTGGCAAAACGCTCTTCTTCGCCCGCGTCCTCGCTGATAACCACCGCCATTTCCACCGAACGCATATAATCGAGCTTTTTCTGCAAGCGCTGCTTTAGTAAGTCATCATCAAACTTGCTGATTTGACCGACAAGCTTTTTAATTTCCTCTTTCCAGTATTTCTGCACCTTGTCGTACATTTTTACGCAGGTATATTTATCCACGGAAACAACCATGCCTTTTCCCAGATACCCGCGATCGGGAAAATGCGCGGCAATATCTTTAGCTATTGTTTCCAGGCGATCATCCCGTTTAATAACTTCTATTTCCGTTGCGAATTCCCGCTCCAGCTTTTCCTGCCCTTTTTCGTCCAGATTCTCATCTTCCAGAATCTGATAAAACTCATCGCTCAAGTTTTCATTTTGAATGAGGACTTCCGGAACCCGCTTTTGGTAAAAGAGCGGCACAGTTGCACCGTCATCCATAGACTGCACAAAGTTATATTCGCTGACATAATCCCCAAACCAACTATTCGTTTTTCGCTCGCGGCCTAAAAGCGGCGTGCCGGTAAAGGCAAAATATTGTGCGTTGGGCAACCCTTTGCGCATATTTTCGGCCAATGCAGCGTATTGCGTGCGGTGAGCTTCGTCAACAATAACAATTATGTCGTCGCGCTTCGATAGCAGAGGATATTCCCTGCCTTGGTCATAGCGGAACTTCTGAATGAGCGTGAAGACCAGCCGCATATTACGCCCCAGAAAATCACGCATTTCCTGTGAATCTTTAGGTCGCGCCGCTTCATTCTTGCTGACGGTGTTCGTATCCAGAAAGTTGCGGTAAATCTGGCCGTCGAGGTCTTCGCGGTCGGTGACTATGACAAATGTATAGTTACCCGAATATTTATGAAACACCTTGCGGGACAAAAAGATCATCGAAAAACTTTTTCCCGATCCCTGCGTATGCCAGAAAACACCGAGTTTGCCGTTCTTGTTTTCGCGTGCTTCAAAAGACGCAATCGCCTTGTTGACACCGATGAACTGGTGGTTTTGCGCCACAATCTTATTGGTGTCACCATGATACAAAATAAAATTTTCAATATAATCGAGCAAGCGTTCTTTAGGCAACAGGCCATGCAGAACGCGCTCCAGACTTGAACCTTCCTTTTCAATCGCCTTGCGGTTGATCTTTTCCGTTTCATTATCAGCGCGCAGCCAACTGAAAAAGAACTCATAACCGGCGGTAAAACTGCCCACCCGCGTTTCCATAGCGTTGGAAAGCACGCAAAAAGCGTTATATTGGAATAACAGCGGAATATCTTTTTTGTAATTGGACAGGTTATCATCATAGGCATTCTGGATCTTGACGTTGGAGTTTTTGAGTTCAATAAACACCAGCGGAAGCCCATTGACATAGATAAGAATATCCGGCCGTCTTGGATAGCGTTCGCCTTTGATCCAAAGCTGTGTCACAACGCAAAAATCATTGTTTAAGGGTTCGGTAAAATCAATTACGCGAACAGTGCCCTGCTCGGTTCTGCCGTTTGCACCTTCATACTCAACAGGTATACCGTTGCGGATAAGATTGTAAACATCCTTGTTAGCTAACAGAGGTGACATGGCATAACGGTGCGATGTCAGCTTTTCAATCGTCTCTTCAACAACCTCTTCAGGAATAGTTTTATTGAGTTTGACGGCATAGGCCTTGAGCACATCCAGAAAAATAACTTCCTGCTTGGATGTTCGGTTGGAATTATCAGCCGGATTTTCCGCATCCTGCGTAAAGCAATTGACGGTGCGATAACCGTACGTATCTTTGAGAAGTTTAACCGCAGCTTTTTCAATCTGAACCTACCCCGATATTGTGGACAGTCCGAAAAGCTGCTACAAAAGAGCAAGGAGGACGAAGATGTTATCAAGGAAATCATT
>Ga0326728_10012744_pt1 | contig 18544 bp, 15 predicted proteins | sample MB3enrmetagenome_FD_207602 | JGI IMG/M metagenome (GOLD analysis project Ga0326728, IMG submission 207602) | Lab enriched peat soil microbial communities from McLean, Ithaca, NY, United States - MB31MN | ecosystem: Environmental > Terrestrial > Soil > Wetlands > Peat | place: USA: New York... | reverse complement strand
GAAGGTCGAGGAGATCCACGATCTGACAAAGATCGATCCCTGGTTTCTTACCAACATTCAAGAGATCACCGACCTTGAGAAGGAGATCCAGTCTTTTGGGACGAAGGTAGGGGACCTGGAGCTCTGGAAAAAGACCCTGACTCCTGACCAGGTTCAACTTCCGGATCCTCTTTTGAGGAAGGCAAAGGAGTTCGGCTTCTCCGACTATCAGCTGGGCTACCTCCTCGGATTTGATGAAGCCATTCTCCGGGACAGGAGAAAGGAGAAGGGGGTTCTTCCCACTTACAAATTAGTGGATACCTGCGGGGCCGAGTTTGAAGCCTATACCCCCTATTACTATTCGACGTATGAAGCAGAAGACGAATCCAAGGTCTCTCCGAGAAAGAAGATCATGATTTTAGGGGGAGGCCCCAATCGAATCGGCCAGGGGATCGAATTCGACTACTGCTGTGTCCACGCCTCCTTCGCCTTAAAAGAATTGGGGTATGAAACGATCATGGTGAACTCCAACCCGGAAACCGTCTCCACGGACTACGACACCTCTGACAAACTCTATTTCGAGCCCCTCACCTTTGAAGACGTCCTTCACATCGTCAATGCCGAAAACCCGGATGGAGTGATCGTCCAGTTCGGAGGCCAAACCCCTCTCAATCTGGCGGTGCCCTTGGAAAGGGCGGGGGTGAAAATCGTTGGAACGAGTCCTGACAACATTGACCTGGCGGAAGATCGAAAACGCTTCAAGGCACTCCTCAAGAAGTTGCGTCTCATCCAGCCCTGGAATGGCACGGCCAATTCCGTGGAGGAGGCGAGAAGGGTTGCCGAAGAGATCGGCTATCCGGTCGTCGTGAGGCCCTCTTACGTGTTAGGAGGAAGGGCCATGGAGATCGTTTACGATGAGGAAGCCTTGGAAGGCTTTGCCCGTCGTGCCGTGGAGGCCTCTCCTGAACACCCCATACTCATCGACAAATTTTTGGAGGACGCCATCGAGATCGATGTCGATGCGGTCGCTGACGGAGAAACCTGCGTCATCGCGGGGATCATGGAACACATCGAACAGGCCGGGATCCATTCCGGGGATAGCGCTTGCGTCACACCTCCCTATTCTCTCAGCGATGATTTGATCGAAGGTCTGAAACGAAACACCTATGCCCTGGCCAAGGAGCTCCAGGTCATCGGTTTGATGAATATTCAGTATGCAATCAAGAACGATACCATCTATGTCCTGGAGGTCAATCCAAGAGCCTCCAGAACGGTTCCTTTCATCAGCAAGGCGACCGGAGTTCCCTGGGCGAAGGTGGCTGCCAAGGTGATGGTGGGGAAAAAGCTCGAGGAGCTGGGGATTCGGGGAGAAGTTGAGATCCGCCATATCGCCGTAAAGGAATCCGTCTTCCCCTTCAACCGTTTCTACGGAGTCGATACCGTGTTGGGCCCGGAGATGAAATCCACCGGTGAAGTGATGGGGATTGATACCGATTTTGGAATGGCCTTTGCCAAATCTCAAATCGGTGCGGGGGTGAACATCCCCCTGACCGGGAAGGTCTTCATCAGCGTCATGAACAAGGATAAGCGCTCCATCGTCTTTCTCGCGAAAAAATTGGTCGACCTCGGATTTGAGATCGTAGCCACCAAAGGAACGGCTAAAGTCTTAACCAACAACGGCATTCCTGTCCAAACCGTTTTTAAGGTCGGAGAAGGAAGACCGGATATTGTTGATCAGATGAAAAATGGAGAGATCCACCTGGTCATCAATACTCCAAGCGGAAAGAAGCCCAAGACCGATGAAGTGGCCATTCGAAGTCAATCCGTGGCACATAACATCCCTTGCGTCACCACTCTCTCCGGTGCGGAGGCGGTCGTCAATGGCATTGAATCCTTGAGGAGAGGCATGTCGGTGAAATCGGTCCAGGAATACCATCAGAATATTTCGCCTTCTTCCTCCTCACTTCAAAAACCCCTGACCGTTCATCCGACGATCGCTTAAATGGAGGGTCCTCTTATGGGAGTGTTGACAAGAGAAGAGATCCTGAAAGAAATCCGCCGGGGAACGATCGAAATCGAACCCTTTGACGAAGGCCAGGTGGGCCCGGGCTCCATTGATCTCCATTTGGGAAACGAGTTCAGGGTTTTCAAAAAACTGAGAAATGCCTGTGTGGTCGAGGATAACATTTCAGTTGAAGATCTCACCGAACGTCTGGAGACAGACGAATCCTTCACCCTGATGCCCGGTGAAACAGTACTGGGGATTACCCATGAAAGGATTAAGTTGCCTGCCGATATCTGTGGATGGCTTGAAGGAAGGAGCCGCTTTGCCCGAATGGGCCTGGTGATCCATATGACAGCAGGATTCGTTCAACCCGGGATTAATAATCGCCAGGTGCTCGAGATCGGAAACCTGGCGCCGTTTCCTCTCGTCCTCAAACCCGGAGTCCGGATCTGTCAGATCATCCTTGAGCGCACGGAGGGAAAAGCCTCATACCAGGGTAAATTCAAGAACCAAAACCGCTTATAAATACCCTCACTCTTTCCCTCTCCCCACTGGGGAGAGAGTAGGGGTGAGGGGGGCACTGACATCCAATTAGTTAGGGATCTGGAATGAACCGTTATTCCGTGGGGTCAATCGTTGGTATTTTGCTGTTATGGGAACTCCTCGTGCGATGGCTGGAGATTCCAAAATTTCTCCTTCCAACACCCACGACGATCATCTCTTATATCATCGCAAAAATACAACTCCTCGCTTCCCACACAGTTATGACATTACTTGAGGCAGGAATCGGCTTCGTCGTCGGCTCCTTGTCCGCTATTGTGACAGCCATTCTCTTTCTCTGGTACCGGCCTTTGAAAGAGATGTTCTACCCCTATGCTGTGATCCTCAACAGCACTCCGATCGTTGCCATCGCTGCACCCATTGTAATCATCTTCGGGAGTGGCATGGGGTCCAAAGTCGTGACCGCCGTCATCTGCGTTTTCTTTCCGGTCTTGGGACCAACCTTTAAGGCCCTGGCCTCAGTGGGCTCCACAGAGATGAAATGGATGGACTCTTATCATTCCTCCAGATGGCAGAAATTTTGGTATCTCCAATTTCCTTTTGCTCTTCCACAGATATTCGCGAGCTTCAAGGTCGCCTGGACGTTGGCCGTGATCGGTGCCGTCGTGGGGGAGGTATTCGGGGCCTATCGGGGATTGGGGTTTCTCATCGTCGATGCGATCTACATTATGGATACTCCCAGGGTTTTTGCCAGCATTATCGCCTGTTCACTGCTTGGACTCTGTTTTGTCGGAATGATCACCCTCGTTGAGAAAAGGATGATCGCCTGGCATATTTCTGAAGAGAGGAGGTGATTTTAAATCCAAAGTTATGAGTTCGGAGTTAAGAGTTCGGAGCAAGAAAAATAAAAATTTCCGAACTCCGAACTAATAACCCCGAACTGATTTGTAATCAAAGAAAGGAGGAGGGGTAAGTGTGAAAAGATTCTTATTATGCCTTACTTTGTTGACGGTCATGAGTCTGCCTTGTTACGCCATCGGTCAGGAGAAGGAGGCCATCGTTCATGAAGCCTGGTTCGTTCATACGGAATCAGCAGGTGGCTGGGTGGCCATGGATAAAGGCTTTTACGGAAAGGTGAAAGTGAGGGAGGTTCAGGGAGGCCCCGGCATCTCTCCGATCCAAAAGGTGGTCGCTTCCGTGAGGGCCGGGAACATCGCCTTTGGGAATGATTATCCGGAAAATATTATCCGAGCAAGAGAAAAAGAAGGAATCGATCTGGTTGCCCTGAGCGTCGATTTTCAAACCAGTGCGATGCGAATCATCAGTTGGAAGTCGATTAACTCTGCAAAAGATATTAAGGGAGACTTCGGCATCTGGATCGGTTACGATGCCAAAGCAAAATGTGCTGTCGGCAAAGGATGGGAAAAACAGTTTACCATTCAAAACCAGGGTGGAGACATCAAGCCCTGGCTGGCTGGGACCTGGCCCATTGCCTCGGCAATGACTTATAACGAATTAATCACAGCCCAGCGCGAGGCGAAAAAAATGGGGAAAACATTTTACACGATCGACTATAAAGATTTAGGGATTAACTGGATGGATAATGTTCTTTTCACGACAGAAGAAATTCTCAAAAAATATCCGGACGTCGTTCAGGCAGTGGTGACAGGGAGATATAAAGGATTCCAATGGGCTCTTGAAAATCCCAAAGAAACCTTTAACATTTTGAGAAAGATCAACGAAGGCCTCGACTTTGCGCATGAGATGGATGCTGTGGCTCCGATGAAGGCTTTAATGATCACCCCTGACACAAGAAAGAACGGGCTGGGTTACATTCTTCCAAAAAAATGGGAGAATGTGGCCAGGGATATGTTCAAGATTGGGCTCTTGGAAAAGATGCCGGATGTGAAAAAAGTCTATGCGGAGAAATTTCCGAGCGGGGTGGTCCCTAAATAGTTTACCAATCAAACGTGGGAACCCTGTAGCGTCGGCATTTACTGCCGACGGGATTTCTCAATTCGCCCCCAGTAAATGGGGGGCTATAGTTTTAAACACAAAGCAGGAGACACTGAATGATAGACCGTACCTTTCTCGAAAACGTAGGAACCCCATACAGCATCAATGCGATTGGAAGTGCCAGGGCATGGGAGGTACATCATCTCCGAAATGACCGAACCATCCCGCCTTTGATTTATGTCGCCGAAAGCGATCCTGCTCAACAATTTCTGCTTGGAAGAGAGATCAGTGGCCGGACAAAATTCAATCTTATCCGTTACATGGCGAAATCCTTTGTTGAGTTATTCTTCGAAAAACTTAGTGGCAAAGAATTATGCCAATACATTATTCTCAGGGGCGCCTACCCTTTCGACCTCCAGTATGCGTTCGGCCACGCCCCACCCTATGACCGCCTGCTCCTTACAACCGGTTTCATCAAACTTCAGAGAGTGCTCAACCGGGAAGGGACGGATTGGGAGATTCGTGCAGAGAACTTTATCGGAGAATATCAGGGGGATACCTGGCTGATCCCCGATACGGCGATTGCCTCGGGCTCAACGATCGCTTACTTTTTAAGAAACGGTTTTGTCCACCATCGGCCAAAGCAGGTCTATGTGATTACGGCGTGTGGCAGCCTAGAGGGTATCCAGCGAATTTACCAGGAATGCCTGAAGAGGAAGGTGGAATTGATACCCATCTTCTTTCAATGCATCTTTGAGGTTTCGAAGGTCGGAAACCTTCCACGACTTCCACTCACTGACCTCTCCGTGATCAGCCCTGGCTCCATTACGACGAAGGAACTTTATGAGAAAGCGCTTCGCCGGTACCAGGGCACCCGGATGTGCTGTGTCGGCGATATCGGGGAGAGCCTTGAGGATCCAGTAAACTATTCCATCCATACCCTCTGGGAAATGCAGGTCCTGGGCATGGATCCGAAAAAGGAGGATTGGAGTGCCTGGACAGTCGATATTCGGACTGAAGAAATGAAGAAGAAGATTCATGATTTTAATCCGTCTCTCAGTGAGTATTTTAAGGAGATATGGGAATAAAAAATCTCCTCTCCCCACGGGGAGAGGATGAAGGTGAGGGGGAAAACATTTTCTACCTAGCCTCACCCCTACAAGGGGAGGGAAGATATAATTAACTACTTCCAAGAGGGTTGCAAGGAAAAACATTGATGGATCCTCAATCAATCCCGCCGGTTGCCATCCGATTGACCAATGTGAAGAAACATTTCAAAGACCGTGATGTGGAAGCTCTGGATGGCATCGACCTGGAGGTCGCTCAGGGCGAGTTCCTCTCCCTCATTGGCCCATCGGGATCGGGAAAAAGCACGCTTCTTGAACTCATGGGTGATATTGGCGATGAAGGCGGTCCTTCCGATGGAGAGATCCTCATCGAAGAAAAGACGCCTCAAGAGCTGAGGCAAGCGAGAGGATATGGAATTGTCTTTCAAGACTCTACCCTCTTTCCCTGGTATCGAGTCTTTGAAAATTGCCTTCTGCCCTTTCGGATCGCGAAAACGAAGCTCCAAAAAGAAGAGCAGGTGAAGCGGATTGAATCGTTATTGGAAATGGTAGGCCTGGACAGAAAATTCTGGTCTTATTACCCCAAAGAACTCTCCGGCGGAATGCAGCAGAGAGTGGCGATCGTCCGGGCCCTCGCGTTGGACCCTCCCCTTCTCTTAATGGATGAACCCTTCGGTGCTCTGGATGATCTGACTCGAAAATCGATGCAGAAGCTCTTGCTCGACATCTGGGCAAAGATGAAGAAAACCATCCTGATGGTAACCCACTCCATTTCCGAGGCCTGTTTTATGTCAGACCGTGTGGTTGTCCTCTCTCTCCGGCCGGGCCGTATCGTCCGCATTATCTCCATCCCATTGGACAGACCCAGAGATCGATCCATGACAGAGACCAAGGCATTCGCCAGAATCTGCGGGATGGTCAGGGAGGCATTAGGCTCTGGAGGAGGATTGGAAGAGGATACGTCGATTAAAGAATAAAGGTTCGGAGTTCAGGGTGATGCGTTCGGAGTAAAATATACACCACTGAATCAGGCAACACTTCTTTCCTGAAACAATCTATTCCCTAATTTTAGGGAACCGCTACCAAAGTACCGCCACTCTATCTGGCGTTTAATGCACACGAGATAAATTGAGTTTCGTCACGCTTTTTTCCTTGCCGCCCTCAAAATAACTCCAATTTTGGACGATGTGATCTTTATCGACAAAAAAAATGCTTAAGGCGTGCATATGAGCGTCTTTCTTCGGATCAACGTTACTCCCTCCGGCGAACATAAAATCGATTCTGTCTGCACTAGCTTTTAGGAGCTTCATGTATGGCTGATTTCGGAGCATGCAATAGTGAATCATCGAAAGCTTGCCATTACTGTCATGGTAAACTGAAATCATCTCTTCGGGAGTACCCGGAAAGAGCGTTTCGACAATTGCGCTACCGCCGGCTGTCAGACGGTATTCTACCCTTATGGGTTGCCCCTCTTTCGCCATGTTGGAAGTCCCTTCCCATGCGCCAACAAGCTCTTTCATGCGCTCATACTCTTTGGAACCGGAATATGGAGCTCCTGGCCCCTTCCCAGCATATGCCACAAGCGAACCAACAAATAGCAAGCATGTAAGAATAATCAATATAGATGCAATCCTTTTCATTCTTATCCCTCCTTTATCTCATAATTTTGCCGTATCTCCAGACTATCTAAAATTCATCTAATATAAAAATAACCATCCACACAATAAAATCAAAGGAAGCGAACGGAAAAAACCGCATAGAAACCGGAACTTCCCTCACTGTAGACGAAGCACCCGCCCCCTCTCCTGAGGACTCCTTCCTGAAGTCGTGATTTTTAGATTATGCCTTTCAATACAACCTTTCAAGCAGTAATCGATAATGGGATGTGGAGGCATGGAAAATATTCTTGCTATCTTGTATTGACAAAGACATTGACCTGATGGAGAATTCGCTGAGTATAATGTTCGGAGGAAAAGTCGAACGTGAGAAAACCCCGATTTAGTAACGCGGGAGCTCCCTTCCACCAAAAACCAATCAGTTCCTCTGGGAGTTTGCTTGAAAGGAGGTTCCACCATGCTAAACATATCGCGACGTTCATTTCTAACTATCTCGGCCGTAACTGCAGCTTCCTTTGCCCTTGATTGGAAAAAAATTGCAGCCTATGCAGCCAGCATGGGGCCAAAAGGCAACTACCCGACTGTGATCATCGGCTCAGGATTGGGAGGTCTCTGTTGCGGCGCGTATCTCTCGAGGTTCGGCGTACCAGTCACTGTGGTGGAGCAGCACTATATTCCAGGTGGCTATGCAACATCTTTTGATCGGGGAAAGTTCAGCTTCGAAGTCTCCCTCCATGGGACTTCTATTCATAATAATGCAAGTGCACGCATTCTGAAAGATTTGGGAGTCCTTGAAAAGTTGCAGCTATTAGAACTCCCCGAATTTGAACATATTAAGGCAAAAAATTTAGATATTTCAGTTCCACAAAGAAATCCGGAAGCCTTTATTCACCTATTAGCCCAACATTTTCCAACGGAAAAGGATGGTATACGGGGATTTATCCAAGAAATGGTAGGTATCGCTGAAGAGGTTGATAAACTTCACCGGAAAAAAGGAAGGTTCTTCAAATATATTTTCCCGATTCAATACCGAAAGATGTGGAAAATAAGAAATAAAACACTGGCAGACCTAATAAATGAGTATGTGAAAGACTCTGTCCTAAAGGATGTCCTTTCCTTCAACTGGGGTTATTATGGATTACCGCCGTCCAAACTCTCGGGGTTTTATTATGCCGTTGCTGTGGGAGAGTACCTCAAGAATGGCTCCTATTATATAAAACCTCGTTCCCAGGAATTGAGCAATGTCTTAGCCCAGACAATAGAGACTTCTGGTGGTAAAATCCTTTATGGAACCTCTGTAGAAAAAATTTTGGTTAAAGATGGAGCTGTGAATGGTGTTCTCATATCGGGCGGAAAAGTTTTACCTGCTCGAGCTGTGGTCAGCAATGCCAGTGCGCTGACTACACTCAAAGAGATGCTGTCCAAAGGGGTTTTGTCAGCCGATTACTTGAAGAAACTTGAGGATTATCGGCCCAGCATGTCCACATTCATTGTCTGGTTGGGGCTGAATAAGGCGTTAAGGGGAAAGATAAAGGGTTACAGCATTCCTGTTCCGTCGGGTCTGGGACCGGAGGCCGATTATCAGGCTTGCCTAAAGGGTGAGGTCGATAAGGTATCATTCAGTGTCACCATCTATGACAATCTCTTTGAAGGCTACTCAAAGCCGGGAACTTCCAATCTAATGCTTCTTTTTCTTTGCGGTTATGAACCTTGGCGTAAATTTGAGGCCGATTATCGAGCCGGGCATAAAAAGGAGTACTACAAGGAAAAGGAAAGATGGACCAATATCCTCATTCGTCGGGCAGAGGAAAAAGTAGTTCCTGGGCTCTCCTCCATGATTGAGGTTAAGGATTCGGCCACACCCCTAACAAACTGGCGCTTTACGCGCAATTCCGAAGGGGCCATCTATGGTTTCGAACAATCAATGGATAATGCCTATATGAATCGGATCAACAACCGGACTCCTGTTAAAGGACTCTACTTGGCCAGTGCTTGGGGCAATCCCGGTGGTGGTTATGGCGCAGTGTTGCGGAGTGGGGAAATAACCTTTGGTATGATGATGGAGGATTGGGGGGGTGATTTGAAATGACTATGGTAGATTATGCTTGCTTTCTACCCGTAATCGTCGCCCCTCAGAGTCATCTCAGACTGTAGATTCGTAGGTGTACTTGTTAGCCAAGAGATAATATGAGAGTATCTGTGTCGGATTAAGTATTTTTCAGGACAACGTGAACTCTGAGCTAAACAACTCAGAACTAATGGTTGGGGTACTTACCGTATTCGATGACTACTTGATCGACGCCTGCCAACTCCTTCAGCTCCACATTGACAGAGTCCTGTCTCGATATCTTCTCTAAGGTCTTCCCGGTATAATCAGCGCAAATGGGCAATTCTCTGTGGCCCCGGTCGATTAATACGGCAAGCTCGACCCGGCGAGGGCTACCCAGGTCCAACAGAGCATCGAGGGCAGCCCGGATGGTTCTCCCTGTGAAGAGCACATCATCAACCAAAAGGACATGCTTATCTTCGATTGGAAAATGAATCTCGGTCTTCTCGACTTCGGGTGTTTGACTCAGCCTAGTCCAATCATCGCGGTAGAGCGTAATATCAATAATTCCTGTGGGAAGATCGATCCCTCTTTTTTGAAGAATCTTCTGCTTCAACCGCTCCGCCAGAAAAACCCCTCCTGTCCGCATTCCAACCAGGGCCATATCGTTCAGCTGAGGATGTCTGTTGAGTAATTGTTTGCATATTTGATTAAGAGCCCCTTCGATGTCCTTTTCTCCCAGCACGATCTGCTTTGAAACCATCTTCAAAATTCCCACCCAACCCCTTCCCTTCCCCTCGAGGGGGAGAGGATGAAGGTGGGGTGTCAGAATCATAAAAATTTCTTTGTTTTAGGTCGGCGAAACCACCACAATGCAAAGCCAACGACGATAACAAGCCCACAAAGGATCCCAACCAAAATTGGCCAGGGAGGAATTAGGCTCTTCTCCACATCCGAAGATGCAAGGAGATTGACTTCTTTGGCCACCTTGCCTTCGTTCTCGACAAAAACTTTTGCTAATACCTGCCCTTTTTGAATGGGAGCCACGACAAACTGCGGCAATTGAGGAACGGCAGAAACCGAATTTTCCTTGCCCTTCCCCACCGTCACCCATCCCCCCTCCGCAGCGACGAGGCCGACCTGATTCAACTTTCCTCTCCTCACCCTTACCGGACCAAAGGGTGCACCCTTTTTGACAGCTTCCACTGTGGAGAAATTCTTGAAGCCATATTCCAACAATTTCTGCGCCTCGGGTCCTCTTTTCCTCATCTTGTCACAACCCATCACCACAGCAATCATCCTCTGTCCATCCCTCTTGGCTGTGGCCACCAGGTGATAACCCGCTTCCTGGACATGCCCTGTCTTTAATCCATCCACTCCGATGTTTTTCTGAAGCAGGGTATTTCGATTTTCCTGATGAATCCCGTTGTATTCAAATTCGACCGTGGAATGGTAGATGATCGCCTCTGGATGATCCTCTATATACCGTTTCGCCAGCGTGGCCATATCCATAGCTGTCGTATACTGGCCCTCCGCAGGCATCCCGTCGGAGTTTCTGAACTGAGAATCCTTTAGCCCCAGAAGCTTGGCCTTTTCATTCATCTTGGAGACAAATGCCTCTTCTGATCCCGACAGATGTTCTGCCAGGGCGACGCACGCATCATTTCCGGAAGCGATAGCAACCCCCTTCAATAGATCCTCAACCTTGGCCCGTTCTCCGACCTTGAGAAACATCGATGAGCTATTGCTTTTATACGTTCTTTTCCAGGCCTTTTCACTCACTGTCACCAAATCATCCATCTTTATTTGGCCTGTCCGAATGGCATCCAGAACCACATAGAGCGTCATGACTTTGACGAAACTGGCAGGGGGAATTCTCAAATCTGGTTTCTGCTCATAAAGAACCTGACCTGTGAGGCCGTCCATCAACACCGCTGACTGAGCGTCACATTGAAGGCCTCCAGAAGCCGTCTGGCTGGCTTGGGACTCTTCGGTCTTTTCGTGAGTCTTTGCCCTGTGGGAAGGTTTGTGGGTTTTTGAGGTTGTAGTCGTCTTGGAAAGGACTTGATTCGGATAGGCAAGGGCAAAGATAATCAAAAAGAGAACGACCGTCCATGCATTTTTGTGAAAACGAATCATCTTTTCTCTCCTCCGGGTTTATTCGCCTGCTGCATAAAATGCTTTAGAACGCTGTTGGGTGTGCTCGAAAATCTTCGTCCGAGAATTAGGGTAAGAGGTTTTATTTCTAACAGATTCAATTCCAATTTTCAATCTGAATATTGTAATGGAGGTTTGTCTGGGTTAGATTTAGTGTTAAAATGAACAGTTTGTGACATTTCTGGCCATTATGCGTGAACAAACTTCTCTTTCAAAGGTCCTGAAAGAATTCGAGACGATTACTTCCGCGGGATACCGGCAAGTCCCCTCATTTTTCCCCAAGGACCGTGTTCCCATCGGCTTTTTCTGCCCCTATGTTCCCGAGGAACTCGTCCACGCTTCGGGTGCTTTTGCGTTTCGTCTCATGAGCACGCCCATCAAAATGTCCCATGTCCAGGCACATCTTCCTCCCAACTGCTGCCACCTTGTTAAATCCTCATTGGAAAGTTTACTCCAAGGGGAGCTCGATTTTCTGAAGGGGACTGTCTTCAGTCATACTTGTGACACCATGCAGGGGCTTGCCGAAATCTGGGCTCTCCAGAAACGCATTCCTCTTCAATTCAATCTGATGATACCCTCGCATCTTGAATCGGGGCTTTCTCGATCTTACTTAAAAGCGGAGTTAGAACGATTTAAGGATTTTCTGGAATCCAATGTGGGGAAAATCACTCCCCAGAACCTCAAGGCCTCCATCCAGCTTTTCAATCGGATAAGAGAAAAGCTTCAAGAGATTTACATCCGCAGGCCAAAAACGAACAGTCAAATTTCTGGAGCGGACTTTGCCCGGATCATTCGAGCGGGCTATCTGATGGGTCGTCAGCGATACCTCGACCTCTTGGACGAATTGCTGAACGGTTTGCCTGCAAGAACGGAGGAGAGTGAAAACCGGGTTCCTGTTTATCTCGCGGGAAATATGACCCATTCCGATTCCTATTTCTCTTTAATCGAAGAGGCCGGTGCCATCGTCGTACAGGACGATCTTTGCAGCGGAACGCGATTTCTCCGTCTGATGGTCCCGGAGGATAGCGATCCGATCGATGGCCTCACCAGCAGGTACTTTGCCTCCTTTCTTTGCCCCACCCAGCATAAAGAGTCTCATGCCCGCATCGAGACGCTTTTGAGGGAAGTTGAAAAATCCGGGGCGAAAGGCGTCATCTTCCTCCTTTACAAATACTGTGAAAGCCATTTTTTTGACTATCCGGATTTAAAGCAGGTCCTCGAATCGAAAGGGATTCCGACACTTCTTCTCGAAGTAGAAGATCCATCCTATTCCATCGGCCAACTTAAGATCCGGGTTCAAGCTTTTGTGGAAATGCTGAGTCCCTTGTAAGATCGCGGATTTCGCCTGCCTTCGTCCCGCAAGGCGGGACTTCGCGCAGGCAGGGAATGCGGAATTCGGATTTGAAAACCTGGAAGCTAATTCTTTTCTTGTGCCTTTACTCCGCAATCCGAAGTCCGCACTCCGCAATAATTTAGGGAAAAAATGATGACGCAGAACGGAGCACCAACCAATCCCTACCGGAAGATAAGCGCCACTTCAGCCTACCGTCGTCTGATGATGGTTTATTATTTCATGGTGAAGCATCCGAACTGGTTTAACAAAAAGGTCGCATGGATTACAAGCGGTGGCCCGGTGGAACCGCTTTATGCCATGGGAGTCCTCCCATTTTATCCGGAGAATTATGGGGCGATGTGTGGGGCCTTCCGGATGTCACCCTCTCTCTGCGAGGCTGCCGAGCATAAAGGTTACTCCCACGATCTCTGCTCCTACGCCCTTACAGATATCGGGTCTCCGTTGGCTAAGAAAGGTCCTCTGGGCAGGCTTCCGAGGCCGGATTTTTTGGTCTGCGGAAACAATATCTGCGGTACGGTCATCAAGTGGTATGAAATTCAAGCCCGAGCCTTCGATGTACCGCTCTTTTTCTTTGACACTCCCTTTATCCATGATGAGATGGAAAACCATACTCTCGAATACGTCCAAAATCAGATGGGGGAATATATCTCCTTTCTCGAAAAACAGCTTCATCGTCAATTTTCAGACAAACGTTTTCAGGAGGTCTGTTCCCGTTCTTTCGAAGCTATTACTTTGTGGAAAGAGATTCTCGAGATGCCCCGCCACCATCCGGCACCTTTGGCTGCCTTTGACGCCTTTATCCAGATGGCCCCCATTGTCACCTTGAGGGGAACACGCTGGGCAGTCCGTTATTACAAAAAGCTCAAGAGAGAAATGGAGGAAAGGGTCAAAAAGGGAGTCGGGGCGTTCGCTCGCGAGGAAATCCGGCTCATCTGGGATAACATTCCCATCTGGTATGATATTCGAAACCTTTCAAGGATGCTCTCCTCCCAGGGTGCGGTGCTGGTCGCAGATACCTACACGTCGGCCTGGGCGCTGCATGAACTTGATATAGGCCAATCCCTGATGAATGGTTTGGCCAGGGCTTATGCCACCATCCATCTCAATCGAGGCTTAGAGTATAAGATACAGAAAATGGCTAACCTGATCGAGACGTACGGAGCCGATGGATTTATCATGCACTCCAATCGAAGCTGCAAACCGTACTCCTTGGGGCAGTTAGATCTCAAACGGGAAGTGACCAGGTTAACCGGAAAACCCGGGCTGCTCATCGAGGCGGATCACACCGATTCTCGAAGCTATGCACCCAAGCAGGTCGAAAAACAGATTCAAATATTCCTGGATATTGTTAGAACGAAGAACCGCGAACCGGAGCAAGTTTGAAAAACGGGCAAGCCATTTATTTCCGTTCTTTCCCCATCCTGAATTGACACAAGGCATTCCAGGCGGGGCGAGGGTCACCTTTTGCGTCGGCTAACCCCATCGAACCAAAGTAAGGTTCTTTCCCGTCACGAAGAAGTAACCAGTAAACCCTTTCGACACCCAATTCAAACGCCTGTTGGTACGCCTCCGTAAGCCATTTGGCTTGTTTTTCAGGAGACCCATTATCCATACGACCGCCGGCGTCTGCGGGAAGGCTCACAAATCCCGTCTCGGTGATCCATACAGGGTAGTCCCCCGCTCCTGATTTTTTCATTAAATCGTGAATATGCTCTAAATAACTGCGGAACGTAAAGCCGTTTGCAACGATTTCACTCGGGAAATAGTAGTCGTGGACACTCACCGCATCAAATTGCTTAGTAGAAAGTATCGCTTGTAGCCAACGGTCGTGCCATCTCCAAGCATTCTGGGCTTCCGACACCAATTGAAGATTACTAATAATGCCGCACCCCATGGCCGATGGAAGCACTTTTGCTTTCGGGTCAGCCTTCTTAATCGTCTCATAACCAGCCTTCAACAGCTTTAAATACTCTTCCCGGGTCCCCTTCCAGGAAGCTGTCTTATTCACCTCGCTTTCGATTTCGTAATTGACTCCTTGCCCCTGGTAGCGATTGGCAAGGATTTCCACAAAATGAACCCATTCTTTTATATCCATCGAAGGAGGGTTAATCTGGATAGAACGCTTTGGGGTTTGCCCTGCGGGCCCAAATTTTTTTGGCTTCTCTTGAAAAGTCGTGCGGACGGTGAACAGGACATCGATCTGTTTTGCTTGAGCCGCTTTTAATAAACGATCAACATCACTCCAGTCATATTCCCCCGGGCGTATTTTTATAAATTGCCATTGTAAAGGAACGCGAATTGCACCGACGCCAAATTCGTTTAGATACTTCAACTCCTCTTCATAGGTATGCAGCGTTATATTCAAACCCAAACGCCTTGCCTCTTGGGCCAGAGCATCGAAAGCCAAAATAGACGATAACAGCATCAGGCCGGTGAGCAATGCGCCTGTTTTCACCCTCATGACTTACTTCTCCTCTCAACCATACCCGTCGTCAGGATTAGTAAACAAATTCCATCACCTCTTCTACAGGCTTTCTCTCCCTGCGCGGCGACTCAGCAGGATATCCTACAGCGACGAGGCAGATCAGGTTCATATTCGATGGAACTTTTAAAATGGCTTCAATCTCTTTTTTTGCCTGAATAGGCGATACCAGCCAGACAGCACCCAGCCCCATGCCATGAAACACCAGAAGCATCGTTGTTATGGCAGCGGCTGCACTCTGGATCGCCGTAGGCGCCGATCTTCGAAACCCTAGGATCTCCCTGGCTTCACGGTCGAAGGATTCTCGAGCAACCAGCACCCTATCCATTGGACTCTGATATTGGCTGGCAAAAACTCCAATGCAGGCTGGGGCATTTCTGAAGAAGGAAGCATTCTTTTGATACCGTTTCACATCTTCTTGCCACGACATCGCCTCTGGCCATGATGCGATTCGATCCGCCACAGACTGAACGGTATTTGCCAATCTCTCAATAGTCTCTTTGCTCTTCACTATGATGAAACGCCATCCTTGATAATTCCCTCCGTTGGGAGCCCACGTTGCCAGCTCCACCGCCTTCTTCAAAAGCTCGTCCGGAACTTCGTCCTTTTTCCATTGCCTGATCGAGCGCCTTCCCCGAATTAATCTTTCTAAACTCTCAATGTCCATCGATCTTCCCTTTCTGAAGTACGCCTCCCCGCGCTCCTCCTAAAAAGCTGCCTCACGATTAATGAAAGACCAGTTCTGTTGCAAGACGGAGCCCCGCCCTTGCGGGGTCAGGTGACGAAGCTTTAGAGCGGAAACCTTTTATCGGTCAACTGCTAGCATGGAAACCCATAAATAGATTGAATTCATAAGAAGGTCACTTGCCCATAACTCCAAATGACCGCATTCTAAAGCTGAGCAGCCTGTTCATGCACGGGTGGATTCCGTCCGTATCTATCCTCCGCCATGATTACGACACAACCTCTAAGGGGGAAGGGCAGCCGATTCAAAATCTCCGAGCGTAGTGATGGGCGAGGCCAAAATATTTCTGAGCCCTTTTCAGAGCCTCTGCCTTCTGCCTTTCGGGCATATTGGGATCGTCGAGCCGGAAGCTCTCCACCTTCCCGCGGACATATGCCCGATAGCACTTGTAGAAATCCAGCACTTCCATTAATTCGTGGTCTCCGGACTCCCCAATAAAAGCACGGATAAGATGCTCGCTGAGGTCCTGCCTGCCGTGATAGTCGAGATCCATGGCCAGAAATGCGATGTCCGCCGCCACGTCCGTATACCGGAACCGTTCGTTAAATTCGATGCAATCGAAAATAGAGATCCCATCTCTCCAGAAGATATGCTCCAGACGCAGATCTCCGTGACAGTCTCGAATTCGATCCGAGGCGATCCTCTGACGAAATACTTCCTTTTTCGCTTCGAAGAATTCGTTCGTCCTTCTCCTTACCTCTTCATAAACTTCTCTCGGAATCGTGACGCCAATATATTTCTCCGTCTGGTCGAAATTCTCGTCCGTATCCTGTTTCACCCTTTCCGGTTCCGCAAAGCTCTCAATCAGATCGTTGGTCTCTGCGGTGAAATAGAATTTCGCCAATTTCTCAGAGACGGCCTCAATCATTTTGGGAGTGACCTGTTTTCTCTCGACCAATTTGTCCATCAGAAATTCTTCGGGGATCTGTTTCATTTTAACGGCGCACTCCACCCACTCTCCTTTTCCGTCCAATGAAATCCGGTTGCCTTCTCGGGTAATCCTCGCAACACCCAGATAAATATCCGGAGACAGCCGTCGATTCAGCCTAACTTCTTCCTCGCAAAATAATTTTCTTTTTTCGAGAGAGGTGAAATCCAGGAAGCCAAAATCCACAGGTTTTTTCACCTTGTAGACATGGCTCCCTGTCAGGAAAAGAAGGGAGATATGGGTCTCGATAAATTTTACGGCCCGAGGGTGGTCGGGATAAATCTTGGGATCCAGGAGTGCTCTCTGGAGGGACGGGATATCAAGAGTCATCTTTTCTCGATTTTTTTAATCTTCCAATCCGCGGGCGTATTGTGTTCCGTATCGATCGTGAGGTAGATGATCGGAAGTGCTCTAAACCTATTTTTCAAATCAGCCGTATCCACCGGCTGAAACAAAGCTTTATTGTTTATGTAAGCCTCCCGGGTTAACGCGTTCGACTCGTAGTTCTCTTTTGTCCTCTTCGAAATTCGCTCAAGGGACTTCTCCTCTGTACAGACACATTCGGCGATGACAAGAGCCCGACCAGCCTTCTCAGCCAACTCAGCGGCCCTCGATCTCAACTCCTGAGTGAAAAAAGTGGCGTCTAAAATCAGCCCATCCTGAGTTTCTTTCAATGCGCTCTCCCCACGTCTGAACATCTCTTCGTAAACCTTCTTCCTCCTGCCCGGGTCGGAGGCGACCTTGTTGTCGAAGATGTCCTCATCCTTCAAGACTTCCACCCGGATCATATCGGATCGAAGGATCTGGAACCCTTTCAATCTTGCAATTTCCTCCGTCACCGGACTTTTCCAACTACCCGGCAGGCCCACCGAGATTAACACACTGCCCTTTGGAATCTCGGATTCAATGACTTTTGCAAAAGCCCTTTCCATTGAGATCTCCCCTTACCTATATTTTGAGAGCCCCCATTGTCATGCTGAACTTGGTTCAGCATCTCGACTTGTCCATATTGTGAGATCCTGAAATGAATTCAGGATGACAGGTCCAATGAATTTCAAATACCTTTCGTCGGGAATGGACTGGAACTTGGCTATTCCAGTCTCATGGTGCATCTTATCACATCGCCAGCACCTTTAGGATTATGTCGTGTAAAACGGCATTACTTACCAAGATGCCGTGATTCTTCACCATCTTTATCCCACATGAGAAATCTAGCGGGCGTCCCAAAATGTCTGTCACCTTACCTCCCGCTTCTTCGGCAATGATCGATCCTGCGGCATGGTCCCAAATATTTTCTTTATACCCAGGCTCGGCAGGGGATGGAACTCTCAGATAGAGCGTGACTTCCCCTCTTGCTAAAATCCCGTATTTCGCCTGACTATCCATTTTAACGGAGGGCTTTGTGATATTCAATCTCTGCGCAAGACGTTGATGCGTAAGATGATCTGCATGGTCTGCCTCAACGCTCTCCGTAATGGTTGCCTCGGACGGATTTTTTACCTTGTGGACGGAGATGGCCCGTGGGTTTGACCCATTTTTGTCCAACTGCACTGAACCCCTTCCCCTCAATGCGAGAAAAAGGCACTCTTTCTCCCCCAGGGGATGGGCGATATCTACATAGAGATTGGGACAGGCTAATATCCCCAATTTCACCATACCGTCCTCGACAAGCGCCAAGGCAATGGCGTATTGATCTCCTCTGAGAAA
>Ga0326728_10012743_pt1 | contig 18545 bp, 11 predicted proteins | sample MB3enrmetagenome_FD_207602 | JGI IMG/M metagenome (GOLD analysis project Ga0326728, IMG submission 207602) | Lab enriched peat soil microbial communities from McLean, Ithaca, NY, United States - MB31MN | ecosystem: Environmental > Terrestrial > Soil > Wetlands > Peat | place: USA: New York... | reverse complement strand
GCGCACCGGCCTGCTGCTCCACCACGGCCGTCACCGGCAGCCCAGCGGGCATCTACCCCGTCACCATCGCTGCGGGCAGCCTGGCGGCAAAGAACGGCAACTACACGCTCAACTTCGTCAACGGCGTCCTGGTCGTATATAACCCCAGGGACAGGAACGACCAGCACTGCGATGGCAACGGCAGCTACCGCCCGAATCCTCAATTCGACCACGATAACTGGCCAGACAACTCCAGCTATAACTACTACTGGGGCAACGGCGGTGGCGGGCCCAACATCAATAATTGGACCTGGCAATAATACTTTTAATTTGTACCTGGTTAGGATCAGGGCCTGCGCCATACTCTTGTGGCTCAGGCCTTGGTTCGTTCAACCCCTTACCACTCATCGGTTCATCGTTCTGCGAAGGACAGATTGGTCATTTTGTAACGGAGAGCGAGCAACTGGCCTATGTCCAGACAGGATGAAAGGGAATACAAGTTGCGCGATCATTGTGGATGCCGTCGTGAGACAAACACACACCAATCACACACACGGAGATTGTGTGACCACAGCGGCATTTATCAGGACCGATCCGATGTTGGCCAGCCCCCGGCAAGTAGACTGCAAGCAAGTGTTGCGTCCACCGTCTGAGCCGGCACGACATTTCAGGCATGTCGGCAATATAATCACGTATTTGGGCTTGTCGATCAATGTTGAATCACATGTTTATTGTCCTCTGAAGCGTCAGATATGCCCGTTCGGCAAGGCGTTCAAAGTCACAGGTGAAAGAGGAAGAATATTCCCAGGCAGGTCAGCGCCAGCCCATACCAGCGTTCGAGCATTGCCGACCGGGTCTTGATCGCAAGGCGCGCTCCCAGCAGTGAGAATGGGATCGACCCCAGGGCTACCAGAGACGTAACCAGCCATGAGATGTGGCCGAGGTATGCATGAACCACGGTGCCCGGTACGGCAAGCGCGGCGGAGACCGCCAGGGAACACGCAAAGGCCTTCTTCATGGGCTGCTTGAGGAGCACCGTGTAACAGGGAACGAGAAGGAACCCACCGGCGTTGGCCAGCAGCCCCGAGATCAATCCCACGCCAATCGCGACCGTGACAAGTCGCGCTCGCCAGTAAGCCGGGCGTAGCCCCTCCGGGTTATCCTCGGCTTCTTTGGCCAGCGACCGGTCCTTGGGAAAGAACAGAAAGGAGACCCCGAAGGCCAGCACTAAAAGGCCTGTAACGACGAGCAGAGGCTTGGCGCCGACATAGGGCGACAGAAGGGAACCAGCCACAATCGCGGGGGTCCCAATGCCGATGCTCCACCACACAATTTCCCAATCCACAAGCCGGGAGCGCCAGTACTCCGCGGATGCAACCAATGTGCTCGGCACGGCCGCGGGAAGAGGAGACGCAACCGCAACGAATCCGGGAAAACCCAGCAGGCTGAGCAGCGGAGTGGCCACCGCGCTGCCTCCTTTGCCGAAGAGGCCCCCCAGAAAACCAATTGCAACGCCCGTTAGAACAGCTCCCAGATGTTGCCAGGTCAATCAAACCCCCTATTAACTCTACGATCCGTGCCGTCAGTCGGAGGCATCGAGTCATTCCCGTTCAGACAATGTTACGGCTACGCGCAAATCCTACGCAGACCGAGACGCCGCCGCGTTCAACGACCAGACAAGAGCGATTGCATCTGCCTCTCCATCGTGCCCAGGTCCGTCTCCCCTTGAAACTCTGCCTTGATATCGCCGTGACGGTCAATTAGAAACGTCATTGGCAAGCCGAGAACTCCGCCGTAGAGATTTCCCAGCTTCACATCCCCCATGGCAACAGGGTAGTTCAACTTCAACTTGCTATATAGGCTGCGCACAAGGGCCGGGTCGTCGTCCATAGAAATGCCGATGATCTGCAACCCGCGTGGGCCATACTTCTTTTGCCATGCCACAAAGCCCGGCATCTCAACCTGGCATGGAGCGCACCATGTGGCCCAGAAGTTGAGCAGAACCACCTTGCCCCGATAGGCACTAAGATCGAGCCTCTTGTGGTCGAGATCCGTGCGAACAAACTCTGGCGCTCTCTTGTGAACGAGCGAAGTTGCCGCGCAGGCGTCGTGTGTCCCTCCTGCCGCAAGGCAAGCAGCCGCCAACAGAAGGTTTAACGCGAACCGGCGAAGCGCGAAGGTCCGCGCAAGCCCGGACTCCGGGCCAGGGGCTGCCTTCCGGGCGATGCGCTGACTAGTGACTGCGTTCAACCGGATATCCCTTGGCGACCCAATCGGTGCCCAGATTGTTAGCAATATAGAGGACCTTGACGTTGCTGAAGCCCAAGTCGCGCATTTGCTTGAATGCAGGGCCCAGGTTGGGGCAGCGGTCCCACGGACAGCAGCCGCAGTAGAGAACGATGAACTTCGACTTGGATAGCGAGGCCACCGTGCTTTGCAGCAGTTGCAGTCCGGCGGGTTGCGAACCCGGCCCGGCATATACGGATCCGGGGATATGGGCCTCATCGAAGAGAAGATGTGAGCCAACCTGCAACAACAGTGGCTTTCCTGTTCCTGTGGCTTGCAACATGTGAACCAGCTCCCCGGGCTGAATCAACTGCGGCTGAGGAATCGAGTACGCGCTTCCCGGCCCTGTCGAGGGGGTATATTGCGCCGGGCATTGCGCGCAGACGAAGAGAAGAACCAGCGTTGCCAGTCCCAATGCCGCGGACGGTCGTGTCACGAAGGTACATTTCATGAATAGCCTCCGCAGCCATCTTAGTCCAACGAGGAAGCCAAACAGATAAGGCAGCAAATCCGACGCCCCTCAAAACCTTACTGAAACACGCTCCTGGTAAATAGAAGCCTGCGCGCCTCTTCTTTCCCATCCCTCCATGCTGGAGAGAAATCAGCGATACGCAAACGGACCTACTGTGGTGTCCCGGAAGTTCTCAACATGAATGGCAACAGAAGGAGGAACAACGATACGGGAGAAATGCGGGGAGTCTTCACTGCGCTCAGAATGACAATGCAAAACACAATACTTGTGTCACGAATTTCCGGGAGTAGGTGTATGTCGGGCCACATACACTTGTTCTCCTGGGACCGCAACTCATCCAAGGGATATGCCTACTTCAGATTGGCATCGCGCAGGAGTTTAGTCCGTCGCTCTTCGTATTCCTCGCTTGTGATCTCCCCGGCGGCATATCTCCTTTGCAGGAGCTGCAGCGGCGATTGCATCTGACGGTAGGTAATTCTTCGCACCGGCATCATGAAGAATAAGAACGAAACCCAGAGGAGGACCCAGAAGATCCACCAATACGAGTGCATTCCTCCAATAGTAGTAGTACATAGAATCTCCTTACGCAACCTCATGCCTGACTATGCCATGCAAGGATGGCCTTGCCGGCACTGCCTTAGTCTTGGATGCAGATAATGAACCGTGTGGCTACAGCCATCTCGAAGCACATGAACTCGTTCCGCCATGCTCCAGGAAGCCTGTAGTGCAGGCTGATCAAAGCTGCTGGACGGATGCCGAGGACCGCCCGGCGAACAGATTGTAGAGTGAAGCAAAAATGAAGCCGCCCACGGCGCCGTCGATCAATCCATAGGCTGTTCCAACCACAGCATCCCCCAGGCTGCGTGCGCCATGAAAGTCTGGATAGATGGAGCTGACAAAGTCAAGGAAGGCGGTGCCGTAGGACGGGTTGGCAAGATGAACCAGTGCCGCAAATGCAACTCCTCCTCCCCAAAGCAGTCCAAGCGCAAGTGCCATTGCCTTCGCCGATAGTCGCATAATCTCCTCCCGCAGCTTATTTCATGTCTGTAAGATGCGCGTGCCTTCCCTTAAGGTGGTTCAGAAGGCCGCCCTCCTTATCGAACATCTTGTAAGCCCAAAGCTTGATGCGCTCGTACACGACAAAACACGCGAGCGCGTATCCCCATTTAGGGGATATTTCCATTTTCAGGGGTTAGTTCTTTGCCCAAGGACCCGGGCTACATTGCTCATGTGCCGAACGCGATCAGGAGTGGGAGACGCCGTATGCGGCGAGAACGTCTACGAGCGTTACGATGCCGGCCAGCTCGTGGACGTTGGCGCGACTGACGACGGGCAGCAGGTCGATCTGGTTGCTACCCATGCGCTCCAGCGCCAGATCCAGCCCCTGATCGGTGTGCATGTGGGGAAAGCCTTGTCCGTCCATGAGATCGTTGAGCAACCTGCCGGAGTCCTCATCCACCTCGACCTCCAACTGCGACAGTGTGACGACGCCGATGACGCCGCGCTCATCTGTCACCAGGGCCGTACGAAGGCCGCTGGCGCGGATTCGCCCGAGGGCCTCGCGTACCGTGATTTCGGACTCCAGCAGAAGCCCAGGAGGTTTCATGATCTCCGCGACCGTGCGCTGATCGAGATGCAGCCGCGTCCTGGCGCTGGGCAGATGGATGCCGTCCTGCACCGCCAGCGCCTCGTAGATCGGCTCATGCTGTAGGAGGGAGGCGACGAAGAGGCTGACCATGTTGGCGATCATGAGAGGAACGATGACAGCGTAGTCCTGGGTCATCTCGAAGATGATGAGCACCGAGGTCATGGGTGTGCGCACCACGCCGGCGAAGACCGCACCCATGCCCACCAACGCGTACGCCCCCGGCGTGGCCGTCGCCAGCGGAAAGAGATGATGCGCCGCAGTCCCCACTGTGCCTCCCAACATGGCGCCGAGGAAGAGCGACGGGCCAAAGATGCCACCCGCGTTGCCCGACGCATAGCTGGTGGTGACGGCGAAGAGTTTGAGCAGCAAGAGCAACAGCATCAGGTGGAATGCCATGCGTCCGTTCAGCGCATCGCCGACAAAGCTGTAGCCCACGCCCAGCACCTGGGGCACAAACCAACCCATCCCGCCCACCAGCAAGCCGCCCACGACCGGCTGGAACCAGACCGTCTTGCGCGGCAGGCGCAGAAACCACGCACGCAGCCCCAGCAGCAGCCGGGCGAAGGCCGCCGAGACCACTCCGCCGGCCACGCCGAGCACCGCATAGACGGCAAACTCCGCCGAACTGACCAGGTGATATTGGGGCACCGTGAAGAGCGGATGATCGCCGAGAGAAACGCGCAGGACCATCCAGGCGGTTGCGGAGGCAAGCACGACGCCACCCATCATGGGCGCGTTGAGGTCGCCCATGATCTCCTCCAGGGCAAAGACCACCGCAGCCAGGGGAGTATTGAAGGCGGCTGCAATGGCCGCCGCCGCGCCCACCGGGATCAGGTTCTTCACCTGCTCGGTGCTGAGTCCCAGGGCGCGTCCCAACACTGAGCCGATGCCCGCGCCCACCTGCACCGAGGGGCCCTCGCGCCCCAGCGGGATCCCGCTGGCCAGCGTCGCCGAGGTACAGAAGAACTTGCCTAGCACAGTGCGCAGCGTGATGCGGCCATCGCGCGCAAAGAGCGCAGCCTTGGTCTGGGGCACGCCGCTGCCGCGCGCATTGGGAAAGAAGCGATAGAGCAGATAACCGATGCCGAGCGAACCCACGACCGGGAGCAAGAGACGCCGCCAGGGCGCGCCCTGCACTGGGTACAGTCGCATCCCCATGTGTTCCGTCAGAACGATGAAGGCGACGACCGCTAGGCCGGTCAATGCGCCAATCACCAGCGACAGCCCGAGAAAGACCTGGCTCTCGCGTTGCCGCAGCGTGTCCATGCGCTCGGAGAGCGGGACCTGCCACCAGCTTCTGTGCGCCGCAGGCATGGGTTCCGTCATCGTGTGGAAGGCTCCTCCAATCCAGAATATCCCACGGGATTTGCTCTAAACCGGAATCTCCTTGTTTGGCGCCGATACACTGAAATTGCACCGCTCCTGAAGATGTTGCAAGAGCCATGCTGCCTTGGAGGCCGAAAAACGGGCAATTCCGTGCCGTGCTGGGTCCAACTGCATAATCGGAAGCCTTTCTTGTCAATTTCTCGAACACTCCTTGCTCCTCAACTGATACGGGGTTACTGAGATGGTCCGCCGCTTGAACCTCATCCTCGAGAGGAGGATCTTGTAGGCAGATTCAAGGAGGATCGTCGACATGGACATTCGTTCGGTTGGCATTGACCTTGGCAAGACGACCTTTCATATGGTGGCGCCTGGCGATGACGGCAACGTACTGCTGAAGAAGAAAGTCACGCAGAAGCAGTTGATTACCTTCACGGCGAACCTGCAGACATCTCTGATCGGGATGGAGGCATGCTCTGGAGCTCACTTCCTGGGCCGTACGTTGCGAGCACAGGGACACGATGTGAAGCTGATCCCGGCCCAGTTCGTGAAGCCATTCGTGAAGTCGAACAAGAATGACTTCATAGATGCAGAGGCGATCGCCGAAGCTGTCGATCGCCAGAACATGCGTTTCGTTCCGATCAAGACAGATGACCAGCTCGATCTGCAGGCACTGCATCGTGAGCGCGACCGCTTGATCACGCGGAGAACCTCAGTGATCAACCAGATGCGTGCCTTCCTGCTTGAACGCGGTCTGGTGTTTGCGAAGGGCCCGGCCAAGCTGCGCGAGCGTATGCCTGAGATCCTCGAGAACGCCGAGGAAGATCTCACTCCGCATATGCGGAACCTGCTCGCTCTGCTCTGGGAGGAGTGGAAGTATCTTGAGCAGCAGGTAGTCGATCTGAACCATGAAGTAGAGCTGATCGCCTCGAGTGATACGGCATGCATGCGGCTCAGACAGATCCCTGGCATCGGCCCCTTGGTCGCAACCGCGATCGTGGCTTCGATCGGCAACGGCGCAGCCTTCCACAAGGGACGAGAGTTTGCAGCGTGGTTGGGGCTGGTGCCGAAGCAATACTCGACCGGCGGCAAGGCGAAGCTGTCCGGCATCAGCAAGCGCGGCAACCGCTATTTACGCAAGATTCTGATCCATGGGGCCCGTGCGGTCGTGCTTCGTTGCAAGCGGGATCGAACGCCTATGGGCACATGGATGACCGCCCTCGAAGCAAGAGCTCCGCGCAACGTCTTGATCGTAGCCACGGCGAGTAAGACCGCTCGGATTGCATGGGCGGTGTTGTCGAGTGGCGAAGACTACAGACCGCTTCCCAACCCAACGACTGTTCGCCAGGCGGGGATTGCACTGTCAGTTTGTGGTGTCTTCATAACGATTGATGATGATTCCTAACAGACCATTTATGGTCACTTCACGCCGAAGAGGAAATTCGTGCTTGCGATCTTCGGGTTCTCGATCGGCGTGGAATAGAGAAATGGCCCCTTGGGGTCAGCCGGATTAAAGATGCGCATCGAGGTTAGAGTCTGCTTCTGTTGCACAGTCAGCGACTGGCCCACCTTGGCGAATGCTGTCGCGTAGAGATACGACATTTCCCCGTCCAGTTCGCCATAGCGCTTCGACATCTGAACGATCTTGTCCAGATCGGCAGTTTCTCCATTGCGGAAGCGCAGCAGTTCAGTGACGATGGCCCGTCGCGTGGTCACAATCTCGTCCAGATCCTTGTGCTGCAGTGTAATTACATCGGTAATAGCACGTCGCTGCGTAGGATTTAGCGTATTAAGGAAGGCCTCGCCGCTGTCACCGGTAAGCGAAGTACTGATGGAGTAGTTCTGTTTGCCCATGGCAGGAGCTGTCTTCATACCGAACCCACCAAAGTACATACCGTGCCGCTCGGGGCAGAAGTAAGTATCGGCATCTGGTGAGCCCGCATACCACGAGAACATTTCACTAGCGTAGGTCATGATGGCAACGTTGAGATCATGAGGGACGCTGGGGTCGTGCTTCTCGGGAATGTCCGGCCACGTGCCGGAGTCTCCGAACTTCAACCTGGCCAGAGCTGCTTTCTGCTGCTCAGTGAGCGAGCGGATGATGCTGCCCATGGTCTGGGCACGCTGCCATGAGAGCTTCCCGTCAAGAGCATAGAGATCGGCTGAGTAGTTCATGACAGCCTGCTTGTCGAGGCCCTTGCTGCCGGCAGGGATGTCGCCCTGCAGGTTCTGGCGGAACGCCTTGATAAGCGGCAGCCGCATCTCCGCGAAGAGACGGATGTCGCTTTCCTGTTGCCTGGCCAGAGTCAGGAGCTGCGCCTTCTGCTGATCGTTCAAAATGGCCAGCATGTTGTCGGCGATTCGGGTGAGAAAGGAAGTGTTATGGCCCATTTCTCGCGCATCAATATCGCGCATGTACTGGAAGCCAAAGTAGTCGGAGACCTTGCCTGGAGGTAGAAATGTGTCATACCCAAAATCACCGGTCAAGAAGGCAAGTCCATCGAAGGCAATCGTATGTAACTGGGCCTGATCGGAGATGGCCTGCGACAACGAGTATTGCTTTGCGTTATTCCCCACCTGTTGCGGTGGTGGAATTGCATCCTTCGGAGGCGTCCAGCCTTGAGCGTCCAGAGCCAGCGCTCCACCTACAAAAAGAGTAATGAGTACGGCGAGAATTGGCAGTCTCTTTTTCATGGTTTCGTCTCCGGTTTGACTCGAACGGCGTTGATATAAGCCAACGGGTCGTATTATTACAGCCACGGATTACACAAGGCACTGTATCTGCATTACAAAACTGTAATCGTAGCTTCGCGTAAAAGCGGTATGCTCATGCAAGGAATCGAGCCATGAATGTATTGCTGGTCGAGGATGAGAGAAAGATCGCCCAGTTTGTCTGCGCCGGGCTCAAGGAGCAGGGCTTTGCAGTCGACAACTGTGACAACGGCACCATTGGCTTCGAATCCGCCTGCCGCGGTGGCTATGACGTCATTGTTATTGACATCATGCTCCCTGGACGCGATGGTCTTTCCATCCTGAAAGGAATGCGCAAGGCAGGCAATACTACTCCGGTGATCCTGCTTACTGCACGCAATGAACTGGATGATCGCATCGAAGGACTCTCGCTCGGCGCCGACGACTATCTGGCCAAGCCATTTTTTGTGGAGGAACTAATCGCCCGCATTCATGCGGTTGTGCGGCGCGCTTCGGGCGATCGGCAGGGTCGGCTTGCTGTCGATGACCTGATCTTGGACCGTTTCACCCACGAGGTCACCTGGCGTGGCGAAACGGTCGATATGACTGGCCGAGAGTTCAACTTGATTGAGTACCTGATGCGTTCTCCAGGCCGGGTTTTTACTCGTACCCAGATCCTCGAGCATGTCTGGGGTTACGATTTCGATCCCAGCACCAACGTCGTCGATGTCTGCATACAGCGCATCCGCAAGAAGATCGCGACGATCAGGGCGGGCGTTGATGGCGACTCGCCCATTGAAAGTGTGCGCGGGGTTGGTTACCGCTTTCGGAAGTTGCCATGATCCACTCCTTTCGCCTTCGTCTGACACTCTTCTCGGCTCTGATCAGCGGATTGGTGCTGTCCGCCTTCGGACTCACGACTTGGTTGTTGATACGTGGCAGCCGAGTCGAGCGCATCGACCGCGATGTGATCACTCAGGCGGAGCGTGAATCACAAAGAACGCGCGATACCGCCGACTGGCAGCGGACCGAAACTAACATGGCCTCCGAAGCCGGCATCCGCGACAAAGGAGATATGCTTCTTCTGGTGGAAGATGGCGCCGGAAATGTTGTTTATCGTTCGCAGGACTGGCCTGCGAGCCTGGTTGCCGAGCAACTACCCTGGCCGCCGCAACCGGCCCCGCGGCAGGGCGCGGAGCCTCCGCCTCGGCCCAACCCCGATGCAACAGGCGCAGAGCCTCCGCCTAGGCCGGCACCCGACCGTCCCGGTGCAGCACGCGGGCCGAGGCCGCAGCCACAGCCGCTGCGGGAGAGGCCTGGATCTGCTCCTCCCGGCTCGCCGCCTGTCTCGCGCATCGCCATGCAACTTGCGGGAGAGCGTCACTGGCATATTGGGCTTGCTTCCACGGACCACTCCAGGGTTGCGGTCGCCGTCGACACAGCCTCCGTCGATCCAGACATGCAAGGGATTCTGCGCGCCTTTCTTGTCGCCCTGCCTCTGTGTCTTGTGCTGATCGGCCTGGGCGGATGGTCCTTCTCCGGTCGCGCCTTGCGCCCTTTGCGAAAGCTTACCGTGACCGCGCGCCAGATCACCGCCGAAGGTCTCGACCAGCGCATCTCCAGTCAGGGCGAGGACCGGGAGTTTGCCGAACTGATCGTGGTCTTCAATGGAATGTTGGAGCGGCTGGAGCGCAGCTTCAGGCAGGCGCGCCGCTTTTCCGCCGACGCGGCCCACGAGCTGAAGACGCCGCTTGCCATCCTCCAGGGACAGATCGAGCAGGCTATCCATGCCGTCGAAGACGGCTCGGCAATGCAGGCGGAACTGACCGGCATTCTCGATGAGGTTCGGCGGCTCTCCACCATCTCCAGCAAGCTCATGCTGCTCTCCCAGGCCGATGCCGGAAACCTCAGGATTCACGCCCAGTCCTTCAACCTCTCCAAGGCGCTCGCTGACCTGGTGGAGGACACCATCATGCTTGCTCCGCATCTTCTGGTCACCGGTGACATCCAGCCCGGCCTCACCATCCGCGCCGATGCCAGTCTGCTTCCCCAGGTCCTGCATAACCTCATCAGCAACGCCATCAAATACAACGTCGACCATGGCTGGATTCGCATCTCCACCGCTCTCCGGCCAAAGCAGATCGAGGTACTGGTTGCCAACTCGTCGCCGGGCATTCCGTCCGCTGAACGCAGCCGGATCTTCGATCGCTTCTTCCGCGCCGACCCGGCCCGCGGCCGCAAGATCGAGGGGGTTGGCCTGGGCCTGAGCGTCTCGCGGGAGATTGCCCGCGCGCACAGCGGCGACATCACATTCAGCGTAGACCCCGAAGATATCGTGCGGTTCTCCCTGCTACTTCCGGTATAAGCGGCAAGGGGCAAATACTAAATCGCTCGATCTCGCAGCGGGGCGACATATAACTGCACGGCGGGTGCAATGTCGAACGGAAAAGTGACCAACATATTCTGCACATTTATTAGTGCAGTAAAACATATAAACTATTGAAAATATATTATTTGGTGGAGGCGGCGGGAGTCGGATTGCATTTCCGCATTGAAAACAGGCAAGTTATTTATGGCAGCTGAAATATGCTGGAAACGGTCAATACGCAGTTTCGGAGTACACCACAAGTACACGAGAATTCATCGAGCATAGTGAGGTTAGGGCAGTTCCAGTCCCAGCTCTGATAACAAATCCACACACGTATTTCACACGCGGGATTTTGAAACCACAAGCGTGTCTCTCAGTACTGATCATGTAGACGGCTCTAGACAAATTCAAACGCCATGATCGAAGATTCGGAACAGGCGACTATACAAGCCGTTCGATTACCAGTGAGGAGATTCCAGCGTTGAAACGTGTAAGGCTACCTCGACGCTCCGCGGGAGACGATTGTGCAGACCCCGTGATTGTTGGCGCGTTGTGTACAGCTATCCAGTGCCCGCTTGTCCGCCAGTTCCTGGCTGAACATACCAACAGCCATCCCCCACCCGCCTCGTCCGTTGGTGGCAAATGCTTTTAGCGGGCCATACATCAGAAAGTTGTGGAAGGCTGCAAGGCCTAGACTGCTGAGTCCCGGCGGCGGAGGCACGTTGGCAACGGCAGGCTCAGGCAGAAGTTTCGGCAGAGGCAACAGCCCCTTTTCCTTGAGATACTGCTCCACGATGGGAGACCAGCCAGTGACGTCACCGAAGAAGTGATGTCCTTCGTCTGAGTACGGCGGCACCATGACAAACTCGTCGTTGCCTCCTGCCTGGCGGAATGCAGCATCGAACTTATGCGCCAGCTCAGGCGGGAACCAGTGATCGTTCTCTGCAAAGATCCAGAGCATCGGCACGCGGGAGTTCATGCCGAAGTCGTGGAACGCCGAGAGGATGCCGCTTTCGTTGCAGTTATGCAGGCTGCCATCGCCACCCCTGGCGCCGGCGAAGCTGATGGCCGCTTTGAGTCCTGGCGGTGGATCGACGGTCAACGCGACTTGCGCGAAGCCGCCGGACGAGACGCCGGCGCTGACAATTGTACCGGTATCAACCTCGGGCATGGTCTGGGCATACTGGATGGCAGACCGTAGGTCCGAAGCACTCGCCTCTCCGGATTCGGCGAAGCTGCTGCCAAGGCTTGTCTGGCAGTTTCCGCGCGCGAGATCCTGCTCTCCACTAGAACGTCCGTACCCTTTGCGAACGACCACTAGAACGACATAGCCGCGCCGGGCGAACCAGATCGCCTGCGGCATATAGGTCCAGGGAGTCACCTGACTGCGCTCGACCGGGTCGGTCGCGCTTCCATGGGTGAGCAGCGCGAGCGGATGCTTTCCTGGACGGTCGACCTCAATCTTCAACACATCGATGCCGCTGGGAGCCCCAGGAGCAGGCATCATGAATTCGCTCGTGATCCATTGCAAGCTACCCGTATTGACCGCGACAGCAGTATCCTGTCCGGCGGCCTCCGGCAGAGAGAAGAGCCCGAGAGGTAAAAGAGCAAACAACAGCAACACGCGCATGGGATTAATCTGGAACTCCGTTTTCAGCTCTGGTTCGCTCGGATTATAACTCTCATCAGCGAGATACTGGCTGCCCATGAAGCAGTTGAAATCGACGACATCAATGATCGTGATTGCAGCCGCTGGGATTAGCGCCGGATCAGGGCCGCGAATTGCGGAGTAAAGGCCGCAATTACGCAGAAATTTACTTGCACAGTGTGCGTTTATCGGTATAGGTTGTTTGCATAATTTTTGCGACAACACGGCATATTGCCACCATCATGTGCAATGCCTGATGAGTTGAAAGTGTATGTATATGCGCTTTCGCTATCTCGCCTCGTTCCGTTTTCCTACCTACAACAGTCGCGCCCTGTCTCGCACCTCATCGAGCCTGGAGTCGGGTCCTCGACGCTCACAAGCTGGTGAGCAGTTCGCTGGCGTGACTCCGCGCGATGCAACGTATCGAATGCCACAGCACTGCCATGTTATTCCCAGGGGCCCCGGCCATGAAGAACCTGTCTCTGCGTCGTGTATATTGTCCGTCCTGTGCATCAACCGCAGTTCAGACCAGCAGGAGGGTCTGTATTAGTTCTTCACGACGCAGTAAGGCAATTCATTGGCTTGTTGGGGTATCCCTGTGCCTGCTGCTGGCAGGCAGTCAAGCACTGCACTCCCAGGTGACTGCGCCGACAGAGCCGGTGGGCACGGCAAGCGCAACCCAGACAGCGACAATTACATTGACGAGCAGCTTCACCCTGGGTTCGATCAGCGTGGTAACCCAGGGCGCAACCGGCCTGGACTTTAATGTCACCAGCGGCGGCACATGCACCGTCGGGACCGCGTACACGGCCACGCAGAGCTGCACCGTCAAATTCAACTTCAAGCCCACAGCGCCTGGAACCAGATACGGCGCCATCGTACTCTTCGACAACACCACGCCGACGGCAGTGGTCAAATCCACAACCTACCTGACCGGCACGGGCACCGGACCCATGACGGCCTTTTATCCCGGCACGCAGAGCACCTTAGGCAGCGGCTCGGTGAATCCAGGGGGCGTGGCCGTGGATGGCGCCGGCAACGTCTATTTCTCCGACTACGGCAGCGGCAATTTGCTGAAGGAGACGCTCTCCGGAGGCAGTTACACCCAGAGCGTTATCGTGAGCAGCGGCTTGTATGATCCCGAGGGCGTGGCGGTGGATGGCAGCGGAAATGTCTACATCGTCAACTGGGCAGGGTGCAATGTGCTGAAGGAGACGCCGTCGGGCGGCAGCTACACGCAGAGCGTCGTCGCCCATGCTACAGACATTAATAACGTAGGCGTTCATTTCCCCCAAGGCGTGGCGGTGGATGGAGCCGGCAACGTCTACATTGCCGACACCGGCAACTACCGTGTGCTGAAGGAGACACTGTCAGGCGGCAGCTACACCGAGAGCGTCATCATTATCGCAACCGCGGGCGGTATCCTGGATTCTATATTGGGCGTGGCGGTGGATGGCAGCGGCAACCTCTACATCGTCGATGAATTCAACAACCATATTGTGAAGATACCGCCGACTGATCCGACGTGCTCAACGGCTAGCGATTGCACGTCGGTGGGCAGCGGCTTGAATCATCCCACTCGCATGGCGGTGGATGGCGACGGCAATATTTACATTGCCGACAATAACAATAACCGCGTGGTGATGGAGACGCTGTCGGGCGGCAGTTACACGCAGAGCACGGTGGTCAGCGGCTTGTCCAATCCCGAAGGCGTAGCGGTGGATGGTACCGGAAACCTCTACATCGCCAATTACGGCAGCCAAGTGTTGAAGCTGGATGTTTCGGACCCGCCTTCCTTGAGCTTTGCGTCGACGCCAGCGGGCTCAACCAGCAGCGACAGTCCGCAGACGGTAACTCTGTTGAACCTGGGCAATGCGTCGCTGACTCTTCCCATCCCTTCGAGCGGAAATAATCCCGCTATCTCAGCCAATTTCACATGGAACAGCAGTGGATCGTCGGCCTGCCCGTCGCTCAGCAGCTCGGCAAGTTCTGCAGGTACACTGGCGTTGGGAGCATCCTGCAATCTGCCCATTAGCTTTGCTCCAACGACTTCAGGTAGCCTCAGCGGGTCGCTGGTTCTGACAGACAACACCCTGAACGGGAGCAACGTCGCGCAGACGATTCACCTGAGCGGCACTGCAACAGCGCCGCTGCCTGCGGCCGCAACACCAACCTTCTCGCCCACCGCCGGCGCATATGCCACAGCGCAGACCGTCCATCTCTCCGACACAACCAGCAGTGCGACTATCTACTACACCACCGACGGCATAACCACGCCGACAACCGGCTCGACCCTGTACACCAGCGCCGGCATCACGGTATCGGCCACGGAGACCATCCAGGCCATTGCCGTAGCCTCCGGCTACAGCAACAGCGCGGTCGCCTCGGCGACCTATACGATTGTGCCAAGTACCTATACTGCGCCGACAGAGCCGGTGGGCACGACGAGCGGAACCCTGGGAGCAACAATTCTGTTGACCAACAGCTTTACGCTGGGCTCAATCAGCGTAGTGACCCAGGGAGCAACCGGCCTGGACTATAACGTAGCCAGCGGCGGCACATGCACCGTAGGCACTGCCTACACGGCAGGGCAGACCTGCACAGTGAACTTTACCTTTACACCCACGGTGCCGGGAACCCGAATGGGCGCGATTGAGCTCTTCGACAACACAACGCCGACGCCGGTAGCCCAATCCACAACCTACCTCACCGGCACGGGTACCGGGCCGATGGTGGTCTTTAATCCCGGTACGCAGAGCACGGTGGGCAGCGGCTTGTTGAATCCCGAGGGCGTTGCGGTGGATGGCAGCGGCAACGTGTACATCGCCGACACTACCAATAACCGTGTGCTGAAAGAATCATTGTCAGGCGGCAGCTACACGCAGAGTACGGTGGGCAACGGCTTGACTTCTCCCACTACGATGGCGGTGGATGGCGCCGGCAACCTCTATATCGCCGATACATACAACCAGCGTGTTCTGATGGAGACACTGTCGGCAGGCAGCTACACCCAGAGCATTGTTGTGAACGCGCAGAGTGTTGTTGTGAGCGGGGACTTATTCTTGCCTTACGGCGTGGCAGTGGATGGCGCCGGCAACCTCTATGTCTCCTATAACACCAGTTTCACTAGCGGTGTCGGCAGTGCGATAAAGGAGACACTATCAGGAGGCAGTTACATCCAGAGCGTTGTAGTGGGCAGCGGTTTATATTATCCCGCTGGCGTGGCGGTGGATGGCAGCGGCAACGTCTACATCGCCGATTACGGTAACCACCGTGTGCTGAAGGAGACATTCTCGGGCGGCAGCTATACGCAGAGCACGTTGGGCAGCGGTTTAAATGATCCCGCTGGCGTGGCGGTGGATGGCAACGGCAATGTCTACATCGCCGATTCCAACAACAGCCATGTGCTGATGGAAACGCTATCGAACGGCAGCTACACGCAGAGTACGGTGGGCAGCGGCTTGGGGCCCTTTGGCGTGGCTGTGGATGGCAGCGGCAACGTCTACATTGCCGAAAATTACAACAGCCGCGTGGAGATGGTGGCTGTGTCGAGTCCGCCTTCCCTAGGCTTTGCTTCGACGGCTGTGGGCTCAACCAGCAGCGACAGTCCAAAAACGGTGACGATGTGGAACCTGGGCAATGCGGCGCTGATCCTGCCCATTCCATCGAGCGGAAATAATCCCGCTATCGCAGCCAACTTCACGTGGAACAGCGTCGGATCATCGGCCTGTCCGTTGCTAACAAGCTCGGCCAGCTCCCCAGGCACGCTAGCCCTGGGAACATCCTGCACACTGCCCATCAGCTTCGCCCCAACGTCTTCGGGAAGCATCAGCGGATCGCTGGTAATCACCGACAACGACTTGAACGGGACCTATGTGCAGACCTCGTCGGACATAGTGCAGAACACATCATCACCGCGCTCACTAACACACGGGATGGCCATGAGTGGCTACTATGGACCCCCGGTGACGCAGACCATCACGCTGAGCGGCACTGCAACGGGTGGAACTGTAGGGACTACGACCACACTGGGCTCATCGCTGAATCCGTCCGCCTACGGTCAATCCGTAACCATCACAGCAACCGTAGCGAAGACCAGCGGGACGGTGACACCTACGGGAACCGTACAATTCAGCGTGGATGGAAGCGCCGTAGGATCGCCGGTAACATTGAGCGGCGGGACCGCAACGTATAGCACCAGTGCCCTGACGGCGGCGACGCATAGCATTACGGCGGCTTATACTCCCGCCACGGGCAGCGGCTTTACATCCAGCAGCGCGACAGCTCTGAGCCAGGTGGTCAACAAGGCCACAATAACCGTGACGGTGGCATCGCCCAGCATCACCTACGGGCAGACACTGCCTTCCTACACGTCAACCTACAGCGGATACCAGAACGGCGATACCAGCGCGGTGCTGAGCGGCAGTCCATCGCTGACCACCAGTCCGGCTACACCCTCCGCTGCAGGCAGCTATACCATCACCGGCGCGGCTGGTTCGCTGAGTGCGGCGAACTATAGCTTCAGCTTCGTCAACGGCACACTGACTATCAACAAGGCCACGCTGACAGTGACGGCACCGTCGCCCAGCATTACATACGGGCAGACGCTGCCGTCTTACACGGCAACCTACAGCGGATACCAGAACGGCGACACTAGCTCTGTACTGAGCGGCAGCCCGTCGTTTACCACCAGCCCGGCTACGCCCTCCGCAGTTGGCAACTACACCATCACCCCGGCAGCCGGATCGCTCTCCGCCTCTAACTACACCTTCACCTTCGTCAACGGAACACTGACCATCGGCAAGGCGGTGTTGATAGTAACTGCGGCATCGCCCACCATCACTTACGGGCAAACTCTGCCTACCTACACCGCAACCTATAGCGGCTTCCAGAATGGGGACACCAGCTCCGCACTCAGTGGCAGTCCCTCACTTACCACCAGCCCGGCAACACCCTCCGCAGTTGGCAGCTACACCATCACCCCGGCAGCCGGATCGCTCTCCGCCTCTAACTACACCTTCACCTTCGTCAACGGAACACTGACCATCGGCAAGGCGGTGTTGACAGTAACTGCGGCATCGCCCACCATCACTTACGGGCAGACTCTGCCTACCTACACCGCAACCTACAGCGGTTACCAGAACGGCGACACCAGCTCCGTGCTTAGCGGCAGCCCATCACTGACCACCAGTCCGGCTACACCCTCTGCGGCAGGCAGCTACACTATCACCGCGGCGGTTGGAACGCTCTCCGCCTCGAACTACACCTTCACGTTCGCCAACGGAACCTTGACCATCAACAAGGCGATGCTGACGGTGACAGCGCCATCACCTACCATCACATACGGGCAGACTCTGCCGACGTACACGGCAACATACAGCGGATACCAGAACAGCGATACCAGCTCCGTTCTCAGCGGCAGCCCGTCGCTGACAACCAGCCCTGCTACGCCATCCGCGGCAGGCAGCTACACCATTACTGCGGCGGCTGGCTCGCTGAGTGCGACGAATTACAGCTTCAGCTTTGTCAATGGAACCCTGACCATCAACAAGGCGCAGCCATCGGCGTCGGTGACCAGCAGCGCCAATCCCGTCTTTATGCTGAACCCGGTCACGCTCACGGCAACGGTCTCCTCGTCGGTAGGAACGCCTACCGGGGCCGTCACCTTCCAGGACGGCGGCACAGCGCTCTCGCAGTGCACGTCCATTTCACTGACCGGCGGCGTGGCTACCTGCACCATCAGCAGCTTGAGCGCGTCTTCGCATGCCATCACCGCAGTCTATAGCGGCGATAGCAACTTCCTCACAGCCACCAGCAACTCCCTGACCGAAGTCGTCAACGACTTTACCGTCACTGCTCCGGGTGCCTCCGCGACGGCGACCGCAGGAGGTAAGGCCGGGTACACCATCAACGTAAGTCCGGCCACCGGTGCAAGTACCTTCCCCGCGGCGGTCACTCTGTCGGTCAGTGGACTGCCCGCAGGAGCCACCTACACATTCACCCCATCGTCGCTTGCAGCCGGCGCTAGCGCAACCAATGTCACGCTGACCATTCAGTTGCCGCAGACAATTGGAGCTGCGCACCCGCCCCCTGGCTCTCCCGGCAGGCTTACACCACGACTTGCGCCGTT
>Ga0326728_10012742_pt1 | contig 18545 bp, 16 predicted proteins | sample MB3enrmetagenome_FD_207602 | JGI IMG/M metagenome (GOLD analysis project Ga0326728, IMG submission 207602) | Lab enriched peat soil microbial communities from McLean, Ithaca, NY, United States - MB31MN | ecosystem: Environmental > Terrestrial > Soil > Wetlands > Peat | place: USA: New York... | reverse complement strand
GGCGGAGGAACGTAACTGTGGCCATTTCCGCCCCCAAAAGCGCATTTTTCGTGGTTTTGCAAGTCGTTGCTGACCAGCATGTTCGGAGCGAGTTACTTAGAAGAGTCGTCTGGTCCGAAACCAATTCCAATCCGTGAAATCCGTGAAATCCGCGGTTAAATTCCTTTGGCTGCGGCTCTGCCGCGCTGGGTTCTTTGCGTTCCTTCACGGCTAAAATCTTGTTGGAATTGCATGATTCTACACTATTGCACCGCATAAAAAGCCTTCTAATTTGGCGCTTTTTGCGCTTTTTGGCGGCTAAGATTCGTTGCCATCTGAACCAACCATTTTTTGGCATGCCGGCCCCCCCCATTTTTTGGCTTCATTAACCTTCATTTGCCTTCATTAGCCTTCATTGGGACCTTCATTGAGCTTGATTGTGATGGACGGCAACGGGCGGTGGGTGAAGGGTGGAAAGAAGTGATGGAGTGATGGAGTGCCGCCGGAAAGCCCGCCTTCCTCCCGCCAGCGTCTGAGCAATCCGCCATTCTTCGCCCCGCCTTCCTCTTTCGCCGGGTCTTTGGAGGACGGGGCGGAGGGCAGGCAATCCGCATGAAGAATCCAACGCCAAGACGCCAAGCCAGGAAAACGCCTTCGCGCTTCTTGCCCCGAAAGCTTTCGGGGTTGACAGCCTTTGCGTGACACATCCGCAACCCGCAATTCAGCCATGAACTTCTCACGCCAAGACGCCAAGACGCAAAGCATTTCAACTTTTGCCTCCTTCGTGCCGTGGCCATCGGATGCCGCTTTTGCCTTTTCTATGCTCACTATCCAATAGTAAGCTTTTATGCGCGAGAGGTCAACGGAAAAATGCGGATTTTAGTAATGCGTCAGTGATGGCGGGGAAAGAGGTAGGGCGGGCACTCCGCTGCCCGCCGCGGCGCGCACGGAGTGCGCGCCCTACCATCCATTACTGACGAATTACGGATTTTGGCGGATTCTGGCAAGGTCCTGGTCATTAGGGACTTGCACAGCCTGCTCGGCCCATAATGGCCAGGAAAGACGCCCCGGGCGGGCAAACGCCAGCAAGGAATTCAACCACGGATGGCCCGGCGCGGCAGGCCATAACCAAAGAGTTGAGCCACAGATTCACGCTGATAGACACAGATATTTACCACGGATGGCGCGGATGGCACGGATGGGGGAAATGCAGAATGCAGAATGCAAAATGAAGAATTTTCATCCGTGAAATCCGTGAAATCCGCGGTTCAATTCCATTGTTTGTGGCTGGCTGCGCCGCGCTCGCAGCGCCGCGGGCCAGGGCCTTTTCTCAATTGCCCGATTTCAGCTTTCAGCTTTTGCCGTGGCAATCTGCGGCTGCGCTCCATGCTGTCGGACGGGATCGGACTCGGCAACAAACCCATCGCAGCCCACCGCCGCCGTTTCGTTGGAACTCAACTAGCCCGTGCCATGCTTTTAGTTGACTGCTGGAAATGTCACTTTTCAAGGACTGATGCCTGGGCCTTCACCAATTTGGCTACAATACGAACACGCGAACCGTGACCTCTCCATCTTTTGACGATCGCTTTCCTTCCAGGTCGGTTTTCAAGCCTTGGGCGTTCGTGATGTTCTGGTCGGGGTCGTAGACCACACACCAGAGCCACTTGCATCCTGGATGTTTGCGATAATGCTCAATGTCGATAATCAGTTCGTTCCCGATTTTGCCTGCGTGCTGGCGGTCTCGAACGATTTTCGTCTCAATTACCAGCTCGTAGGCCGGCAGCAGGAAATCCATCCGCGTGCTGGTTCCGGCGTAGCTTGGAGTGAACTCTTCTGGGCGAATATCGCAGATCTTGCACGTCGTACTCGCTCTGGAACATCAGCGGCTGAGCATCCTTACGGCGGTGAGTCAACGGGTGCATTGCCCGGCGCAGACCCTTAACGATGATTTCAAGGAGTTCTTCTACCTTTGCTGGCTTTGCGGGTGATTCCGTTACGGGTCTGGAGTTGTAAGTCGGTAAATCATTTGGCGTTGTTCCTTGTGGAAGAACTCTCCCGAAGCGGTAGTACCTGAGTCCGTTCTCTTCGAGGACCTTTTCCAGCCTTTCACGCTTCGACTTCCAGGCCGTGTATTCCGGTGTACCTTGCTTCGGCGGGAGGTCCATGAACTCCTCAATAACGGAGCCGAGGACAGCAAGGCTGTCTAGTTTCGGGTCTTGCCCAGCACGAAACAACCACTCCTTCCATTTGGTGTGATGAGCAAGGTCTGGCGGCTCACCCGGTACCCCTGCCGATTTAAACAGGTTGTCCAACGATTTGTGGGAGCCGACCAGCGTCTCTCCCACCGCCGAACACAGTGACCTGGACAATCGATTCACGCCGCCATTATGCAGAAGAGCGGCGCATTGTGCAAGCGTCTCGGCGTCCCTGGCAGGAGTTCCGCCTCAACCGTTGGTGAAAGATGTTGGCTCAACCGCTGAATCCGTCGCCTTTTCTCCGCAGGGTGCCGAATTTGCCGTAAGAACATAGAAGCTACGGTGAGTGATTAAGGGTCATCACGCAAATTCCATGGCGGTTTTTCGGAAAACTTAATTGATTTCAAATTAGCCCTCACCCATTTTTTGAAAGCTCGAATCTGTGCATTAAATCCCATGGGGATGCGACAGATATTATGGGCACTGCTGTCCTTCGAGAAGCATGAAGAAAGAGGGGCGGGATCACGCAAGCCTGACCACTGATTCCCGAGCCGATGTGTCGTTAGAAGCGGCTTCCTCGCTCGCCTAAACTGTTGATAACGAATGGCTTCACGGCGAACAGGAGTTGGGGCTGGTGGCAAGGTAGCTTGCCAGGGTCCGGTTCACGGTTTGGCTTCGAGGGCGGGCTTTAGGATTTTCCAGACGTTTTCGGCGACGATCTTGTGGCCTTCGGCGGTGGGGTGGATCTGGTCGGGCGCGTTTAACTCCGGCTTGCCGCCGACGCCTTCGAGGAGAAAGGGCACGAGGGCCGCATGGTTCTCGCGGGCCAGCGCCGGGAAGATTTTCTCGAAGGCATCGGTGTAATCCTGGCCCAGGTTGGGCGGCAGGCGCATGCCGGCGATGACGATCTTGATGCCCGGACAGGCGGTCTTGGCGGCGTCAATAATAGCTTGCAAATTGGCGCGGGTCGCGGCCGGGGGCACGCCGCGCAGGCCGTCGTTGGCGCCCAACTCGAGGAACAACACGTCAATTTTCCGCCCCAAATACCAGGGCAGCCGGCGCAAGCCTCCCGCCGAGGTGTCGCCGCTGACGCCGCCGTTGATGATGGTGAAGTTCAGCCCGGCGGCGTCTATTTTCTTCTGCAACAAGGCCGGATAGGCCTCGCTCGGATCCACGCCAAGCCCGGCCGCCAGGCTGTCGCCGAGCACCAGGACGGCGGGGCGGTTGGTGTTGGCCTCGGGCGGGCCGTCCGCCCGCGCGGCCGGCGCGCCCGCCAGCGCCAGCCCCGCCGCCAGCAGCGCGATTTGCCCGAAGGAAAGGCGTCGGTCATGGATGGTAGGGCGCGCACTCCGTGCGCGCCGCGGCGGGCAGCGGAGTGCCCGCCCTACCTTTGTCCCGGCCGCCAGCAGGGCGGCTCTTGCGAAGCTGTTCCTGAAAAAGTTCACACTACAAGTTTGACCATTGGCCCGGCTCATGCAAGACAGAGGTGGTGAATTCTACGCCTGATAAGCCGGCCGGCGCGCGCCCCATCATTTTGGACGCGCAACGGCTGACCAAAACCTACGGCAGCCCCACCGGCCCGCTCATGGTTGTCAAGGATATTTCTTTTTCCGTCACCGCGGGCTCGAGTTGCGCCATCGTCGGGCCGTCGGGCAGCGGCAAGACCACCCTGCTCGGTTTGTGCGCCGGACTGGAACACCCGACTTCGGGCCGGGTGCGCCTGGACGGCATTGACCTGGGGGCGCTGGACGAGGACGGGCGGGCGCGAGTCCGCAATGAGAAGATCGGTTTTGTGTTTCAGAATTTTCAGCTCATTCCCACCCTGACGGCGCTGGAGAATGTGATGGTGCCGATGGAATTGCGCGGGCAAAGGAACGCCGCCGCCAGAGCCAGGCCGCTGCTCGAGGAGGTCGGTTTGGGCGCGCGCCTTTCCCATTATCCGGTGCAACTGTCCGGCGGCGAGCAGCAGCGGGTCGGACTGGCCCGGGCCTTCATCAATCGGCCGATAATTTTGTTCGCCGATGAACCGACCGGCAACCTCGACGCCGAGACGGGCGCGCTGGTCATCGAAAGCCTGTTCGCCCTGAACGCGGCCCACGCCACCACCCTGGTCATCGTCACCCACGACACTGAACTGGCCGGGCGCGCCCAGCGCGTCCTGCGCCTCAAAGCCGGCGCGCTCGTGCCGGACTAAAATGAAATCCCTCTGGCTCCTTTCTCCGTGGACGTGGCGGATGGCGTGGCGCGACACGCGCACCAGCCGGGGCCGGCTGCTGCTGTTCTCGTCGTCCATTGTTTTGGGCGTGGCGGCGCTGGCGGCCATCGGCTCGCTGGGGACCAACCTGGAGCGGGCCGTGGAGGAACAGGCCAGGACTTTGCTGGGAGCGGACTTGGCGATTTCTTCACGGCAGCCTTTCAGCGCGGAGGAGGAAGCGTTGATCCAGGAAATCGGCGGCGAGCAATCGCGCGAAACCTCGTTTTCCTCGATGATTTATTTCCCGGCCACGGGCGGAACGCGGCTGGTCCAGGTGCGGGCCTTGAGCGGCGCCTTTCCCTTCTATGGCCGCCTGGAAACAGAGCCGCCCGGGGCGGAGGCGGCATTTCGCCAGGGCCGGGGCGCGCTGGTGGAGCAGAATCTGCTCATTCAATTCGGGGCCAAAGTGGGCGACAACATCCGGCTCGGCCAGTTGACCCTGCCGGTGGCGGGCGAATTGATCAAAGTTCCCGGAGAAAGCGCCGCGCTGGCGGTCGTTGCGCCGCGCGTTTATCTGCCGATGGAGGACTTGGCCGCCGCCAGCCTGCTGGGTCAGGGCAGCCTCGCGCAATACAAGACTTTTTTCAAATTCCCCGCCCAGATCAGCGTGCCGCAACTGGTGGCGCGCCTCCAACCGCAACTGGAAAAGCTCCGGCTCAACTTTGACACGGTGGAGAAACGAAAGCAAAACCTCGGGCGGGCCATGGACAATCTTTACCATTTCCTCAATCTGACCGGCCTGGTGGCGCTGATGCTGGGCGGGGTGGGCGTGGCCGGGGCCATCCATGTCCATGTCAAACAAAAATTGGGGACGGTGGCGGTGCTGCGCTGCCTGGGCGGATGGGCCGCGCAGGTTTTCGCGGTTTATCTGGCGCAGGGCATCGCGCTGGGGGCGCTGGGCGCGCTGGTGGGAACGGCGTTGGGCGTGGTGGTGCAGACCCTCCTGCCGCGCGTCCTGGCGGATTTTATTCCGTTCACGTTTCAATTCCAGACGGCGTGGCTGGCATTGGCGCGCGCGGCGGGGGCGGGTTTTCTGGTCTGCCTGCTGTTTGCGCTGCTGCCGCTGCTGGCGGTGCGGCGCGTTTCGCCGTGGGCGGCGTTGCGGGTCGCCTTCGAGCCGGCGGCGCGGCCCGATCCGCTGCGCTGGGCCGTCATGGCGTGTCTGGCGGCGCTGGTGCTGGGTTTTGGGCTGACCCAGGGGCGCAACTGGCGCGCGGGCTTGGGATTCGTCCTCGGGCTGGGCGTGGTGTTCGTCCTGTTGGCGGCCGCGGCCAGAGCGCTGGCGGCGCTGGCCCGCCAATCGGGGCGGATGAACCTGCCGTTTGTGGCGCGGCAGGGACTGGCCAATCTGCACCGGCCGGACAACCGCACGCAACTGCTCCTGTTTTCCCTGGGACTGGGGACGTTTTTGCTGGCGGGCATTTTTCTGGTTCAGCATACGCTGATGGCGGATCTGATCGTTCCCGGCGCGAGCCGGGCGAACGCGGTGCTGTTTGACATTCAGCCGGACCAAAAGGAGCCGGTGGCGCAATTGGTCCGCGCGCTGGGCCGGCCGGTGCTGGATGAAGCGCCGATTGTCACCATGCGCTTGACATCCATCAAGGGCCGCTCCATCGAGTCGCTCCTGGCCGACCGCCAAAGCTCCCTTCCGGGGTGGACGTTGCGCCGGGAATACCGCAGCACCTACACGGATCATTTGCGCGACGCCGAAAAAATCAGCGCCGGCCAATGGATCGGCCAGGCCACCAACCAGACCGAGGCGGTCCCCATTTCCGTGGAAGCCGGAATCGCGAGGGAACTGCGCGTGAAGCCGGGAGACGAAATTGTGTTTGACGTGCAGGGCAGGCCGGTGCGGACGCGCGTGGCCAGTTTGCGCGAGGTCAATTGGCGCCGCCCGCAGCCGAATTTTTTCATGCTCTTCCCGCGCGGCGTTCTCGAGGCCGCGCCCGGCATGAACGTGCTGGTGACGCGGGTGGATTCCAGCGCGCAATCCGCCCTGCTCCAGCGCGAAGTGGTCAAAGCCTTTCCGAATGTTTCGGTGATTGACCTGACGCTGATTCTGGAAACGGTGGACGCGATTGTGGGAAAAGTTTCCTTTGTCATCCGGTTCATGGCGTTGTTCACGGTGGTGACGGGAATCCTGGTCATGGCGGGGGCGCTGGTGAGCAGCCATTTTCAGCGCGTGCGCGAGAGCATTCTGTTGCGGACGCTGGGGGCGTCGCAGGCGCAAATCTGGCGCATCTTGGCGGTGGAATACCTGGCTTTGGGCCTGCTGGCGGCGTTGACGGGCCTCCTGCTGGCCCTGGCGGCGGTGTGGGCGCTGGCGGCCTTTGTCTTTGAGGCCCACTTTGCGCCCCCGTTATGGCCGGTCCTGGCGGCCCTGGCGGCCGTCCCGGCCCTGACGTTGGGAACCGGCCTGCTCATGAGCCGCGGCATCCTCCGCCAATCCCCGTTGGCCGTCTTGCGCGCGGAGGCGTAGAACGGTTTGGCGGGACTGAGCGGACGGCTCTTCATCGGGACGACTGTAGAGCGGGCCGCGGCGCGGGCGGAAAGGGCAAAGTGGAAAAGGGGCGCGGTTTTTCTTCGTCACGGGCAAGTTGGGGATTGCTTTCGCGCCCATTCCGCGCGATGATAATAAAGTGAAAGTTGACGCGGCCAAGAAAGCCAAGAGCGAAGCTGAGTTGCTGGACCAGGCGACCGGCCAGTTGCTCAAGGCCATCAAGCAAAAAATGCTGAAGAAGCAAGGGCGCGTGGATTATTCAAAGTTGCGCAAAGATGGATACAGCGAGCGGTTTTTGGCGCGACTTGAAGAAACATGAGTTTCACCCGTTCTTCCTCAGCCGCATAAATTCCGCCACGCTGATCTCCAGCAGGGGAGCGGCGCGTCGCGCCAGTTGCAAAGCGTCTTTATGGGTCATTCCTCTGGTCAGTTCGCGCACGATCTCGCACGTTGACATCTCCTCGGCTTTGGCCAATTGAATGGCTGCGGCAAGGTCGGTGTAACGCAGAATTTCCTCGCTCATTGCCCCTCCTTCTTGACGGGGGCGCCGGGCGGTTTGCCGGGAAGCAGCGGATGGCCCGCCAATTGGATAACTACAGGCGCGTGTAGTCGCGCGCTCATGAGGATTTTCGCCAGCGTGGAGGTTGGCGCTGGCTCGTTCGTCAGCAGCTTGTCATAGCGCCACAGCAAGCGATTCCAGGTGGCGGTGACGGCGGCTATTGGGCCTGCCACGACACCATTTTTCCCATTGGATTTTGTGCTCACGAACCCCGCTTTATCACTGGAGGCTCCGGTGTCAACACCCAAAACGAGATTTTTTCGTGCATGAAGAAGCCCCGCCGCTGTCGTAGGGGGGCCTTCTCTATGCCGCTTTCGTTTTTGGAAGCATGTATTTTACGCAAGGGCGTCCCCAACTCTTCCGGCCAGCCCGAAATAATCCACCGGGCCAGCCTTTAGACCCTTAAGGCTGTTAAGTGTGATAGAAACATCACTCCGCTTGTAATCTCCCAATGCTTTTGTTGACATCACATAGAATTCCCATTGCTTGACATTCAACGGGTTAATCGTCTTCTTTTCCTGGTTTGCCAGCAAGGCGAATACGTAGACATCGGCTTGGCGCTTCGATTCCTTTTCCTGAATGTTTGTTCTGGAATCCCAATACCGAGTTTTCCGTGTCGAAAAAATGATGGAACTGAGTTTGCTCTGATTCCAGCTCTGGATATAGGCTGCCGACTTGACTTCAATCTTCTTTCCTGCCGGAGTCTTTAGATCAAACGCCTCCCATTCGTCGCGGGCAACATTGGTTGCGATGCCTAAAGCCTTCGCAACGATAAACTCCGCCAGACGCCCGCGCGTGGCGTTGCTCACAAGGTCAGACACGCTCCATATCCAGAAATCCTTGAGCGTATAATCCAAAAAAGCCTCATCCGTGCAAAACCGCTCGCCGCCGGTTTTTGGCGACGTGGCGAGAGGGCCTAATTCCGTGCTCATTTAGGCCATCCTTAAACCTTGCCGTTTAAAGTCAACTAAAAACCATTTTCCAAAAACCAATTGGGGTGCAGGACAGATTTGTGGCGCCTCCGCCTGTTCAGAGAACACTCCAGTTGTTCGGCTCGCGCGCGGCACTCTATTTGGAGTGAGGGAAGCTCGGTCCCGCTTTCCGAAAGTGGCGGCAAGCCGCCGCACTCCAAAGCTCTCACATTGCGAGCGCCGTTCTTTCGGCTTTTGTCGAAAATGAACTGCTTGGAAGGCAGGGCCTTGCGCTGGCGGCGGATAAGGCCGGCCAAAGCCCGCAAAGAGTTGTTCACGGAATCGGAGTCGGGAAATACCCTGGCGCCGCCCGTTGAAGCAGCCGTTGTGCTCGGACTGCTCTAACGGGCGAAATCCTCCCTGGCCAGCGTCTGGTTCACCAGGATGTTCTCGTGAATCTGCGTGTGGACAGCCGGCTTCCGTGTCTTTGCCTCCCATTGCGCGCCAGCCATATTAATTTTCTTTTGGATATCCGCTTTCTCTTGTGGCGTGGTCGCTTGACTCCATTCGTCCAGAAGCTTCTTAAATTCCGGGCTGTCCGTTGGTGGAGCAATGGTGGGATCAGGATCAAGGGTGGTGCGTTGAATTTGACGGATGAGCAAATCCTCCTTGCCAATCCAAAGCGAAATCGGAATATCACGCCGCGCTTTGAGGTGTCCGGTCAAGACATAGCAATCCACGCCGCCGATTTTCGCGTCATCGCCCTTGAGAAAATTGCCGCAAAGCCCCAGCAACCCGAATTGGTCGCTCACAGGTTTGCCAAAGAACACCGGCGGAACGGTCAAGGCCGCGCCGCCGGATATATTCCCCCAATATTCAAGCGAATGTCCCAAGCCTTTCAGGTCCCGATAAGGCTCCTGATTCCTTCCCAAGGCATCAATGATAAACCCGAAACAACCCTCACCCGCCGACCACGCTGCGCCGCTGATGCCAGACCCTGTTCCGGCAACGTTCCATTCCATGCGATACAGATCGGGACGTGCGAGTTTTATGGAGAAGGTGTTTGTCGAAAAACCATCGAAGGATCTCCCGCTGTCGCTGTAATTGGAGAAGGAGGAGTATTTCTCGAAGACCCTGGCCAGAATCGCTTCGGCCGCAGGATCGGTGGTCGTATCCACGCTATGGCCGAAAAGAAACATCGTTGCCATGCCGCCCGCCAGCAAAAAGGCCGCGTTGATGCCGAAGGCCGATTTCAGTTTTGTTGAGATCATAAGCTTCAGTGTTTCCCGGATGAGGATTAAGGTGGAGGCGGCCAGAGCCGAACCTTTGACCGCGGCAACGGTCACTGTGGCCGCCAGACTGGCCGGGGCGGCCTGGACGGAATTGGCCGAAACGGCAGAGGCGATCACCGCAGCCGTCAGCGTCAGGCCGCGCTTGGCGAAAAAGGCGCGCAGTTTTTCCAGGCTGCGCGAGACCCGTTTTTGGGCGGCGCGTTCCTCCACGCCGAGGCATTCGGCCACTTCGCCCAGGCTCTTGTTTTGGAAATAGCGCAGCAAAATCGCGTCCCGGTCTTTGGCCCGGAGCTGGGCGAGGGCCTCGTCCAACGCGGGCGACAACTGCTCCCAGACCGGATCGCTTTCATTCCCGGAATTAGACATGACAGACTCCATGTGCGCCTCCTGTTCGCGGTGCTGGCGGCGGGCTTCCTGTTTGATCGCGGCGCCGGCGGCATAACGCACGGCGCGAAACAGCCAGCCGGGCAGAATGGTTTGGGGATGGAGCGAACCGGCCTTGCGCGCCAGGATGATGAAAACCGTCTGCGTCACCTCTTCCGCCAGATGCGGGTTGCGCACCTGCCGCCATGCCGCCGAATAGACCAAATTGACATGGCGCGACACCAGCTCCGCAAAAGCGCTCTCAGACTGGCGGGCGGCATATTCCCGCAGGAGCTCCATGTCATTGTTCATCATCACCCTATATATGCACGCCGAACCGGAAGTGAGACAATCTTTCCACCAAAAATCTCAGGGTGGTAAATGCCTTCTTCGTTCATGGCTGGTCAGAAGGATGCAGCATAATATGCCCACCTTTCTGGCCTTTCCAACGTGGGTCATTCTTGCCTAGCGGGGCGGAAGGGCGCTGGCAATTATTACCGCGTTGGTCTCCCCGCGTCCTGCCAAACACCCCCAATGACAAGGCTCTCGCCCGGCTGGCATGTTGGCTGCTAAGGAGGAGAAAGCTCTTGAGCCATGATAGACGCTTTATTCAACCAGCCCGCTTATGCGGCGGCCAAAAAGATGCTCGACGCGACCGTCCTGCGCCAGGAGGCCATCGCCAGCAACTTGTCGAACTTGGAAACGCCGAATTACAAGCGCCTGGATGTCGCGCCGTCCTTCGAAGCCAGTTTAAGCCGGGCGGTGCAAAGCAAGGACGCGGCCCAAATTGCCGCTTTGCAGCCCAGCCTGGCGGTGGACCAATCGGCGGTTTCCGGCCGGAGCGACGGCAACACCGTCACCCTGGAATCGGAGATGTTGAAACTCAACCAAAACACCTTTGAGGACCAGTTGGAAACGCAGATGGTCGGTTATTCGCTGGCGCAACTGCGGCTCGCCATCACGGGCAAGTAACCCATTTCCCATTATGATCAGCCTTCTCTCCGGCATCAACAGCACCGCCGCCGCGCTGGACGCCGAGCGCATCCGCATGGACGTGGTTTCGCAGAACATCGCCAATGTCAACACCACCAAAGGGCCTGACGGCAAGCCTTACCAGCGCCAGCAAGTCGTTTTTGCCTCGGTGCTGCGCTCGCAGCAGGCCGGGGAGGCGGCCGGGGCGCAACAGGTGCGGATCGCGCGCATCGAAAAGGACTCCCGCCCGCCGCGCATGGTCTATCTGCCGGGCCATCCCGACGCCAATGAGCACGGCATGGTGGCCGTGCCCGACATTAACATTCACGAGGAAATGGCCGACATGATCGCCGCCTCCCGCTCTTACGAAGCCAATCTGGCCGTGGCGAAAAACGCCCACACCATGGCCCTGGCCGCCCTTTCCATCGGCAAACATTCCTAACCATCGCACCCCATGGACCCGCTCTCCGCGCTGAAGATGGTTGGCATTCCCGATCTGCAAAGCCAACTGGCCAAGACGGCCCAGGACGCCGGCGCCACCCAAAAAATTTCCGTCCCGGACCTGGAAAAACTGTCCCCCGGGCTGGACCTCACGTCCCCCGGCGCCGTCTCCTCCTCCGGCGGGGCCTCCTTTTCCAATGTCCTGGGCGGATTCATTCAGGAAGTATCCGACAAACAAACCGCCGCCAGCGACGCGGCGGCCGGTTTGCTCAGCGGGAAGAATGTGTCGCTGCACCAGACCATGATTGCGATGGAGGAAGCCAGCGTGTCCTTCCAGCTCATGGTGGAGGTGCGCAACCGCCTGCTCGACTCCTACCAGGAATTGATGCGCATGCAGGTATGATTTGCTAAGGCCGCTTTGTCATGAATAAAAACATCTCGCAACTCTTGCAGCAACTGGCGGGCATCTGGAAACAGCTCGGCCTCAACCAGCGCATCAGCATCATCCTGGCCACCCTGGCTGTCCTGGGCGGCCTGGCCGGCCTGGCCTTTTGGTCCAGCCACCCCGAGTTTTCCCTCCTCTACGGCAAACTGGACGACGGCGAATCGGCCAAAGTGATTGCCGCCCTCGACGAGGCCAAGGTCCCCTACCAAATCAGCCGCGGCGGCGGCGCCATCCTCGTGCCCGCCGACAAGGTGTATCAGGTGCGCATGCAGATGGCGGGCAAGGGCATTCCCCGCGGTGAAGGCGTGGGATTCGAGATATTCGACAAGGCCAATTTCGGCATCTCCGATTTCGTGCAGCGGGCCAATTACACCCGGGCCGTCCAGGGCGAGCTGGCCCGCACCATCAGCCAGTTGGACCAGGTGGAATCGGCGCGCGTCATGATTGTCATGCCGGAGAACCGCCTCCTCACCGACACCCAGCGCAAGCCCACCGCCTCGGTCTTTGTCCGCGTGAAAGGCGCGGCGCAGTTGCCCTCCTCGGCCGTCAATTCCATCCGCTTCCTCGTCGCCAACAGCGTGGAGGGGCTGCAAGTCAACAATGTTTCCGTGGTGGACAACATGGGCAATGTTCTTTCCCAAAACGACGACAACGATTCGGTGGCCGGGCTTTCCAACAACCAGCTCGCCGCCCGCCGCAACTTCGAGCAATATCTCTCCAAGAAAGCCGAAGGCATGCTCGAACAAGTCCTCGGCCCGGGCCAGGCCGTGGTGCGCGTTTCCGCCGAGATCAACTGGGACACCACCACCCGCACCGAGGAAAAATTCGATCCGGACGGCCAGGTCGCCCGCACCACCACCATCAACGACGAGAACACCGATTCCGACACCACCACCACGGGCGGCGCTCCCGGAAGCGGAGCCAACCCCGGCGCCGGTTCGGACAACGGCAACGCCGCCGCCGCGCCCGCCGCGCCGGTCAACAGCAGCCGCGTCCGCAAAAAAGTCACCAGCAACAACTACGAAATCAACAAGATCACCAGCAACGTCATCGAGGCGGCCGGCGGTTTGAAACGCCTCTCCACCGCCGTCTTCGTCGCGCAGCGCTTTGAAGGCCAGGGCGAGGCCCGCAAAGCGGTGCCGCGCACGCCGGACGAAGTGGAAAGATTAAAACGCATCGTGCAAAGCGCCCTCGGCATCCAGACGGCCGGCGACTCCGTGCGTCAAGACGAAATCGTGCTGGAAGAAATGCCCTTCAACGACCAGCCGGTGCGCGAGCTGACCCGGCAGTTGGATCAGCAGGAGAAGCGGCAAGTCTGGCTGGATCTGGCGCAAAAACTGATCTATCCCGCCCTGGCCCTGGGCATCATTTTCGCCTTCTGGCGCATGTTCCAAAAGGCCAAGACCGAGGAAATCCGCCTCGGCTTTCCTCTGGCTAACGGCCGCGGCAACGGCAACGGCAACGGCCATCCCAAGATCGTCATGCCGGGCAAGGGCGTCATCACCGTGGAAGTCCTCAACCAATTGATCCGGGAGAACCCGTCGAACATGACCCAGGCCGTGCGCAGTTGGCTGGGCCGCGCCAAAAACGACCATTAACTCCCGAACCGATTTATGGAAACCGCCGCCCCCATGTTGCCCTGCTCCTCCATGACCAAGCTCCAGAAGCTGGCCGCCCTCCTCATCATGCTCGGCCCCGACAGCGCCTCCGAACTGCTCAAGCACCTCGATGAGGAGGAACTGGAAGCCGTTTCCGCCGAGATGGCGCGGCTGACTTTCATCAGCCAGGAAATGCAGCACGAAATTCTGCAGGAATTCACCGACGTGGCCGTCGCCGCCAGCGCCGCCGTCCTCGGCGGCCCCGGCTACGCGAAAAAAGCCCTGGAAAGGTCGGTCGGCCCCTCCCGCGCCTCCGATATTATCCGGCGGGTCGCCCCGGCGGCGGCCCCGCTGCCCGCCATGGAGCCGCTCCTGGAAATGGACCCCTCCGAGCTTTTCAATCTGCTCCGACCGGAACAACCGCAAACCATCGCCCTCATTGCCAGCTATTTGTCCCCGGAAAGAAGTTCCCAACTCCTCGCCCTCCTGCCGCCTCCCGCCCGCGACCAAGTGGTGGAACGCCTGGCCATGATGGGACCGGCCCCCGTCGAAGTCATTGAACGCGTCGTCAAGGTCCTGAGCCAAAAGGCCGGCCCCCAACCCGCCCGCGCCTTGAGCCAGACCGGCGGTGTCCGCACCGCCGCCGCCCTGCTCAATTCCCTGGAAAAAAACCTCAGCCAGTCCGTCTTGCAGGACCTGGAAAAACGCAATCCGGAACTGGGGCGCGAGATCCGCCAGAAAATGTTCACCTTCGACGACTTGGTTTTGCTCGGCCCATCGGCGCTGCAAAAAATCATGCGCGAAATTGACCTGCGCGACCTGGCGATGTCGCTCAAAACCGCCGGCGTCCAACTCAAGAACATTCTCCTTTCCGCCGTTTCCAAACGCGCCGCGGCCAACGTCCATGAGGAAATTTCCATGCTCGGCCCCCTGCGCAAAGGGGAAATCGAGGCCGCCAAGGGCCGCATCGTCAAGGCCGTCCGCCATCTCGAAGACGCCGGCGAAGTGGACCTGAACAACCTCCGCAATTCTTATCGCAATGAACTCCTGGTCTGAAACCATTGCCCTGTCCCGTCCTTTGCGCGACGCCCGGCCGGCCGGCGGCGGCCCGCCCCCGTCCGCCGAAGACCCGCGGCAGGCGGAATTGGCCGCCCGCTACCAGCTCGGTTTGGCCGACGGCGAAAAAGCCTTGACGGAACAACTGCTCCAGCAGCGCGCCGAACTGCACGAGCTGGTGCATGGACTTCTCGAATCGTTGCGCCAGGCCGTTCCGCAGGTCATCCGCGAGACGGAAAACACCATGGTCTGCCTCGCCCTGGCCGTGTCGCAAAAGCTGGTGGCCGACCTGCCCATTTCCTCGGCCATGATCGAAGGCTCCGTGCGCGACGCCCTCTCCCAAGTGGAAGGCGCGGCGCGCTTCACCGTGCGGCTGCACCAGGCCGATTTGGAATTGTTGCAAAAGGCCGGCTCCCCCTTGCTGACTCCCGCCGCGGGCCAGGAATTCCGCTTCGTGGCCTCGCCCGAGGTCACCCGCGGCGGCTGCCTGGTGGAGACCGATTTCGGCACGGTGGACGGGCGGCGCGAAACGAAACTCGATCTGTTGAAGAAAAACCTCCTGACATGATGACGGAAACGGACATCAAGCCGGTCAACCGCCTCGAACACCTGCTCCGCCGGGTGGAGAAGACCCAGGTGCTGCGCAACCATGGACGCGTCGTGCAATTGATCGGGCTGGTCATTGAGTCGGAAGGCCCTCTGGTCGCGGTCGGCGAAATTTGCCGCATCGAATCGGCCCGCCATGACGGCTCCACTCTGGCCGAAGTGGTGGGATTTCGCAATCATCACGTCTTGCTCATGCCGCTGGGCGAAGTTCACGGCATTCATTCCGGCAGCGAAGTCATCGCCCTGGGCTCTCCTTTGCGCGTGCCGGTCGGCGAGCCGTTGAAGGGCCGGGTGCTGGACGGTCTGGGCAACCCGCTCGACGAGCAAGGTCCCGTCCGCGCCGCCGAGCATGTCTCTTTGCACCTGCAGCCGCCGCATCCCTTGAAACGGCAGCGCATCCGCCAGTCCTTCCAGACGGGCATCAAAGCCCTGGATACTTTTGTTCCCTGCGGACGCGGCCAGCGCCTCGGCATTTTTGCCGGGAGCGGCGTCGGCAAATCCACCTTGCTGGGGATGATCGCCAGCCAGGCGGAGGCGGACGTCAACGTCATCGCCCTGATCGGCGAACGCGGCCGCGAAGTCCGCGAGTTCATGGAAAAAGATTTGGATGAAGCCGGCCGCCGCAAATCGGTCGTGGTGGTGGCGACCTCCAACCAACCGGCCCTGGCCCGGCTCAAGGGCGCCTTCGTCGCCATGACCATCGCCGAGTACTTTCGCAACCAGGGGCAGAACGTGTTGTTGCTCATGGATTCGGTGACGCGCTTCGCCATGGCCCAGAGGGAAATCGGCCTGGCGGTGGGCGAACCGCCCACCACCCGCGGCTACACCCCCTCGGTCTTTTCGCTCCTGCCCCAATTACTGGAGCGGGCCGGCGCAGGCGAGCACGGCTCCATCACCGGCCTTTTCACCGTCCTGGTGGAAGCCGACGACATGAACGATCCCATCGCCGACTCGGTGCGTTCCATCCTCGACGGCCATGTGGTTCTGACGCGCGAGCTGGCCACGCAAAACCATTATCCCGCCATTGATGTCCTGGAAAGCGTCAGCCGGCTGACCCGCGATTTAACCACCGCGGATCAGCAAAGAATCTCCGCCCGGGCGCGGGAAACGCTGGCCACCTACCGCAACAATCAGGACTTGATCAACATCGGCGCTTATCCCCCGGGCACGAACACGGCCATTGATGCGAGCATCCAACTGCATGAGCCGCTCAAAGGCTTTTTGCAGCAGCCTGCCGGGCAGGGCTTTGCCGCCGGGCAAAGCTGGGCGCTGCTGGGCCAGATCATGGCCGCGCCGCCTCCCGCCAAGCCCGCCCCAGCCGGCTTGAGGAAAGGACCCTAACCCAATATGAAGGCATTTCGATTCACCCTTGAGGCGGTGCAAATCTTGCGCCACCGCCAGGAGCAACAAGCCATGGAGACCTACGTCCATGCCCTCCTCGCCCGCCAGCAGGTTCTGGACCGGCTGGAAGCCGCGCGCGAGCGGATTCGCCTCAACCAGCAGGAAATGAACCGCCTGCTCGCCGCCGGCTGCGCCGCCTCGCGGCTGGCCCAGGTCCACCTTTATGAACACGCCCTGGAAAAGCAGCAGGCCGAACAGGTCCTGGCGCTGGCCCTGGCGGAACGGCGGGTTCAAGCCACCTTTCAGGCCATGCTCACGGCCCGCCAGCGCAGGAAGCTGGTCGAGGCTTTCCGCGCCAAACAACGCGCCCGCCACCAGCGCGCCGAATGGCGCGAGGAGCAAAAACTGCTGGACGACCTCGCCTCCCGCCGCGGACGCGCCATCCTGGCCTGGCATCCTGAAGGAGCCGCGTCATGATCAAGTTATTGACATCACCCTGGACCAGCGCGCCTCTCGGCGCGGTGCTTTTTCTGACCTCCATGCTTTTGTTTTGGAAGACGCCTCACCCAACCGCCCTGGACCGCGACCACGCCAGGACCGCCGTCCACGGCCCTTCCTGGGATTTCACCAACCCGGAACTGGACCAGCTCATCACCGAACTGAAGTCGGAAAAAGGCGCCCTGGCTCTGCGCCAGCAGCAGTTGGATGAATTGGCCTCCCGCCTCAACGCCGAGCGGCAGGAATTGGCCGCCGCCACCCTGGCCGTCCGGAAATTGCAGGACGATTTTGACAAATCCGTCGTGCGCGTGCAAGAGGCCGAGGCGCCCAACTTGAAGAAGGACGCCAAAATCTATGCCGGCATGGCTCCCGAAACCGCCGCCTCCGTCATGAGCCAGTTGGATGACTCGGTGATGGTCAAGATCATGCTTTATATGAAGGAAAGCGAAACCGCGGCCATTCTGGAAATACTGGCCAAGAAAGGCCCGGCCGAAGCCAAGCGGGCCGCCGTTATTTCCGACCACGTCCGTCTTTCCATCGCCCAGAAGGCATCCCCGGCCAAATGATGACCGCGCCTTCACTCCTGCTGCTTGATGCCAATAATGCGAAAGGAGCGCCGCCGGCCCGTTCCTTCCCTCATGCCGCCGCAGACGCCTCGAGCGCCGGCGATTTCCAAACACTTATGGGCCAGGCCCAAGCAGGACAAAGGGGAAACGACCGCGCAGCCCTTGCCGTCGCTCTCCAAACCTGTCCGCCCGATCAGTCCGATCCGTCTGATCCATCTGATCCGTCCCCACCAACCGGGCCAACCACCGGCATCCGCGCCACGCTCCAAGGCAAACCTGTCCCGTCAGACAACCCCTCGACAATGGACACCGCCATCGCGGGCCTTTTGCTGGCCATGCTCACCCAAATGCCCAAGGAGCAAATCAGCCGTCCGATGACAGGCGGCACCTCCAGGAATGTGCCCTCCACCAGCGCGGAGCCTGTGCCATCCGCGATCCGCGATCCGCAACTTGCCACGCCGAAGCCAGGCGAAAGCAGGCCCGTAATTCTCCAGAACATTCCGCCCGCCGGTGCGCAGCCAGTCCAATCCGCAGCCCGCAATCCGCAACTTGCCGCGCCGCAGCCAGGCGAAGGCGGGTCCGCAATTGTCCAGAACATTCCGCCTCCCGTCGCGGAGCTTGTGCCATCCGCAGTCCTCGATCCGCAACTTGCCGCGCCGCAGCCAGGCGAAGGCGGGTCCGCAATTGTCCAGAACAGCTCGCCCGCCGGTGCGGAGCGGGCGCAATCATCGGCGGCGGTCATAGACCGCCGCTACAAGAGCATTCCGTCCCCCGTCGCGGAGCCTGTGCCATCCGCAGTCCTCGATCCGCAAGTTGCCGCGCCCAAGCCAGGCGAAGATGGGTCCGCAATTCTTCAGTACATTCCGCCCGCCGGCGCGGAGCCGGTGCAATCATTGGCGGCGGTCATAGACCGCCGCTACAAGAGCATTCCATCCCCCGTCGCGGAGCCTGTGCCATCCGCAGTCCTCG
>Ga0326728_10012740_pt1 | contig 18546 bp, 14 predicted proteins | sample MB3enrmetagenome_FD_207602 | JGI IMG/M metagenome (GOLD analysis project Ga0326728, IMG submission 207602) | Lab enriched peat soil microbial communities from McLean, Ithaca, NY, United States - MB31MN | ecosystem: Environmental > Terrestrial > Soil > Wetlands > Peat | place: USA: New York... | reverse complement strand
CGGTGGGCTGGCAGATATACGCACTGACGGGCAGCCCGTTCTTTCTCGGCCTGGTCGGGCTTGCCCAGTTCCTGCCCATGTTCATCCTCACGCTTTTGGTCGGCCACGTGGCGGACCGATACGACCGGCTGTCAATCCTCCGGGGATGCCGGTTCATCCAGGGAGCCGGTGCTCTGGCGCTGGCCGTGGGAAGCTATTCAGGCCGGCTCAACGCGGAAGGCATTCTGGCGGTCGTGCTCATCCTCGGCGCGGCGCGCGCTTTTGAGATGCCGACGCAACAGGCACTGCTGGCCGAGCTCGTGAGGGCCGACCTCTTCCCGCGCGCGGTCGCCTGGGTCACGTCATCAGCGCAGACCGCCTCCATCATTGGACCGGCCCTGGGCGGCCTCTTCTATGCTGCGGGCGTGACTTTAGTCTATTCGATGATCGCCTGTCTGTTCCTCGGGTCGGGTCTGCTCGTCTCCCTGATCCGGATGGAACGGAAGACCCGGAAACCCGAGCCGATCAGTCTGAGGTCCCTCTTCGCAGGCATTGCCTTCATTCGGAGCAAGCCGGCCATTTTCGGCGCCATATCCCTCGACCTTTTCGCCGTCTTGCTCGGCGGCGCCACAGCCCTGCTGCCCATTTACGCCCAGAAGATCCTCGCTGTCGGCCCGACGGGGTTAGGCGTGCTCCGCTCGGCGCCCGCCGCCGGCGCAGCCCTCATGTCCCTGTTCCTCGCCCGCCATCCTCTCAAACATCGGATGGGCAGGACCATGTTCGTCGCCGTGTTCGTCTTCGGGGTTGCGACTGTCGTTTTCGCCCTCTCGTCTTCCTTCCCCTTGTCCCTTATCGCGCTGGCGGCTCTCGGTTCGGCGGACGTGATCAGCGTGGTCATCAGACAATCACTCGTGCAGATGGAAACCCCCGATGCCATGAGAGGGAGGGTGAGCGCCGTCAACTCGATGTTCGTTGGGACCTCAAACCAATTGGGGGAGTTCGAGTCGGGTGTCACCGCGGCCTGGTTCGGGGCTGTACCCGCCGTACTGATCGGGGGCATCGGCACCATAATCGTTGCAGCGGTCTGGATGCGTCTCTTCCCCGCCCTTGCCCGTTTCGACCGCCCGAAAGCATAGAAGAGCGCGTTGAATGATGAAGTATGAAGTTCAGACTACACGTCGCCGACCGATCGGGCCTTATGTGACGATGGGGAGTGACCGATAAGACTAGCGGGAGTGCCCCTCATGGCGAGAGAGTGTAAAGTCGAAGAACCTATCCCGTGCCGCATCGAGATTCATCGCCTCCTCGGCAGGCAGCTCAAGATGCCGCTCGTCGCCCTGGTCGAGCCGGCCCAACCCGGCTTCGTGGCGCACGCCGCAGGCATCTCCGTATTCGGCTATGGCGACGACGCCGCCGAGGCGGTTCAAGTCCTGAAGCAAGGAATAGAGAGCATATGCCGAGACGAGGGATTCCTCGACCTGCGGGACGCGATCCAGAGGACGCTGCTGCTGGACAACTTCATTGCCGGCGGGAACAGGAAGCGCAAGAGCAGATAGCCGGCAGAGAATGCAGCCGACCCATCACCTGTCCGAAAAGCATCCGGTAGGCCAATCCGCACTAACGACATTTTTGTGTGTCGCCCGTCCCCAGATCGACACTTCTGTGTGCCATTTCGCATGGCGGTTCCTGCGTCCATAGTACTTTGGATAACTTGCAGCCTATCCCCTCTGGCATGACTGTTGCTATACATGGGTGAAGAATCTAAGAATCTGAAAGGGCATATCTTAGTTCACGGATCTAAAAAAGAAGGAGGACCTCTATGGGTACGGCCACTACTATGGAAGCGGACATCCGGACTGAGGGAGAAAGGTCCGCCGGCATTCCCCTGGTCTTTTACAGGGGGAGAAATCTGAGTTTGCTGACCATCAATAGCTTTATCCAGGAGCTCTCATCGCTCCTTTCACATGTTGCTCCCACAAGGGTCAGCAAGGCGGCTGCGAAGAGAACGCCGTATCTCCTGGTCGACCGGGAGGAGATGGGCCTCGCGTGTGTGAGCTTCACCAGATACGGGGGCGAGATCGTCGGCCGTGCGGCGACCGTGACGATCTCGGGCAGCTTGTTGCCGATCCTCACCGGCGAGAAAGATCAATGGAGAGGATGCGCTCTTGTCTCCATTGCCGTTCACAGAGACGGCAGCCTTGCGACAAACGCGCGAAGAAAGGACATGATGGCCGATCTTGCGCGCATAAAGCGGATCGTCGAGAAACATAACGGCTCTTTCCGGGTGTGGAGGAGGCGGGGAGACGCAGGGTTCTCTATGTATCTCCCCGTATTGTACAGGACGGAGCCACGCACATGTAATTGAGATAGTCACGCGCAGCCTTTTTAACCGACCGTTCACAGGAAAACCCTTATCGCGTTAACAACGAAGACGTATGCTGTCAACGGTAAGGGCCCTGATCCGGCACGGATTCTCGAAAGGATGGGGCAAGAAGGCAATAGCAGGAGGTTTACCGCTATGGAATCGGCACTGCTCGCAACAGAGAAGGTGAAACGGATCGCCCTCGTGGCGCACGATAACAAGAAAAAAGATCTGCTGGAATGGGCACTGTTTAACAGGGATTTGCTGGCTGAGCACCAGATATTCTCGACAGGTACGACAGGCGCCCTGCTGGAGCGCGAATTGGAAATTCCCGTCACCAAGCTCCAAAGCGGGCCATTGGGCGGCGATCAGCAGATAGGGGCTAAAATAGCCGATGGGGAAATAGACTTCCTCATCTTTTTCTGGGACCCCCTCGAACCCCATCCGCACGACCCCGACGTGAAGGCGCTCCTGCGGATCGCCGTGGTCTGGAACGTGCCGATCGCCTGCAACCGGGCCTCCGCGGACTTCATGGTTTCCTCGCCTCTGATGGCGTCGTCTTACGAGCGCCATCTCCCGGACTACGACGGATACAGAAAACGGCGCATCAACGGCACGCCGACCGGCCCGGTCGAAGAAGGGGAATCACCCCCTCTCTGACGTTGTGTGCGGAGGGCGGGCAGCGGACTTAAGACCCCTATCCTCCGGCGAACAGCTCGATCTTGATCCGCCCCTGCGGGATATGCAGCTCCTCCAGTGTCTGTTTCATGGCGTCCGCCATGACCGGCGGGCCTGCAATGTAGTACTCGGCGCTCTCCCAGGCCGCACATTGCCCCTTGATCATCGCCGCGCTGAGCCGTCCGGTGAGGCCGTTCCACCTCGCAGGACCTTCCGCCAACCGCGTCATGGTGGCGACCACGCGAAGCCGGCTGTTTTGCCCCGGCATAGCGGTGAGCTCATCGAGAAAAGGTGTTTCCTCGGGCGTCCTGCTGGAGTAGAACAGGGTAATTGCATGGCCGGTGGCTGCATCCGTCGCGTAGCGGCACAGGGAGCGAAACGGTGCTATGCCGACGCCGCCCGCGAGAAAGACAAGAGGGGTCGCTGTAGTTTCCGGAAGGGTAAGGAACCCGTACGGTTGCCCTATGGTGATGGCGGTCCCCGGCGCCATTTCGCCCATAGTCCGTTTTAGGGCGCTGCCACCCAGTTTTGTGACGAAGAGCAGTTCCTTCTCAAGGGGCGACGAACCGATGCTGAAGGGACGCCGCAGGCCGCGGTCGTCCTGAAACCCCATGTCCGGAACGGAAACAAGGCAGTACTGCCCTGCCAGGAATTGAAAACCTTCCGGCTTTTCAATGTGGAAGAGCGTCACCTCGGCGGCCAGTTTTTCCCGGCCGATGAATTTCGCCGTATACTCCATGGGCACCACCTTATGAGTTATTCTCGCGACGATCCTGCTCTTATTATATGCCCGGTTCAGACCCCTTGCCAGGAAAGGTTCACGTGAACATGGTCGGCGCCTTCGCCTGCTCACCCGGGGCCCCCCTCCTGATGAGCTTCTGCGAAATGGCGACGAGGGCCAGGAGGGCGAAGCCGATGCAGTCCCCGAAGGGAGAAGGATAGACAAGAGCAAGTCCTGCCGCGATCAGGATAACCCTTTCCGCGATGTTCGCGCGCCTGAAGAACCAGCCGTCTACTCCGGCGGCCAGGCAGAAGATGCCCGCAAACGCGGTGAAAATGACCCAGAGCATACTCAGGGCAGGACCTTTCAACAGCAATCCGATGCCGCTCGGATCGAGGACGAACGTAAAGGGAAAGAGAAAGGCGGGAAGGGTGTACTTCCAGGCCATCATGGTCGTTTTGTACGGATTTCCACCGGTGAGGGCCGCCGCGGCAAAGCAGGATAGCGCGGTAGGAGGAGATACCTCCGAGAGAATCGCATAGTAGAAGATGAACATGTGGGCGGCAAAATCGGGGACCCCCAGCATGATCATGGCCGGCGCGGTAATGACGGCGGCAATAATATAGGAGGCGGTGACAGGCACCGCCAGGCCGATGATCCAGACGATAAGGGCGGAATAGACGGCGGTGAGAAAGACGCTGTGGCCTGCATAGGTGAGGATGATCGAACTGAATTTGAGCCCCAGCCCCGTAAGACTGACGACGCCGACAATAATGCCGGCCGCGGCGCACGTCGATGCCACGCTCAAGACCCCGAGCGTCCCTGCCCGGAGCGCGGGGATCAGCTTCTTAAGACCGAGGGCCGTGTCCTTCCTGATGAAGCTCACCGCAAAGCCGATGACCGTTGCCCAAAAGACGGCGTAGATGGGCGTATAGCCGATTACCATGATCACGACGATGGCGATGAGGGAGACAAAGTGGAACCCGTACAGCCTGGTCAGCCGGCCGAGCGAGTAGGTCCTGTCGAAAGGGATAGCCTTCACCCCGTGTTTCTTCGCGTCGAATTCTACCATGAGGATGATGGACCAGTAGTAGAGGAGGGTCGGCACAACAGCCATCTCGATGACGTCGAGGTAGGAGATCTTCAAAAATTCAGCGATGAGAAAGGCTGCGGCGCCGAGAGTCGGGGGTGATAATATGGCGCCGATACCGCCGGCTGAGAGAAGGCCCCCGGCCGCGTCTTTGCTGTATCCCGCCTTTGCGAGCATCGGGTATGCGACCGACCCGAGGGTAACGGTGGTTGCAACACCGCTTCCTGAAGGACCGCCCAGAAGAAAAGAGGCGAGGGTTACCGTCCTCCCCGCGCTTGTCGGTTTTCCCCCCATTGCGGCAAAAGAGAAATCGATAAAGAACTTGCCGGCGCCCGAGTATTCAAGAATGGCCCCATAGATGGTGAACAAGATGATAAAGGTGGCTGAGACGTCGATAGGGACCCCGAAGATACCCTCCAGCGTCATATACAGGTGACCGACGAGGCGGTCCAGGTCGTACCCCCGGTGTGTCCAGGGCGGGGGAAGCCATGGACCGACAAACGCATAAATCAGAAAGAGGAAGACAACGCCGGGCATAATCAAGCCCGTTGTCCTTCGGGACGCCTCGAGGACGAGCACGATGAGGATGATGCCGAAGATCTTGTCCCACAGGGTGGGTACGACGGCCCGGTAAATAAAATCGTCGAACTGCACGAGCATGTACACGATCACTGCCAGTCCCAGAAGGGCAAGGACCACGTCATACCAGCGCACACCGCTCTTGCGGCCCCTGCGGGAAGGGAAGACGAGAAAGGTGAGGAAGAGGATAATCCCGACGTGAACACCCCTCAGCATCTGCGTGATCACCACGCCAACCGCTGAATAAAGATGGAAGAGGGTCGAGGCAACCGCCACCCACGTGATAAAGGTATCGAACCAACCCGAGAGTCTCCGGGAAGGTCCCTCCTCCTCTTCGATATATTTTTCGGCCTCCCTGAGGGCCTCGGCGCTTATCACAACTTCCTGGTCTGTCTCCTTTTGGTCTTCCATGATCTCCCCGGTTGATCCTTTCCCCGAATTCGGAGGCTTTGCGCGGACGCTACTTGACCTTCAGTCCTTGCTCTTTGAAATAGCGCAGGGCGCCGGCATGGAACGGAATAGGCGATGCGCCGGCAGCCTGGTTCTGCAGCGTGATATAACTCGCATCCTTGTGCACGGCCACAAGCTCGTTCCGGTGTTCAAGAAAGACCTTCGTTATCATGTAAACCAGGTTCTCGGGAAGGCTCGCGTTACAGACAAGCACGTTCCACACGACGGCAATCTGCACCTCTTTCGTCTGCCCTGGATAAGAGTGTGCGGGGATAACGCCGGTCACGTAAATGGGCCCGTATTTCTCACGCATCTTCGCCACGAGGTCGCCGTGAGGGACCAGCTTCATCCGCACGCCCGGCGTCGCGGCCAGGTCGAGGACGGCGGCCGTGGGGATGCCGCCTCCCCAGAGAAAGGCATCGACCTTCCCGTCTTTCAAGGCCCCTGCGGACTCGGACACCCCCAGTTTATCGCGCTTCACGTCCTTGTCCGGGTTGAGTCCGGCGGCCTCGAGAAGACGGAGGCCCATAACCTCTGTGCCGCTTCCCGGCGATCCGGTGGAGACCCTCTTTCCTTTCAGATCTGCCACCTTCTCTATGCCCTTTCCCTCCAGCGTAACCACATGCAGGTTGTTCGGGTAGAGGACGAGGACTGTCCGCAGCGGCAGCTTCCTGGGGAACGGTTTTCCTACTCCGCTATACGCATCCCAGGCGGTATCGGCCATGGAGAAGGCAAGATCGGCCTTCTTCTGCCCGATCAGGAGGCAGTTGTCCACCGATGCCGCGGTCACTTCCGCCGTCGCTTCCGTTGAGGGTATGTATTTGGAAATGACAGCGGCCATAGCGCCGCCCATCGGGTAATAGACGCCGCCGGTCCCCCCTGTGGCGATGGACAACCGTTCGGTCTTGGCCGCCCCGGCAGTGGAGGCGGTGACAACAAAGGCTAAAGCCATTATCACTACGAGCGCTCTCTTCATACGAAACCTCCTCGGCAATTATCGGGACACCCGCACGCAACAATAGCGGGCGCCGGCCGTCCACCGGCCGGCGATTGTTCGCACAAAAACGTCTCACACGTGAAGTCCCAGTCTACGCATCCACGCGAAAATCTTCTCCTCCTGACCCGGGGGCAAGCCCAAGGGGGCGGAAACTGTCTTTCCACATATGCCCAATTTTTCCAGACCAAGCTTAATGACAGCCGAGTTCGGACCGAAACCGCCCATCAGCGGAATCAGCGAGGCGATTTTTTGGAGAGCGACGGCCCTGTCAAGATCGCCTGCACTGAACGTATCGTAGACAGAGGCGCACAAACCGGGCGCCAGACTGCACCCGGCGAAAATCCCTCCTTTGGCGCCAAGCTGATACGCGGAGAGCCCAAGAGCGGGGTTGCCGGACATGACGGCAAAATCAAGGTCTGACGTGACGTCGATGTAGCGCTGCATGCTCACAAAATCGCCTGCACTGTCCTTTATGCCTATGATGTTCGGATGGGCCGCCAGGCTCATTACAGTGTCAGGGGTCATTGTCATCTTGGTCATTTGCGGGAAATTGTAGAGCACTACGGGTAAGTCCGACGATTCGGCCACCATCTCATAATGGCGGATTATTGCGGCCTGATCCAAAGGAAAATAGTACGGTATGGCCACGAGCACGCCGTCGGCGCCGGTTCCGGCGGCGGCCCTTACCTGCTCGATCGTGCGCCGGGTGCCGGGCTCTCCGCAGCCGATCAGCACGGGGACCTTTCCCTGCACCTCATCCAGCGCTGCATCAATCGCATCCCGGCGCATCGCGTCGGTCATTGCGGGGAATTCGCCGGTGGTCCCCAAAACCAGCACGCCGTGCACGCCCCCGTCCAGGCAATAGCGGGCAACCCTGCGCATTGCGGCCTTGTCTACGCTCTCTTCCGACGTCAATGGAGTCGCCATAGCGGGATACACACCCTTCAATCTCACCGCTTTCTCTCCTTCCTCCTTTTTCGTGCGGTTCCCTTGCTCATCCAACCATGGACCAACTTACATCCGACATGGTACTCCTGTTTCGCGTGCGTTGGCAACAAGAAAATACGCGGCAGATATATTGGTGCGGGAAGAGAGGAGCGGCTGCGGCAAAAAGGCGGACCCGGACGCACTGAAGGAGCTCACCCGGGTGAAAAGCGTATGGGTTGAGCGTGCGGAAGAGCGTGCCCGGCCCCTTCACGATCCGGCGGACGAGTGAAAAGTGCCGAAGTGGGGAGTAACGCGGCGGCGAGTGACCTTGCTCGACTACTCGTCCAGTACCCTCCTGATGGTCTCTGCAATCTCCCTCTTCGTGAGAGGCTTCATGGCGAACGCCCTGACTCCCGCCGCCCTTGCCTGGTCCGCATCTACTATGTGGCTGAACCCGGTGCACAGAATAACCGGCATATCCCGCCTCACGGCAAGAACCGCTTCGGCAAGCTCCGCCCCCGTCATCTCCGGCATGGTCTGATCAGTGATGATAAGGTCATAGGCGGCGGGGTTTGCCTTGAGCGTCGCGAGGGCGTCGAGGCTGCTGGTTCTGGTGGTTACCCTGTAGCCTAACCTTTCAAGAAGCTCCTGACCCATCTCGGCGAGGGCTTCTTCGTCGTCGACGAAGAGCACCTTTTCGTGTCCGGTGGGAATGGCATCCTCTTTCACCGTCTCGGTTGGGGTAACTTCAGCCGCCCTGGGGAGATACACGGTAAAGGTCGAGCCCTTACCCGGCTTGCTTTCAACGGTGATGTATCCGCCGTGCTGCTTCACGATGCCATCGACGACGGAGAGCCCAAGCCCCGTCCCTTCCCCAAGTTTCTTTGTCGTGAAAAAGGGATCGAATAACTTTCCCATGATATCGGGAGATATGCCTGCGCCGGTATCCCGGACGGCGAGCTTCATATAGAGACCCGGTGCGATGGCGTGGAGATTCCCGTCGGGGGGAGGAACACTCACGGCGGAGAGCTCCACGTTGAGGGTTCCTCCCTTCTCCCGCATTGCATGGGCGGCGTTGGTACAGAGGTTCATCAGGACCTGCTGCATCTGGGTGGGATCCGCGAGGACGAGACCTGACTCGCTATCCACCTTGACCCCTATAGTGACGGTCGAGGGGATCGAGGCCGCAAGGAGCTTCATGGATTCCTTCACGATGCCGCTCAATTGTAACAGCTCCTTCTTCTGCTCGGTCTTTCTGCAGAAGGTGAGCATCTGTTTGACGAGCTCCCTGCCGCGAAGCCCTGCCTCCAGGATCCTCTGGAGGTGCTGCTCCTGGCGGCTCCCCTTGAGGGCGCGGTCTTGTGCCAGCTCGGTAAACCCTATCATCGCCCCGAGAATATTATTGAAATCATGGGCGATCCCTCCCGTGAGCGTGCCGAGGGCCTCCATCTTCTGGGCTTGGCGAAGCTGGGCCTCCGCGTGTTTCTGAGCCGTAATGTCTATATTGATCTCAAGCACATCAAGGGGTTTCCCATTCTCGCCCCGGCGTAAAACCTGGCGGCTCGTCACCACAATTTCCGTGCCGTCCTGTTTTGCATGAACAAGCTCTCCTTCCCAGCGATCTTTTTTCATCAATGACGTTTTCATGGACTCGAGGCTCTCGGGGAACCGCGTCCGGAGCAGTCTATGGGGAACCTTTCCGAGGGCCTCTTTCTGGCTCCATCCGTACGTTTCTTCTGCGCCCCTGTTCCAATACATGATCCGGTCTTCGGTGTCCCGAACAAAGATCGTATCGTGGGTAAGATTGAGGAGGTCTGCGAGCTGTGTGACCTCGGCCGTTCTCTCCTCGACCCGGTCTTCAAGCTCATCACGCGCATGCTGCAGTTCCACTTCCATCTTCTTCCGCTCGGCAATTTCAGCATCGCGCTCCAGGACCGTTTCTTCCAGCCGCTCATTCAGCTCCGTCAATTTTTTCTGCGCCGCGAGGAGTTCGCGGTTCTGGCGGTCCGCATTCTCATACGTTGAAAGCAGCAGATCGAGTATCTGTGGACGGTCTGCGGTTATGTGGTAGGTTTGCCCTGACAACACCACATTTATGCCGCTTCCGACCCGCGATTTCTCACGCAAACCCTTGTTTGCGATCAGATACTCTATACGGGAAATGAGATGCCCCTCGTCATAAGGCTTGGTAATGAAGTTGTTTGCGCCGACCTCAATCCCCCGGAGGACATTCGTCGGGTCGGTGAGAGCGGTCACAAGGATGACGGGTATACCTGCGAGGCTCGGGTCCAACCCCATCTGTTTGCAGAGTTCGTAGCCGTCCATCTCAGGCATGATAATGTCGGTAATAACAATATCCGGCTTGTGCGTCCGCAGAAATGCGAGGGCTGCCTTTCCGTGAGAAGCGAGCGAAACTTTGAAACCCCTTTTTTCGAGGATAAATTTCAATTCCTCAGCTTGCGTCGGACTATCCTCAACAACAAAAATCTCAATATGGTCTCTTCCCCTTATATCTTTGTCCATGCGCAGCCCCTTATCGGGTTTCAAGCCCCTTTTTCCCCCTCGATATGCCCACACTATTAAGCACCGATGCAATTTTGTCAGGCGGCAACGCACATGTCGCGGCCTTGATCCTTATCGCTTCACCGGGCATGCCGAAGACCACCGAACTTTCTTCATCCTGAGCGATGGTCAGGGCGCCTTTCTCTCTCATCGACTTCAGCTCTTCGGCGCCGTCTTTACCCATGCCGGTCAGCAGCACGCCTACGGAGGCTTTTCCGAAAACTTTGGAGACGGAACGAAAAAGGTACGAAATCGAAGGGCGGAGGCCGTTTTCAGGGGCGTCATCGGTGCATAAAAGTCTTCCATCGACATCCACTTTCATCTGGACCCCGTCAGGCGCAAGGTAGACATGCCCCGGACGCATCATCCCACTTTTAGGCGCAACATGAACGGACAGGCAAGAATTCTGGCGCAGCCATTCAACAAGCCCCGGAGTAAATCCTGGAGCCATATGCTGAACGATCACCACGGGTAAAGAGAAATCCTTTGAGAGTCCGGACAGAATCGTTTCAATTACCGGAGGTCCACCTGTCGACGCACCGATAGCAACGACCTTGACTTCGGCGGGCTGCGACGAGAGACTATCCGCTGCACTTCTCCGGGGAGCACCTTTTTTTTCTGCAATCGATTTCCAGCGCCTGACCACTTTAATCTCCGACATGAGCTTTACGGTAGTAATTAACTCTTTTACGTTTGCCGTATAGGCCGGATGACCGATCCCGTGCGGTTTCTGCAGAACGGCAAGGGCTCCCGCTTCAATAGCCTGAAAGGACATTTCCAGCTCATGCATATCAGGCCGGTCCGTCACGATAACGATAGGGAGGGGATCGGTTTCCATGATAATGCGTGTTGCCTCAAAACCGTCCATATTCGACATGTTGATGTCCATGGTGATAATATCGGGCCTGTTGTACTTTATTGACTCTATGGCGTCTTTCCCGCTGCCGGCAGCACCGATTACCTGAATGTCGGGATCCGTGCGTAAGACGTGAGATAGTAATTCACGTGCCACGGGAGAATCATCCACGACGAGGACTTTGATCATATAAGTCTTTTCACCGCCTTTAGCAAGTTGCTCTGGTCAAAGCTGCTTTTCACGATGTAGGCGTTTGCGCCGACATCTATCCCGCGCTTCTTGTCTTCACCCGACTCGAGTGCCGTCACGAGCACCACGGGCAATTCCGAGAGTTTCTTGTCCGCCCGTACCTTTGCGGTAAGGTCAAATCCGTTCATCCCGGGCATGTCTACGTCCGACACCAAAAGGTCGAACTCCTCCGCCGACAGGCGCGTGAATGCATCGACGCCGTCTACGGCTACCTTGACATCGTAGCCCGCCGATTCGAGAATGGTCCTCAGCAGGGTCCGTGCGGTGATCGAATCCTCCGCAACAAGTATGGATATCCGTTTCTTCCGTTCCTCCGCGGGAATTCCGGCATACGTGGAAGAAGCCTTTACCGCGGACTTCATGAGATCGGAGACGTTCAGGATCGGCACGACTTTCCCGCTGCCGAGTATCGTGGCCCCGGAAAAGTTCCGTACCCGTAAAAGCTGTCTGCCCAGAGGTTTAACCAATACTTCCTGCTCGTGGAGGATCTCGTCTACGAGAAAAGCCATTTGCAACTCGTCTGAACCAAGCACCACCACTTGTTCGAAGGGGGTGTCGGCCTCTGACCGGTTGTCTCCCGTCGGAACGCGCAGCACCTCTCCGAGCCTGACGAGCGAGACCGCCCGCCCATCTAAGGTGAGAGATTCACGCGTTCCAATGGTCCGGATCTCCTCTTTTTTGACTCGCGCCACCCTCCGGATATTTGCGGATGGAAGGACGAAGGGCTGCTGGTTCACCCTGACGACAACCCCACGGAATGTGGCACGCGTGAGAGGGAGGATCATTCTGAGCGTTGTGCCGGCGCCGGGCTGCGACTCAATTTCAATCCTGCCGTTCAGTTTTTCCACCTTTTCTTTGACGATGGCCAGCCCGAGCCCTCTTCCGGAAAGGTCCGTCACCATGGGGCTCGTGGTGATCCCCGATCTGAAAGCCAGGAGCAGCGACTCGCCGTCACTGAGCCGGCCGGCTTCTTCCTGTGACAGAAAGCCGCTCTTTTCGGCAACGGCCTTCATGTTTGATGTATCGATCCCGGCCCCGTCGTCGAATACCGCGATCTCGATCATGCCGTCCCGGGAAGAAACGATGATCTTTATCTCCCCCCGTGGCGGTTTTTTCTTTTTCAGCCGCTCTTCGGGTAGTTCAATGCCGTGGTCTATGCAGTTTCTCACAAGATGAATCAAGGGGTCCTTTATTTCTTCCAATATCCGCCGGTCTATTTCAATTTGTTCACCCTGTATGATCAACGCCGTCTCTTTCCCCGCTTCGCGCGACAGGTTGCGCACTAAGCCGGGAAAGCTCTCCAGAAGCGACAAAAAGGGGAGCATCAGCGCTTTCTTCGTATCGGCAAGCAGCGCATCCACCATGACGCTGCACGACCGCTGGTCAGACTCAGCCGCCTTCAGCACTCTTGTCAATGCGGCTTCAAAGGGGACGATAGACGAATCGATGTCGTCTTTGCTCCTCACTTCTCCCTTTATCTCTTGCCTTCTCTTTGCCCTGTATGATCTTTTCGCCCGTTCCTTTTGCCACAGATCGAATCTCTTTTTCACCTGCTTCAGATCGAGTACACGCTGGGCCATGGCAAGCTTCACCAGGAGCATCTCCTCAACCTGAAGGAGAAGGGCATCAAGCTTTGCGACAGAGATTCTTATCGTCGCAGTGTGTGCCGGCGACGGGCCGGGCGCTGCGGGTAGCCGGCGTGCCGGCTCGTTGGCGAGCCCGGAAACCGGAGCAGGTTTCTCTATCTCTCCCTCCAGACCCCGGATTAATTCCCTCACCCCTGATTTTTCTGACGCGGTGAGTCCTTCCTCGCCAACGAGCTTACCGATGAAGGCAACTGCCTTATGAAGCAGGTCGAGCATGGGCGAAGAGGGGATGAGTTCTGCGCGCTTCAGGGCGGACAACACGTTCTCCACCGTCTGGCAGATGGCAACCACGTCAGCCAGATTCACGGAGCGAGCTGCGCCTTTCAGGTTATGCGATTCCCTGAATACGGTTTCGATAGTCTCGCCCTGCCTCCGGGGATCACCCTTCTCAATCTCAATAAGACCGGAGGTCATGGCAGTGAGGTGTTCTTGCGCCTCAGCTTTGAACGTTAAAAGGAGTCTTTTCCGGAATTCCTCGTCCTTCCTGTCCATACCGAACCCTTATACTACACCTTATATTTTCCCACCATCTCCCTGAGCTTCTTTCCAAGCTCGTTCAGGTTGGCCGCTGCCTGTTCGGCCTGCTTCGTCCCGGCCACGTGCTGCTGGAACGCCTGCCTGACAGCTTCCATGGCCTGCGCAATCTGGTCCATGCCGACAAACTGCTGCTGGTTCGACGCTGCAATCTGGGTGGCCGCATGCGCCGATTCTTCAATGCTGTCCGCGAGCTTTCTGATGGCTTCGCCTGATTCAGCCGCCTGATTGACGCTGCCCTCGACCGCCTTGCTTACCTGTTCCGCGGCTAAGACCGATGTACTGGTCGCCTTCTGTATATCGCTAAGGATGGTGCGCACCTGCCCGGTCGCTTCTTTCGATTGATCGGCGAGGCTCCTGATTTCCTGGGCCACCACGGCAAAGCCTTTCCCGTGCTCGCCGGCTTTCGCTGCCTCTATCGCGGCGTTGACCGACAACAGGTTCGACTGTTGAGCAAGGTCGTTGACCACAGCCATGATCTCTCCTATGGCCTGAGTCTGCTCACTCAGCTCCACAATGCTCTCGCCGACCGATTCCATCAACTCCCTGATATGGTTGATCCCCTCCACTGTCCTCGTCACGGCTGCGTTGCCTTGCTGGGCAACTGATGCCGCCTTCTGCGCGCCTTCCGACACACTCCTTGATTTCTCCGCCGAAAGCTGGGCAGTCTGCTTCACTTCCGCAACCGTTGATGTCGTCTCGTTTACGGACGCTGCCGTCTCCAACGAAACAGTGGCTAACTGGGTTGTCAATGCCAGGATTTCGCCCACCGAGGAGGCAAGGATATTCGCCGCTTCCCGTACCTGCTGATTTAGTGTGCGAAGATTATCTTCAGCCTCCTTACGTTCGGTGACATCACGGGCCGCGGCAAAAACGCCCAGCATTTTGCCGGAATCACTCATGTATACCGTGGCGTTGTAGAGCACATACGTCAACTGTCCCGATATATGGCAGACGGTGAGAGGGTAATCTTTGACAAACCCCTGGGATATTACCTTCCGGTATCCCTCTCTCGCCTTTTCCGGCTCCGTGAAATAATCGGAAAAATCGCTCCCGATCAAACGGTTGCGGGCAAGCCCCGTCACCAGTTCGGTAGCCTTGTTCACATCCGTTATCTTTCCCTCCGGACTTATCGTTACCAGCGGGTCGAGACTCGCCTCAAGGAGGCTTCGGGCATATGACGATGCCTTCCGGAGCTCCTCCTCAAGGTTTTTTGTACCCCCACGACCCGTGGCAGAGACACGCGCGTCTGTCGGTGGCGAGGAGACCTGTTCTGTCTTTCCGGGCGCAAAAAGACCGCGAAACCATTTCATACGCACCTCTCTTTATAGTCAGGCTTCTTCATACAGAATAATATCCTTGTCTGCCAAAAGCTTGCCGGCATCCAGGATCGCTGTCCCTTCCGGGGTGACGCCCTTAAGGAATTGCTCCCGGATTCCCGTGAGCGTGGGCAGCGGAGGCTGAATTTCATTCATAGGAATGCGCAGCACGCCGGGCATGGAATCGGCAAGGACGCCGAACTCCACCGTATCATCATGAATGATGATGACCGTGTGAAGATCGCTGATCCCTTTATCGGGCATACCGAAAAACCGCTTTATATCTATGACGGAAACGATCTGTCCGCGCACGTTGATCAGTCCGACGACAAACGGCGGCGTACCCGGAAGAGGAGTGTAATCTTTTATCGTGTAAACCTCGCGAACGAACTGTGTCTCGACAGCATAAGATTCATGTGCGAGTAAAAACTCCAGCACTTCAATCACGTCTCCATGCCTCGTCTTTTCGGGCGCCCGCGCCAGTGCGGTCGCCCTGGCCTTAAGGATTCTTTTCGTATCCTCCGGGTTGGGCGAGTAGCCGCTCTCTATCGCGGCGCTGACCTTCTCAAGTCGCAGACGGATTGCGGCCCAGTCAAGTTTACCGTCACGCATTCAACCACCTCTTATGCACTATCTGTCTCATCGTGCGAATTACTTCCATCAATCTGCCTGCACTGATGCCTTCCGATTCGGGTGGTATCTCTTCACCTCCGTACGACTCCAGGAGCGCGCAGGCACTCTCAAAACACTTTTCAGCCTCCTTGTATCTTTCCTGCTGGTGCATCAGATGCCCCAGGGCGAAATGGGCCAGAACAAAATCCTGACTGATGTAAATCGCCCGCTTGAGCGACGTCGCGGCTTCGCGTGCCCTGCCGATTTCCTGGAGGATTGTTGCGTGCAGATAGTACAGAGATGAATTCAGCTTATCCGCGTTGATAGCCTTTTCGCACAATTCCAGGGCCTTGGAAAGCTCGCCTTTATCGGCAGCCGCCCTTGCCAATGCCGGCAGAGGAATATCTTCTTGAGCCGGGGAGGCGGCAGGCAAAGGTTCCGGAGAAAACGCGGCGCTGCGAATCCGTGTCTGTTCGTGCGTCCCTTGCTTCTCCGGTTCGTCCTTCTGCGGTCTGCCCGCCTGATCGACGCTCTTTTCCGTGCTCCATTTCCCTGTTTCACTGATGACGCAGCTCTCCGGGTCCCTTATCGCTGCACTCTGCACCCCGCTGCTCGTTTTCTTGTAGAGGGTCGCACCGGGAAATGTGACGCCTTCGAACAAAGGGGGTTTCGCAAGGGAGGATTCGACAGGGCTGATGATGAGCCATCCGTCATCCATGAGACATCGGTGAAGGCGCAGCACGACTTCCAGCGCTCGCTCGCACGAGAAGTACATCAACACATTTCGGCAAAAAATGACGTCCATTGCGCTGGTATTAGTGGCAAGCGCCGGATATGGATCGGCCGCTAAATTGTGATAGGCAAAGGTGACCATTTTCCTGATACGCCGGAGGACCTCGAATCCGTAGTGAGTTTTTGTGAAATACTGTTCTTTCACCCACTGCGGCGTATCACGGAAAGACCACTCGCGATACACTCCCTCCGCAGCCTTGTTCAAAAAATCCGGATTTATGTCGGTTGCCAGAATAGTAATACTCCAGTCCTTCAAATCGGGGATCATTTTGTCGAGCAATATTGCGATGGAGTAAGCTTCTTCGCCGGTCGAGCACCCCACGCTCCAGATCCTGAGCCGCTGGTCCGTTCCTTTTCGAGAACAGATCAGCCCGGGAAGAACGTGTTCGCCGAGGGCGTCGAAACTTCCCATGTCTCTGAAGAAATACGTTTCTCCGACAGTAAGATGACTTGCCAGCATTTCGATCTGATCATGTGACAACGGAGATGACAGCAGCCATCTTATGAACGACCCGACATCCGAAAAGCCAAACTCTCCCGCCGCCGAGCAGATATCCCTTTCGAGGTCTCGATGGCGTTCCGCCGGGAAGTGCAAGCCCATACACATTTCAACGAACCTGCTGATGTCGGAAAGCAGAGAAGGATCCGGATTTGTCAATCCCCTATCGTCAGTTGCGCCGCCGTCCGGTTTTGGAGATGCGTTTCGTGTGCCGCGCGTCATGCCCATCCGCCTCTGATATCTTTATGCCGGGCGCAGGACCCGGTCGAGCATGGCCTCCTCATCGAGGGACAGGAACTTGTCGAGATCGTAAATGTACGCAATGCCGTCCTTCAGTTTTACGACGCCTTTCAAATACCCTATCCCGGGAAAAAGCTCTTCCGCTGCGATACTATCTTCCCGTCCGTAATCGACAACACCCACGGCATTGTCCACGAGAATCGCAACTGTCCGGCTTGATGTATGGGCAATAATCATCTGATCGCTCAAGGCAATCTCGACTTTCGGCAGATTGAATAGTGTGCGGATGTTGAGAACAGGTATGGCCCGACCCTGGAGATTGATCAGGCCCGTGACAATCTCAGGCGCTTTCGGCAGCGGATTGATCTCGACTACATGGACGATTCTTTCAACGTCTGAAAGGGCTAATGCGCAACGCTGTTCGGAAAGGGTGAATACGAGAAGGGTATCACTGCGTTCCAAGAGCATCCTCACTCTGCGTTGGATTGCATATGGCGCCTCATAAGCTTTCCGTTTGAAAATACTACTTTAGCCCCTCCTGAGTCAAGTTTTCCTGGTTTATCCGGCTAAAGCATACGTCGTCACATGAACGCCGGGAGGCTCGTGAGGGACAAAATCGACCACGTACCGGAGACATGGCGAAGGGCGAGTGGCGACCTCATTTTCTCTCGCATTTGCGGGGGAAAGAAACGCTCGATGTCTTCCTTCGCGTCGGGTTTCCGACTCTTCGTGAAAATCGGGTGATACAGGCGATAAGTGTTGACACGGCCTGCTGTCCCCTTTTACAATGAAAGAGGGGGGTAAAACCATGCACTATGCCTGGGTTATCGCGGCGACCGGATGTCTCGTGACCATCCTTGCCCATGGGTTCGGCAGGATGTCTTACTCTGTGATCCTCCCGTCGATGAAGGACGGGCTCATGCTCAGCTACACGCAGCTGGGCTCCATCGCAACGGGCAACTTCATCGGCTACCTCTGCCTCGCCATCGTCGGCGGTTTTTTGGCCGCCCGCTTCGGCGTGAGGAAGGTCGTCTTCGTGTCCCTCATCGTCATCGGCGTCAGTCTCTTTCTCACGGGGCTCGCCAACTCCTTCCTCTTTGCTTTTTTCATGAGGCTGGTCTCCGGGGCGGGAAATGGGGGCAGCTACGTGCCCATCATGGCACTGCCCGCAGCCTGGTTTATCATGAAGAGAAGAGGTCTCGCAACGGGCATCGTGTCGGCGGGCATCGGTACCGGCCTCTTCCTGTCGGGCATTATGCTCCCGCCCGTGATCGCTGCCTTCGGCCGGCAAGGCTGGCGGTATGCCTGGTTCATGCTCGGGATCATAGTCTTCGTGCTTGCCTTCGTATGCTTTGCCTTCCTCAGGGACAACCCGAAGGAAAAGCACCTCGGCCTGTACGGAGGGGAAGGGCAGGAAGGTCCGGGTCCGTCAGGCCCCAGGGTTACGCTGTTCT
>Ga0326728_10012738_pt1 | contig 18547 bp, 14 predicted proteins | sample MB3enrmetagenome_FD_207602 | JGI IMG/M metagenome (GOLD analysis project Ga0326728, IMG submission 207602) | Lab enriched peat soil microbial communities from McLean, Ithaca, NY, United States - MB31MN | ecosystem: Environmental > Terrestrial > Soil > Wetlands > Peat | place: USA: New York... | reverse complement strand
GCGAATGCTGAGACCGCCGCTACGATCCGCAGAATCGCTCAAGAGCAGGGGTATGCGGTCAGCGCGGCGGCCCGCAGCTTAGTGACCAAGCGAACCCACAGCATCGGCGTCGTGGTGACGAGCATCGCCGACCCTTTTGTTGGCGAGGTGTTCATCGGCATCGAGGACGTCACGCAGGCGCGGGGGTACTCCTTGCTGCTGGCCAACTGTCATGCCGATCCGACTCGGGAACTCCGCGCCGTACGACTGCTTCGCGAGCACCGCGTAGATGGGATTCTGGTGAGCGCATCCCGCGTGGGTGCCCTTTACATGCGGCTGCTGGCGAAAATAAACGTGCCGGTCGTGCTGATTAACAACGAGCACCCCGGCGAGTTTATCTTTTCGGTGACGATTGACAACGTCAATGCCGCCCGGGATGCGACACGACACCTGGTGGATCTCGGTCACCGGCGTATTGGCTACATCGGCAACCAGTTTGGGTTGCAAGCGGACACCGACCGTTTCGCCGGGTACCGGCAGGTTCTGGAAGAAGCGGATATCGGCTTCCAGCCGGAGCTTGTCACGCACGGAAACGGGAAGCCGGAAGGCGGAATGCACGGCATGGAGCGACTGCTAGCTTTGCCGGAGCGACCGACCGCAGTTTTTTGTTACGACGACATGGGGGCGATCGGCGCTATGCGTGCGGCGCGGGAACACGGCATGCGCGTCCCAGATGATCTTTCGATCGTCGGGCTGGACGACCTGTTCCTGGCATCCTACACCGATCCGCCACTGACCACGATTCAACAGCCGAAGGAGTATATGGGCCGGCTGGCTGCAGAGATCTTGCTGGACCTTCTCTCCGGCGGCAAGCCCCAAAGCCACGTGACACTCCCCGGCAAGCTGATCGTGCGGCAATCGACTGCGCCCGCGCCCGGTGCGAGGCTCTGATGGGGGCGACCACCACAGCGTGAACGAGCGACTGTCCGCTTTCGTGGCAATTACGGGGCATGTCCGAATCGCTCAGTTGCACCAAGGTACTCGGAGACGCGGAATTCGAGGTACGTAGGCCGGAAATGGATGCGCTGGGATGCGAAGCTGGCGATCGTCAACAAAGACTCAATGTTGCCCAGTTTCTGCGCTGAACAACACAGTGTTTGGATGGGCAGAGGGAATCCGATGAAGTGCTTTTCAATCTAAAGGAGGCTAAGCAATTATGGCTAGCATGAAAACGGTGGTCTTATCTGCTGATTGGGCACCCAAGCCGGGCTTCCGGCTCGGGCCGAAGGACGTTGATGGCAAGCTGGCTTACCTCGGCAGCCAAGTGTGGCGCTACCCGAAACTCTCGGTGCAGCAGAAGGAGTTTCCGCAAATCGGCCCTACTGAGTGCCTGATCGAGGTAAAAGCTTGCGGCATCTGCGGGAGCGACGTTCACATGTCTCAGGCCGACAAGGACGGGTACACCTGGTATCCTGGGCTCACCGCGTTTCCAGTGACGCTGGGCCACGAGATGGCGGGAGTGGTGGCGCAGGCGGGGCCGAAGGCGTTCAACAAGCGCACCGGCCGCCCCTATGAAATCGGGGAACCGGTGTGCCCCGAAGAGATGTTCTGGTGTGCCTATTGCCGCCCCTGCGCCGAGGGCAATCCGAACCAGTGCGAGAAGCTGCAAGAAATGGGCTTCAGCGTGGACGGCGGGTTCGCCAAGTATGTGGTGATCGACTCACGCTACCTCTGGAGCTTGGCGGAACTACAGGACCGGTACAAAGGGATTGACCTCTTTCTCGCGGGCAGCCTCGTTGAGCCTACTTCCGTCGCTTATAACTGTTTGATTGAGTGCGCGGGCGGCATCCGACCCGGCGATCATGCGGTGATCTTTGGCGGCGGCCCTATCGGTCTCGCGGGTGTCGCCGTCATCAAGCGTGCGGGGGCCGCCAAGGTCATCCTTGTGGAACCCTCGGAGGACCGGGGCACCGTAGGCCAGTTATTGGGGGCCGACTTGGTGATTGACCCGACGAAGGAAGACGTGGCCCAGAAGGTCCTGGCCTACACCGGTGGGTTGGGCGCAGGCATCTATATGGAGGCGACGGGTCTCCCTGACAAGATCGTGCCCATTATCGAGGAGACCATCTGGCTCGGCAAGTTCGTCGGCGCCAAGGTGGCGGTAGTGGCGCGGGCGGACGTCAAAACACCGATTACTGTCGAGGTTTACGAGGTGAAGAAGGCGAAGATCGTGGGAGCGCAGGGACACTCCGGATATGGCACGTTCCCGCGCGTGATCAGTTGCATGGCGGCTGGCATGGACGTGACGCGGATGATCACCAAAAAAATAGGGATCGACGAGGTGCCCGATCACGTCAAGCTCCTCCAGACCGACAAGACGAACTGCAAGATTACCTGCGTGATGTAACCGGCGGGCGACACAGGGCGCCCGGAACGCAGAGGCTGGGCGCCGGTGCGCCGCAAGTTCTGCACGAAAGGAGAAGAAAACATGGTCCAGACAGAAGCATGGTTAACTACCGACCGACCCGACCTGGTCTTCGAAAATACGGCTGTAGGGCGGTTGAAAAAGGAAATCTGGGACGCGGACGAGGCGCAGCTGGACGCAATCCTGGCCGAGTACGGCGTGCCCGCGCCGGGAGGCTGCGAATGGGCGAAACCGGGCAGTTACATCCAAACCACCGTCCGCCACGATCTCGAACAGCAGCGGAAGAAGAATGACATCGTAATAATTCCCGTGGGCTCGACGGAACTGCACGGAGCACACACGGTTTCCGCAATGGACACGTTCTTCGTCAGCCAGATTGCCGAAGCCGTCCGGCGCTACACCGCCAAGCAAGGTGCCCCCGTTGCGCTGGCGCTGCCGCCGCTGATGTATGGCTGCCATCCGGCTCACCACCTGGGGATGCCCGGCACGGTCATTGTTCGCGATGACGTCGCCAAGGAACTGCTGATCGACGTCATGCTCGGGTTGTGGAATGACGGATTCCGAAAGCAGATCATTATCAACAACCACGGGCAGCTTTGGGTGCTGGAGGCGGCACTCCAGCAGTTTTGCAAGCGATATCAGTTGCCAGGAATCTATCGGGTGATCGACTGGCACCGCGCGACGCGCGAGATGTGGAGAACCATCGACCGGGGCGGTGACTGGGACACCAACTTTATCCATGCCGACGAGGCGGAAACCTCCGTAGGACTGCTAATGTTCCCCGAGATGGTCAACATGCAATACGCGGTGGACACGGAGCCGAAGGCCTTGCTGCCGGGCGGCCATCTGGATACTGCGGTGGAAGCCTTCAGCCGGCCCAGCCGATGGTCGGAAGGGGAGGGCCAGTCAGCCTTCGAAATGGCCGGGACACCGGAAGGCGTGGTCGGACGGCCGACGCGGGGCGAGGCGCGAAAAGCGAAGCGGCCCGTGGCAGCCATCCTCCGCTACTTGACGCTGCTTTGCGCCGAGTACCTGGAGGCGTATCCGCCAGGCACGCTACCAGCTGCCGAAATGATGAGCATGCGCGATCCCGCAGAGTTGGCGCCGTATCTCAAGGAACCGATGAGCCCGGGTTGGAGGTCGGTCTACGGCTTGCCGCCGATCATCTCTTCTTAGGCGGGTATGCCGCCACGCGCGGGCGGGGCCGGGCTCGCCCCCGCGCGGTGAGTGTCGAGAGGTTATGGATGCCCTCTACTGAAAAGAAGGTGAGAATCGCCATTACGGCGACGCCCAGCCAGCCGCGCTATGCGCCACTGTTACTTTGTGGGGACATCGCCGACGCGTTCCGGCAAGCCGCCGAGTTTGGCTGCCAGGGCGTGGAAATCCACATGCGACGCGCCGAGGACGTGGACGCGAAGGCCGTGAGGCGCTGGGCTGCGGACTATGACTTGGGGGTCCCTACCGTGGGCACGGGCATGGCCAGGGCCGACGGGCTTACTTTCGCTGACCCCGACCCGGAAGTTCGCGCGCGGACCGTGGAAAGAGTGGGGGGGCACATCGCCTTTGCCGCGGAGGTCGGTTCGGCCGTTACCATTGGAAGCCTCAGCGGCAAGCTGGGCGACTGCGAAGGCGAGGAGCGCCGCAGCCGGAGATCCAGAGCGATCGAATGTCTGGAGCAGGTATGCCGCCTGGCGGCGCGCTCCGGGGTGATCGTGTTGCTGGAGCCGCTGAATCGCTACGAGTGCGACTACCTCAATACGCTGGCGGACGGCATGAACGTGGCAGCCGAAATCGGCGCGCCCAATCTCAAGCTGCTTGCCGACACCTTTCACATGAACATCGAAGAGGCGGATCTGGCGGCCAGCCTGGACGGGGCTGGCCTCTTGATCGCGCATGTGCATCTCGCCGATACGAATCGTCAAGCACCCGGGCACGGCCACCTGGACGTAGCCGGGATCCTCGAAACGTTGGATGGTATCGGCTACCAGGGATACCTTTCGTTTGAAGTGTTTCCATTGCCGAATGCGTTCGAAGCCATCAGGGACGGCGTCGACGCAGTCCACGCCGCCCTGAGCACCGCGGCGCATCAGGAAAGGAGCTAAAGCCACGAGCCATCCAAAACTGCGGTTTGCTGTCCTGGGAGCAGGTCGGATTGGAAAGATCCATGTAGAGAACCTGGTAAATCACATCCCGGGCACGGAAGTAGTGGCGCTGTCCGACGTCCTACCGGATGAACTGGCCACGGTGGCGGCCAGATTCAATATTCCGGCAACGTTTTCCGACTATAAGCAGGTGCTGGAACGGTCGGATGTGGAGGCCGTTGCCATCTGTACTCCTACCAACACGCATTATCAGATGATTCTGGATGCCGCCGCTGCACGGAAACATATCTTCTGCGAGAAACCCATCGACCTGTCCGTCGACAAGATCAAGGAGATAAATGCACGGGTTCGAACGTGTGGTGTCCAATTGATGGTGGGCTTCAATCGTCGCTTCGATCCCAATTTTCTGAAAGTGCGTGAAATCGTCCAATCCGGAAAAATCGGCGAACCTCACCTCTTCAAGATCACCAGCCGCGATCCGTCCCCTCCTCCCGAAGCCTATATCCGCGCCTCCGGCGGGATTTTCCTGGACATGACCATTCACGACTTCGACATGGCCCGCTATCTGATGGGAAGCGACGTCACCGAAGTGTACGCCCGGGCGACTGTGCTGGTGGACCCGGTATTCGAGAAAGCCGGCGATTGGGATACGGCCGTTGTGACGCTGACGTTCGCAAACGGCGCTCTGGGAACCATCGACAACAGTCGAAAAGCTGTCTATGGCTACGACCAGCGGGTCGAAGTGTTTGGTTCCGAAGGCATGGTCACGGTCAACAACAATACTCCCGACAACCATATCTACCTCGACCGGACGGGTACCCACTCGTCTTTGCCGCTGAACTTCTTCATGGCCCGGTACACGGAATCCTATCGGAGGGAGATGCAAGCCTTCGTGCATGCTGTGCAGGCCAACAAGCCCGTGTCGGTGAGTGGCAACGACGGTCTCATGGCCGTGGTGATCGGGTTGGCTGCCGCGAAATCGGTGAGAGAGAACCGGCCGGTCAAGCTGAGCGAACTACACGACGGAAGTGCGTCGGGATGAAGGGCCGACGAAATGTTGCGGCGTCGGCCTCTTGGGGTAATAGATTCGAATCGATTCGATATTCAGTGGTAGGACGCGTAAGATATTTCCTTGAGGAGGTTTTCCCCAATGCCAGGGCCTGGTGCATACCTTGTGGGGGCTGAGGAGAAAAGGCACGTCGCGGAGGTGATGGAGACGGGATACCTGTCGCGATACGGAAGAGAGGATGACCCCCGCTTCTGCCGCAAAGTAGTCACGCTGGAAAAACAGTTTGCCGAAAGATCGGGTACCCGCTACGCGCTGGCGGTCAGCGGCGGCACCGGCGCGATAATGGCATCGCTCGTCGGCCTGGGTGTCGGTTCCGGGGTTGAAGTGCTCGTTCCGGGGTACACGTTTGTGGCCTCAATTTCCGCCGTGCTTGCTGTCGGAGGGATCCCCGTCCTCACAGAAATAGACGAATCACTGACCATGGATCCGAAGGACCTGGAGCAGAAAATCACAGAGAAAACTCGGGTGATCATGCCGGTCCACATGCTGGGAAACCCCTCCGCAATGGACGAGATCATGGCCATCGCCCGAAGGAATAAACTGCTGGTCTTGGAGGACTGCTGCCAAGCTCTCGGGGCCCGGTATCACGGGAAACCGATCGGAGCGATCGGTGATATCGGCGCCTTCTCACTGAACATCAACAAGACCATCACCAGTGGGGACGGAGGCATGGTGATAACGAACGACGAAAAGTTCTACGAGAGGGCCTTCGGTTTCCACGACCAAGGGCACAAGCCGCTGAGGATGGGGTTGGAGATGGGGAAACGATCGATACTCGGCATCAACCTGCGCATGAACGAGCTCACCGGCGCCTTCGCCCTGGGCCAGATGGAGAAGCTGGATCGAATCCTGGAAACGTTGAAGGACAAGAAGGCGAAGTTCAAGAAGCCTCTGGTCGACGCACGGATCCCGGGAATGACTTTCCGAACGATCAATGACCCCGACGAATGCGCCACGCTCCTCGCTGTGATACTCGACGATCCTAAGGAAGCGGCGCGGATCGCGAAGGAGTTGGGTACAAAAACGGTCTCAGAGAGCGGATGGCACGTGTACAACCACATGGAGCAAATTCTCGCCGTGGTTGACGAGCGGGGAAAGAAACGCTACCGGAGGCACATGCTTCCACACACCGACGACATCTTGGGGCGGTCGATCGCGCTGAGCGTAGGTGTGGTGGATCCGGGGCTGGGAGCCGGCTTCGGGATCACGGTACTTTCTAGCGACGATGAGATTGCGAAGGCAGCGGAGAGCTTCATCCGCGTCGCTCGACCGGGCCGATTGGCTACAGGACACTAAAGGACACGGGAGGCATCACATGCTGGCAGCGGTATTCGAAGGAAGCGGGAAGCTCGTTCTGAAGGAGCGGCCCAAGCCGAAGTTGACAAGGGACAGTGACGTTTTGCTTAAGGTGACGGGTGTTGGGATCTGCGGCACAGACTTGCACATCCTCCAGGTACCTCCCGCACATCCGGCGTCCCTTGGCGCGACGCTTGGTCACGAGTTCACTGGGGAGGTTGCGGAGGTAGGGAGCGCCGTGACCGAAGTGCGGCCCGGCGACCGGGTCCTCGTGGACCCCCATCCAGGCTGCGGGCAGTGCGAAGAATGCCGCAGCGGCCACCCGGACCGGTGCATTCCTTTGTACAACTCCGCATCAGCGCCAGGCCATTGCGCCACGATCGGGATCTTCTCCGACGGTGCCATGACGAGCTACGCGGTGGTACCATCGAACGCACTGTACAGGGTCGATCGGGAGGTTCCACCACACATCGCGGCGCTTGCCGAGCCCTTGGCGTGCGTAGTGAGCGCGACCGACAAGCTGAAGGTGCAGCCGGGGGAGACGGCGGTCGTTCTTGGCGCCGGACCGATCGGCCTGCTGTTCACCGCCCTGATCAAAGCCAGCGGAGCCTCGAAGATCCTCGTCTCGGAGATCTCGGAATACCGCCGGAAGGCGGCCCGGGACTGCGGCGCCACGCGGGTGGTGGATCCCCGGCAGGAGGACCTTGCCGCAGCCGTGCAGGAGGAGACACCGGGCGGCGCGGACGTGGTTGTGGAAGCCGTGGGTCCGCTGCTTCCCCTGGCCATCGAATTGGCCCACAGCTCCGGCAGGATACTCCAGTTCGGTCACGACGAGCTGGCTAGGCCCGCGATTCCGGTGGCTGAACTCCTTCGCAAGGAGATCACGATCTACGGCGGTTTCATCGGCAAGTTCAGCTTCCATAAGCTGCCGCGGATTCTTCAGAGCGGCCTGCTTCCGCTGGAGAGAATCGTGTCTCACCGCCTCCCGCTGTCCCGGGTACAGGAGGGGATCGACCTCCTCCGCCAGGGCAAAGCGATCAAAATCGTTCTCCATCCGGAAGCGTACTGAGGAGGAAAATTGAGGCTGGGGACAGGCATCGTTGGGCTCGCGACCTCCGCGCGAGCAGCTTTGAGGGTTTCAGGAGTGTACCCCAACACCATCCTCCAACTGCGGACATGCATCCAGGAAGACGGCTCACTCGGGTAACGTATAGGAGTACGCTCTCACTCGGTCTGGTGTTCATGGAATTCAACGTTGGCGGCAGACCGCTTGTAATCGCGAAGAGCAAGGCTTGCCGGTGCAGGTCCAGACCGCGCCCGAAGAAAGACCCTATTGACATCAGGAGATGTCCGGATGCGGCGTTAGGCTGCCTAGGAGGCTCTCGCAGCCGACCTCGCCACACACACCATGGGACAATTTGCCGAAGGAACCCCCTCGAACGCACCCCCCCAACACCTCAGCCGAGTCCTTGGTCTTTGGGACCTAGTCTTCTTCGGCATGGTCTTGATCTCTCCTATGGCTCCCGTGCCGCTATTTGGTGTGGCTCAAAAGCTCTCGCACGGTTTTACGGCCACGTGCATTCTGATCGCCATGGGGGCGATGGCGATCACGGCCGTCAGCTATGGCCGAATGGCCACCCTGTACCCTTCTGCGGGGTCGGCCTACACCTACATCGACCGAGGGCTTAACCCACATCTGGGTTTTCTGGTTGGCTGGGCGATGTTTCTTGACTACTTGGACCAGCCCATCCTCAACAGCATCTATGGCGCTCTTACCATCCAGCGGTTGCTTCCCGGCATCCCGTACATCGTCTTGGCGGCCGCGTTCGTAGTGTTTATGACTTATCTCAATCTGCGCAGCATTCGCGCCACGGCGCGCGTTGATGTGATTATCCTGGCTGTTATGACCGCCGTGATCGGGATCTTCATTATCCTGGCCTTTCGATATCTTTTCAGGACCCAAGGGTTTGGCGGCGTTTTCTCGATGCAGCCGTTCTACGATCCGCACACGTTTCAATTGCGGGCTATCGCGACCGGGACGTCCCTTGCCGCCTTGACGTACATCGGCTTCGACGGTGTCACGCTGCTGTCCGAAGAGGTGAAGAACCCGAAGCGAAACGTTATGCTGGCCGGCGTCCTGGTTTGCGTTTTCACAGGAATTTTCAGCGGCTTGCAGGTTTATCTGGCGCAGCGGGTTTGGCCTGACTACCGGACTTACCGGCACGTCGAAACAGCCTTTATGGATGTCGCCAGGCGCGTTGGCCAGTTGGGGCTGTTTGACGCCATGGCCGTGGTCCTAGTGGTTTCTAGTCTTGGCTGCGGACTCACGGGACAACTGGGTGCCGCGCGGCTGCTATTCAGCATGGGACGTGACAAGGTTCTACCGGCCAAGCCCTTCGCCTGCATCGGTCGAAATAAAGTTCCCACAGCCAACGTCCTGATCATCGGTGTTCTGGCCTTCCTCTTCACGCAAATCTGGAGTTACGAGCTTGCCGCCGAGATGCTGAACTTCGGCGCGTTCCTGGCCTTTATGGGTGTGAACTTCACCTGTTTTGTCCAGTTTTATCTCGTCGCGCGGCCGGGACGAAAGCGGCACGTCGTTAAGGACGCGGTGGTACCTCTGGCGGGATTTCTCTTTTGTCTGTGGATCTGGTGCAATCTGTCCAAACCCGCCATGATCAGGGGAGCACTTTGGCTAGGGGCCGGTTTCCTCTACGCGGCCATTAAGACGCGGGGCTTCCGCTCGAAACCGCTTACGGTCGACTTCCGAGAGTTATCATGAGGGTTCGGCACCGACCCTTAAACCAACATGGGCCGAGGCCGCTGCTGGCGGTTCGCACCGCCCAATCGCGACTCACGCCCCGCTTTTGCAACTCCTTCACGCGCCTGCCGAACCGCTTCCACTGCCTCCACGCCACCGACCAAAGCCGGCGGCGTATCCACGAGTCCAGGTGCACCAGGACCCAGGGCGTCTGGCAGAATCCGAAATAGCCCGCCAGCCCCGGAGGTAGGCGCTCAGGTCGGCCACCATTTCCTCCAGGCTCACACCCCGCGTCCGGCAAGGGTAAGGAGGGAGGTTCACGAGAGCATCGCAGTAGCTTCAGCGAAGTTGGTGGCCGCACGGTTCATTTGGAAAGCAAGCGCTCACTGCAATCAACCAGATCGTGAAGATTTGCGGCGACGGTTTCCTGCTTGGAATGCTCTGCCAGCTGAGCAGATGGAAAACACGGCCGCGCGCCTCCAGGAACTGGTACGTTTGATCGCAGACGTCGAGGTTCGTGGCAAAAAGGTTCTTCTTGGGCGTGTGTCCGACACGGTTTCCTTAAAGGCGGGAACTCTTGTGCACAATCCGACATACGGCGTCACCATGCTGGCAATGGACGGTGCTCCCGGAGCCTACTACTTGGTGAACCTTTCCCACAGTGATGATAGACCCAAGAAGTTCGGATCTCTCGTCGCTCCGGTCCTTCTCAACGGAAAACCGTTTACACTATTCCAACGCACGGCTGAGATGGAAGCGGCTTAGTCGTTTGTCGGTGGGCTAGAGCGATACGCCGGGGCTCCGATGAGGAATCTATTATAATCCCATGGCGCCCGGCTCCCTTCCGGCATGAAAATCCTCGCTACGCATCAGCATCCGCTCGACTCGGGCGGCCGCCTCGTCCTGAATGCTCGGAAGGACGTGAGAGTAGCGCTCCAGCGTAAAAGAAATGCTCGCATGCCTAAGCTGATCAGAAATGAGCTTTACTGAGACTCCGGCTGCCACCGCCAAGGGGGCTGCCATATGGCGAAGGTCATTCAACCGAATCGGTCGTATACCCGCCGCTTCCAGAAGCCTCCGGAATTCACGCTTGACGGTCCGTTGTCTCATGGGTATTCCTGTGCCCGAGCGGAAGATCAAGTCGCACTCCGCTCCCCCTTCGTCTCCAGCCAAAAGCCGGTGCCGCGCGCACGACCAATTCTCAATGCTCATTCACTTGGCCCCAAAGATCAGAAGCTCCGACGTTAGATCTCCTTCAAGTCGAACGGGGATCCCGTCTTGCAGGAGGCGGTACCCGGGAATCTCGATGGTCTGGCCGCTATTGGAAAAGGTGAGATCGTAAGTTTTTGATGGATCGATGCCACGTGGCGTGAAGCGGAACACCGCGTCGCCAGATTCAGAAGTGCGGAACAGCCACCCCAAGTCCTTGTGGGAATCCGGAGTTGCATATTCCAGAACCACCCAGGGGGAGCCATCCAGCATCGGTGTGAACGGAGTGTGGTGATACACCCGAGAATCTTTCAATATCGGTCGGATGACATTTTTATAGAGATCGATGTTATGCCGGACCGCATCTCTTTCCAGCGGATTGAACTCCGCTAACGTAGGGCTTAGACCGCGAAGAATTGGAAGGCCCATAGTGGTAGCACGTAACTGCGTGACGAGATCAGCATCGGAGGCGACTCCATCGGATTCGGTTCCAAAAGTACGAAGAAGAATCTCGGGAGGCAGAATCCAGGTCATGCCATTTAAAATCTTCAAGCCTCGGGGAGCACGCGACCAATCTGAGAGCTCCGTGTTCTGAAATCGGTGCATCATGCCCAGGTCGAGCCTGCCCCCGCCACCCGCGCAGTTCTGAAAGATGACGTGGGGGAATTGTTTCTGCAGCCGATCAAACATCGCATAAAGCGCATCAACGTGACGCCACAGGGCATTTTCCACGAAGCCATCACGGACGTGGTTCCCGCCTTTTTCGATGGTGGTGTTGTAGTCGATGCGGAAGAGGTCCAGATCGTATTTCTTGATGATCCGGGCGACCTCCGACTCCATCCAGGCAGCGACGGCGGGATTCGCGACGTCGAGTTGGCAGCCATCGGCGACAGGCTTGCCGTTACGGGTGAGCACCCAGTCGGGGTGTTTTTGGCGCAGCGTCGAGGCGCTGCCGATGCTTTCTATTTCGACCCACAATCCGAAGAGCAAGCCTTTTTGCCGGGCGTATTCCCGCACCGGGTTCAGATCGTTGGGCAGCCAAGCACCTGCGTACCAATCACCCGCATTCACCCACCAACGGTTCGGTTCGGGTCCGTACCAGCCGGCGTCGACGACAAACATCTCAGCGCCCACGTCGGCAGCCAGATCGATCTCTCGCTTAAGGCCTTCTTCACTCTCGTGGTCGATGATGTAACCCCGATGGTTTGCCTCCACCAAAATGTCGCGATCCGGAACAGGGGGCGGTAATATGTCCCGCCGGACGTGCTCGTGCAGGGCCTGGATGACGCTGTCCAAATCCCCTCGCTTACAAAGGGTGTGAGTCTTCGGAGTCTCGACCGTTTCGCCCGGGTCTAGAACTCGTAGGACCGGATCAGCAGTGCTCGGTCCCATCCGGAAAAGGAATGTGGCACAGTCGGTGTCAGGCTTTTGCTGGCCGGTTACTTGAATGGTCCAATTACCGCTCCAGCCGAGCGAGCTTACAAACCATTCTCCCGTCGCCTTGTTGTGAGCGAAGAAGGTTGGGTGCCCCCACCCAGATTTTCCGCGTGTACCGGAAATGATCTTGGTACCGTTGACAACAGGCTCAAAGCGCCAGGCGCCTTCATGCCCCCATTCCTCGTATTGCGCGTAGCCGACCTCGAAGGGAGCGTCGCTCCCCTTCGGCAGCCGCTCTTGATAGGTTGTCGTGTCCCAAATGAGACCGGACCAAGGCGAGACGGCTGTAATGGCCGTTGGCTTCTTCCCGATGTTGGTGACCTCAAGCCAGCGCACCATCACCGGTCCGCCGTACAGCAGCGTGTGAACCTTCACGGTGATCGGACGCGCATCGCTGGCAAGCTCCAAGGTGACGAGGAGGCCGTTCGGGTTGTGGACCTCCGACTTCTCAGCTTTGACCCAGCGCCAGGTTCCCGACAAATCCTGCCCCTCGACCGCGAGACGGAAGGCATCGATCGGCAGGGCCTCCCGCCTCGCTTCTTGTGACTCGAGCTGGAACTCCGGTTCGATGGTTCCCGTCGAGAGCCAGTATCGCGTCACCCATCGGCCCATCCACAGTGCTTCATCACAGATGGTCAGCCCGGAAGTAAAACGAATCCCTGGCAAAGGTTGCGCGTGGATATCTGCGGCCCAGTATCTGCCCGTGCCAATTTCTTGTGTCGCGGCGAATGCGCTGGCGCAGACCAGAACATTAACCAGGCAAACGCGCCACAACGTGTTTCCTGGGATTTTCAGACGACTTGCAGAAATGGTTGCCTCGTTCACCATGGAACCTCCAAGGTATGGATCGCTTATCTGGTCGCGGTAGGGATACCAGTTGCCCGGCACCCCCCGCACATATCCGTACGGGCGCTCATTAGCGCACACGGCGCTTTTCTCGGATACGTTGCGGTCAAGCGATACTCTGCTGGCCGCACACCCACCAATCTCTGGGACACGCGTGCACCGCTCTGTGTCGGGTGCGTGCGGGACTGATGAGTGTTCTCCCTGAGCAGCGGCCTTCCCTCCTCACCCTCCGCGAGCGGTGGTCCGCCGTTGTTCGGGCGATTCATCGGTGTCGGGTCGGAGGAAGCGCGCTGACGCGCTGGCCTCCGTCCGCCGCTCAAACTGCACGTACGGTTTTCCCGTATGCAGCCTTCACAAAGGCTGCTTCCTAGCCGGTGCAATCGAAGGAATGAGTCCAACAAGGTTGACAAGCCTATACTCGCCGCAGAGCTCGACGTTAGGCAGCTGTTTCCAGCCACCATTACGCCAACGTTTGAACCGATGCGACCAAATACGTCGTAGGACCCAACCGTCGAGCTGGTGGAAGAGTTTTCGAACGTGGGCGTGTTTGTAATACTCGCCCCAACCCCGCAAAACCGGATTCAACTCAGCAATCAGCTCACGAGTGCGCAAGGGCACGCGACGCTTGGTCCGCTGCCGCACCTGATCCTTGAAACGACAGATCGACTTCGCCCGGGGATACGCGTACAGCGCCCCCGAGCGCGCCTGGCTACGGATCTTGCTCGCCGGAAGTCCTTCCTCGTAAGACTCTTGCATTCTCTACTTCATGCCGGTTTATCCCGGCGCACAATGATAAACGCCCTTCCACACCGGAATGCAGCCGTCCGGCACCCCATGTTTCCTCTATCGGCTCACCGTAATGAGCGGCACTCAAAGGAACGCGGTCCGAAGTTCACTGGTCGGCAGACGTGCGACGTGATCTGAGAGTAAACCCAATCAAGTGCACAGTCAGGAAAATCACTGGTCGCGGCTCCCTCGGAGTGACGCAAACACGCGGCTGGCTGGGGCTGATTTGAGGAGGCGTTGTGCCGGAGCGCCGCGTGACACTCAGAAACAGCAACTAGTACTTGCTGACGAAAGTCCGCGTCATATTGCGGAGTGCCGGGAAGGGCGGGGCTTTAGCCCCTGAGGCAACGTGGCTTCAGGGCCTAAAGGCCCACCTCGTCGGGCCGCTGGAGGCGGCGGGGCTGAAGCCCCGCCCTTCCAAGGCGCGACGTTATGACGGCGATTTCCGTCATTAAGTACTAGCCAGATGCATGACTGGGCCACCCCGATTCCGGTGTCGCGGGCTTCCCCTCAGCCGGCTCGATGTTGATACCCAGCCACAGCAGCGCCCCAACAATGGCCAGCACGGCGGCCAAGACGAGTGCCATCTCCCATCCCACTCGCGCGGCCAGCCAGGGAGTGAAGACAGGAGAGATCAGGCCGCCCAGATTACTCCCAAAGTTCATGACACCCCCTCCGGTTCCGCTGTGCGGGCCGGAGATTTGAGTCATCGAGGCCCAATAAGGGCCTTCCGTGACAAGGACAAGCGCCGTGGAAAGAGTCAGGCTGGCCGCGGCAAGCATCGCGCTGCGGGTGTGCGCCAAGCAGCAGAGAGCCTGCCGCCAACGTCATAGCCGGCACGGGCACGCTTCTGCGGCCCCACGTTGAGCCCCAGCGCTCGACAGCCCAATCGGAGACAACTCCCCCCAGCGGGATCACGACGAGACTCAGCACCCAGGGAAGAGTGGTCAACCAAGCGGCCTGCAACAACTCGAATTTACGCACTTGCACGAGGTAAAGGAAAAACCAGAATACGAACACATATCCGACATACCCCTGCAAGGTATAGCTCACCGTCAGAAACCAGAAGCTCCGTCGGCGCAAAGGTGAGGTGTGATCCCGAGTTGCCGGGAGCGTTGGTTGCGGCCTCGCGGCCATATCGGATTGTGGGACGACCAACCGCCAAGCCACGGCAGCTATTCCTGCCAGTAATGCCGCCCCCACGAGCGCTGCTCGCCATCCCCAGCGCACAGTCACAAATCCCAGGAGCGGCGGCGCCACGGCAGAGCCAATTCCGATGCTGCCCAGCACCAGGCCATTCGCCCTGCCTTGCATCACGGGAAGGACGGAGAGCGAAATCGCCCGGCCCGCCGCGGGGTACGTGGGTGCAGCCACAATCCCAAGTGCGAAACGCAAAACGAAGAGTGCAGGCAGCGCGCCCAGCGCCAACCCGAAGTAGGGTCGCCCTACGAGAGCACAGCAGAAGGTGAGGGCCGACCAACCGGCCGCTAGAGCAAGAAACAGAGCCCGGGTGGTCATCCGGCCGGCGACCCAGCCGGAAGGAATCTGGAAGAGCGTGTAGCCCAGCAGAAAGGCGCCGAACACCCTTCCCATTTCAGGCTGGGAGAGGTGCAGTTCGGCCATCAGGCGGGGGGCAACAACCGTGATATCCACCCGGCAAATGTATCCGACCGAAGCGACCATCATGAGCATGAGTACCAAGCGCCGGCCGGTCGCGTCCGTCGTGGTCAACCCCAGCTTGGGAGGGACAGTAACAGGAGTATTCATGCAAGCCTTTTGCAGAGTAGCAACTCGGAGTGGCCCTCGATGACGTAGTTGGGAATCTCGCCCACCCGCTCGTACCCAAGGCGGTAGTAAAGCTCCTGAGCGCGGTGATTGAACGAAGAGACGCAAAGGAAGATGAACCGTCTGCCCGCCGCCTGCCTCTCGGCAAAGCTGATCAGTTGCGCTCCAATGCCTCTTCCCCGGGCGCCCTCCACGACGGCGATAGGGTTGATGTAAGCAGACCCGGCGCAGCCGTAAGGATGGATAAGGATAAACCCTACGGCCTGGTCGGCCTCACGGGCCACAAACAGTTCGCCCCCGGGGCGGCGCAGGACAGCACGGCACTGCTGGATCTCGCGGCGCAGGGTGATCCAGGGCTCAGTTCCCGCCATCAACTGCGCACACCACTCAAGTTCGAATTCCCGTGCCGGCGTAATCGCGAGGGATGGCGGGATGTGCTCGGGAGTCATGGCCGTAGGTCGTGAACCTTGAAGCCTACACAAGTCAGGCGGAGTCCTCAATGACTTTCTCCAAAATCTGACGCCAAAAAGCGAACGGACGCAAGCCGCGTAGCAAGGTAGCGCCGACCCCTGTGCCTCGCCAAAATTGCATCGCACGCAGTTTCAGGGACTTAGAAGTGAGCTCTTAACACTTTTGCGAGCCGCTCAATGGAGTGCAAGATCTCTACAGATCGGAATTCTTGCGGAGCACAACTGGGCTCGCCAGCGACCACGCGAGTACAGCGCCAAAGCATTCCAGTTGAGGGAACATGCCAGCGAGCGGGAAAAACTGGAGATCACTGCCTTCTACTATTGGAATGTAACCGGGGAACTGGATAAGGCGGCCCAGGTAAATCAGGAGTGGATTGAGAGCTACCCGCGCGAACCCCGCCCGTACATCAGTCTGGGCATAGTGTTCACCTCACAGGAGCAGTATAAGAAAGCTGCGGAGATCACGAGGCAAGCCCTGCGCCTTGCACCGGATCACGTAACTGCTTACGGGAATCTCGCCATCTACACCCTTGCCTTGAAGCGCTCCGACGAGGTGAGGCAGATCATCCACGAGGCGCAGGCGCGAAAAATGGATGCTCTTTACTTCCACGAAAATCCCTATGCCCTTGCCTTCCTCGGAGCGGACTCCGCGGCGATGGCGGAACAGCAACAATGGTTTTTGGACAAGCATGAGTTTGAGAACTTTGGACTGGCGCTGGCATCCGACACTGAGGCGTATGGGGGTCATCTGGGCAAGGCGCGGGAACTGACCAAGCGGGCAGTAGACTCCGCCGTGCGAGCGGATAGCAAAGAAAACGGGGCAGTATGGCAGGCAATTGCTGCACTGCGGGAAGCCGCTTACGGCTACACTGCGGAAGCGCGACAGTCAGCGGCAGCTGCTTTGAAGCTGGCTCCTGCGAGTAAGGGAGCGGAAGCCGAAGCTGCTTTAGCGTTTGCCATGGCGGGCGATACGGCACGAGCCGAGTCCTTGGCGCAGGACTTAGGGAAACGGTTTCCGCTGGACACGCAAATGCAGTCGCTTTGGCTGCCTGCGATTCAGGCGCAATTGGCGCTGGACAGGAAGAACCCAGCTCCGGCCTTGACCACCCTGCAAGCTGCCACACCCATCGAGCTAGGGGAAATACCCTTCCTCAACAATATTTCCTGCCTCTATCACGTGTATGTACGCGGAGAGTCATACTTGGCCGCCGGACAAGGCAGTGCCACTGCCGCCGAGTTTCAGAAGGTTCTCGACCACCGCGGGATCGTCTGGAACCGCTGGACGGGAGCGTTAGCGCATCTGGGAGTCGCTCGTGCCAATGCCTTGCAGTCGAGAACGTCGCAGGGCGCGGATGCCGATGCCGCCCGCGCCCGGGCGCTCGCCGCTTACAGAGATTTCCTCACCCTCTGGAAAGACGCCGACCCCGACATCCCCATCCTCAAGGAAGCCAAGGCGGAATACGCAAAGCTGAAATAGTCCCCGCGCTCCGACCCTCGCTTCCAGGACCTCCTGCGCCGCATGAACTTCCCGCAGTAAGGTTGCCTGCGCTTTTGGCTCCCCCATTTCTTATGTGTGCCTCCGATGCGATTCCGTTCCGCAAATGCGCAGTTGCGGAATCGACTGGCATGCATGACAACAAGAGAGAACAGCCCTTCCGACCACCTCTGCCAGATTGTGTCTGTGAAACGCCCTTCCCTCCCGGAATCCAGCCAAGCGCCGAGCCAGTTGGTGAGCAGACGACTTTCCAGGGCTTGGGAGCGTGGATTGATCTCCAGAACAGGCTCGCGACTGCAGTCGCTGCACAGACCTGGGGTGAGCTACGCCGCCAAGTTGCACCGGTTGCTTCCTTTTGGCAATAATATAGTTGACTAACCAAAGTTAGTCGATTATGAATTGCCAAAACTTTCTATTGGCTCGCGGCTGAGACGGGATTGCGCAGCGGGGAGCTCGCCGGGATCATCACCGACGACTTGGAGCTCGACGCCGGCATTCTGAACGTGAGGCGGTCCGTCTGGCGGGGAAAAATTCAAACGCCGAAGTCCCTGGCTGCGGTCCGTTCGCTGGCACTTTCGCAAGAACTAACAGAACACCTGCGAGCGTTCCTTTCGACTTGGAAACCGAACGCGGTCCGGCTTGTTTTCGCAAGCCGCAACGGAACGCCCTGGGATTGCGGGCTCTTGGTGAAACGCAAATTTCACAAGCTACTCGACAGCCTGGGGATTCAGCGTTGCGGGCTCCATGCCTTTCGCCATGCATCCGCTTCGCTGATGGATCGGCTCGGCACGCCAATGAAGACGCGGCAGGCGCGCCTTGGCCATACGGATCCGCTGTTGACGCTGCAAACCTACACCCACGCGGCCAACGATGATGATAGGCACGTA
>Ga0326728_10012737_pt1 | contig 18547 bp, 17 predicted proteins | sample MB3enrmetagenome_FD_207602 | JGI IMG/M metagenome (GOLD analysis project Ga0326728, IMG submission 207602) | Lab enriched peat soil microbial communities from McLean, Ithaca, NY, United States - MB31MN | ecosystem: Environmental > Terrestrial > Soil > Wetlands > Peat | place: USA: New York... | reverse complement strand
CGCCATCGCGCTGGCCTTCTGCTCTACGGCCTCCAAATTGCTTCACAGACCTTTGGCCCCCGCGACACGTTCGTCGACCGCTTTAGCGTCAAATCTGTCACCAGCACCCGAGATGGCGATGACCTCGGCCCTGAAAAAATCACCTGCGATATCACCGACTGGTGCGATTCCTGTTCCATCAAGGACACCTGTCCGAAATATATCCCTGACGACGATGACGAAGATGACGATGACTAGATCCCGTCGTCCCCCAGTCCCGACCGAAGCCGCATGAACCGCGGCCCACGAATCACGAACCACGAGCTACTTCCTATGTCCCTGTTTCTTCGCTTCCGGCTTCTTCTCTCCCGGCACGTGCGTGATCGGAATCGGCGCCATGTCCGGGCCGATGCGCTTCACTTGCGTGTCGATCATCTCGTAATTGATCGTCCGCGGAGCCGCCGGCCGCGTAATGCCCGTCGCAGGATCGGTCCGGATGTCGTTGCTGCCCGCAATCTGGAAGCTGAACGCGGGAACGCTTCCCTTCGGCGTGCTCTGCGTATAGACGCGCACGGGCAGATAGCCCTGAATGGGATGCAGCCGGAAGCCCGTCTCGTACCGATGGTGCTTGATGCTCCACGTGAAGACACGCACTTCGTTGAAATCGAACGGCAGTCCTGATTCAAGCGGGTCGAGCATGGTCAGATACTCGGGAACCTGGTGGTCCGGCGCAGCGGAGTCCGGGTCTTTCACCTTGGTCAGAACCCATGCGCCCACAATGCGCTGGTTCTCGGCGTACTGCGCGACATCCAGCGGCACGTCAACATCCAGGCGGCTCGCCAGCAGCCAGCCCACGCGGCCTTGCGAGTCGCGCGCCAGCCACCAGTCCTCCACGACTGGGGGCTCGGGCTCTTCGGTGCCCGCGCCACTGGACGGCGCTGCGCTCGGAGCTGGCGTTGCGGGCGTCTTGCCGGGCGTTCTCAGGTTTTGTGCGGGATTTTGAGTTTTGGGCAAGGGAATCGGCAACGGCGACTCCGCCGCATTCTTGAGCGCCGACGCGCGCGCCAGCAGTTGCACTTTGGTATTGCCTGCAAGCAGGTAGAAGCGCGGCGTATCTCGCCCCGGGAGCAGGTGCATGGCCAGGTCGTCGCGCAGCGTGGCCGTGGCTGCCGCAGGATCGTCCTTGTGCAGCTTGCTGAGCTCCGCGAATCTGTCGTAGGTCTTCTCGTCGATCACTGCCCGCTCTTCAATCCACCCGACCTGATTCTGCTCGGTTTGAACCTTCAGAAAGCGCTTGCCATGCTCCAGCACTGCCAGCGGCTGTCCATTGGTCACTTCGCACACGCGGTTTGAAACCGCGGCGACGCGGTCATGCAGGTAGGTTGAGCGGATCGAAACGTAGACCATCTCATGGTGCTCATGCCGGAATCGCGAGCATCCAGCTGCGAACAGAACACAGCACAGCACTGACAGAGGCAGCGCAGGATGGATTGAGATGCGCCGAATAGGTCGAACAGGAGAGGTTGGCAAACGAGTGAACACAGCTCGTGGGGTTCAAGTCGAGAATAACATCCCCTACGCTAAAGCGTGGGAGTTCACGGTTCGCAGTTCTTCGTTCGCAGTTCAAAGATTCGGGGTCTGACAACTGTCCACTGATCACTGTGAACTACGAACTGTGAACTATGAACTGTCCTCACGGCAATGCCGCGATGGCGATTGCTCCAACCGGATCGGTTCCGGTCTCAGCCTTGATCGCCAAGGTCAGAGCGCCGGAGCTCAGAGTATAGGCTCCGAGGTCGGGATTGCCGCTGGTGGTCGATCCGCCTGTCGATACTGCCAGCACAAAGTTGCTGTCACTATCCTCCGCCAGGCTGATCGGCTGAATGCCTGATGCGATATTGCTTCCCGCCCCAACAGTGTAGGTTGTTCCCGACGCCGTAATGGGAAACCAGCTGACGTTGCCCGAGGATGTCAGCCCCTGGCCATTCGCGACATATACATAATCGCCATTGGCGAGGGGCAAAATGGCGTTTGGCGCGAGGCCGCCGCTGGCAATGGGAGAGCCAGTCGCCTGCGTGAGGCTTTGGGGAGTGGCGAGCGAGCTGTAGTTGAAGACGCGGAGTTCGCCCGAAGTCCCAGCGGTCTCGCCGATGTAGAACACTCGAGGCGTGCTGCTCGGATCGACGGCCACGGAAAGCGCCGAAGCGCCAGTATTTGCTAACGGAATCGTCGTTGCCGTGGTTCCCAGTGGATTGGTATCGCCGGGGAGGAAGGGAACAACGATGGTGCCACCGGTACCGAGCGCGACAAAGAGGTTGGCGTTGTCGGGCGATAGAACCATCTGCTTGATTGCTGCATTGGTGATGCTGCCGAACACCTGGCTCGGGGCTGCACCTCCAGGTCCGGTGTAAGCCCCGGTGGATGGATTGATCGCAATAGCATCGATCTGCGGGCTGTTGTTGGCGGTGGCAAATGCATCGATGAGCCACGATCCGCTGATCACCATGGCTGCGGGGATGTCAGTCGCGATCGGGTTGCCGCTGTTCCCAATGGTCAGGACGCCGCCCGTTCCGACGGTGTAAAGGTAGATGCCGTTGACCGTGCCGACGTAAAGGAACGCTCCATCAGAGGCGACAGCGATGGAAGTCGGCGTGGAAGGCAGCGTATAGGGGCTACCCGACACACTGTCGAGCGTGCCCGAAGAGATAACGTAAGCCGCGATCTGCCTTGTTGTCTGGTCCAGAACATAGAACACGCCGCTTGAGAGCGTCGTCGGCGTGGTGGTCGTTGTCGTTGTCGAAGTTGGAAGATCCCAAAAGCCTTTGCACCCGGCCAGAAGCGCGGTGATGACCAATCCAAGTGCTGCCCAACGCACGCTCTTCATCGTCATTCCTCGCCCATGTCAGGGCCAATTCGATCAGGCAGAAATCCAGAAGGCTCCTGCTCAAAGGGTACCGCTTGGTCGCTGGCTTTGTCTTGCAGTCGCGGTTCAGTTCACCCGAGAGCCTGGAGGACCCTGCAACAAAGACGTTCAGAAATGGCTTTCGTTCACGATAATCCGGAGCGACAAGGGGTCATTCCTTAGGGAAATTATGGTCCGTGTCTCTTTCCTTGGAGTCAAACGCCTGCCGATGTGCACATGCATGCGCCCGTGATCAGACGGGAGCATGCACACCGCACGCATGTTCTGCCTCCTGGCTGGCGGACCGCGGGTGAAAGGCGATCGAACGCCCTTCACTATCCCGGCTTACCCCTGCGCTGCAATCGCCAGTGAAAGTTGGCTTCCTGACGAGATTCTCATCTCATCCCTCTTCTTTGTCGATACAAAGACTCCCGAATCCGGGCTGCCGATGCTGCTGTGAAAATCGAATCCGGACAAGGGCTCCTCGACTTGAAGGGTTGTGCCGTTCCAGTTAAACCCGGAGTTCCCAACGTTGTTGTAGTCCCAGCTCTCGGAGTCGGTATCGGAAGGCGAAATGACTGCCATGATGTCAGCCTGGATGGGAACAACCTTCCCATCCTTCAGTTCCGCTTGCGTAAAGCGCAGCGCCAGCGTCGATGTGCCGCCATCGCCCATCTCATCCGTCGCGATGGTGCCAACAAGCACGGTATGGCGTGGCAATTCGACTCCGTTTTTCAAGTGCACGGTATCGCGCAACGTGGCGCGAAATTGCTGACCAGGCTGCATTTTCTTTGCGTCGATAGCATCGACAAGGATCGCTTGCGCAGGCACCATGCGGGAAGCTTCGTGCTGCGCCACGCTGGCAGGGACGCTCGGATCAACCCAATCGGCTTGAGTGGAATTCTGCGCGCTTGCGGCTGCAGGGTAAACAAATGTACAAATTGCGAATGCGATCGAGAAGGTGGTGATACTTTTGGTTTTCATCGATGATGATCTCCTTTTGGTTATATCCCGTTCCACTGCGACCGCGCACACGGCGACACAAGCGCCGCAGTCGAAGGAAACAGGGTCTCTGGTTCTTGTTGGGAACGCCTCCGCGAAGGCCGCTTACCGGAGGTAGAGTTTCTACTGCGTTAGATGAGCGATGGCGTGACAAGATTCGCAGCAGTCGCCCAGCGGTGCGGCAATCGCCCGCATTGTGGCACATGAGAACGTACGCGGGGTCAACGAAGGGAAATCAACGATCTAGCAGGCGCAAGCGTGCGTTCCTCGCCCGAGAGGAGAGTATACGCACGCTGCGCACACAACTTACCGCAGCTGCCGCAACGCGGCCGCAAAGCGATCAAGCATACCGGTCTTTACCTAACTATTCTGTGCTGCAGCAATCGCCAGCGAGATCTGGCTACCTGCCGACAGCTTCATGTCATCCTTCTTTTTTGACACGAATACGCCCGAATTCTGGCTGCCTATGCTGCTGTGAAGATCGAATCCCGATAGGGCGCCAGTCTCGTCAATCTGAGTGTTCTTCCCGTCCCACGGCGTGAGCGCCTCATTCGGGTAATTGGGGTCAGGGGCGTCCGCGACGGGGCCAGCGACGCCCATGATGTCTGCCCGGATAGGCACCATTTTTCCGGTCTTCATCAGCGCTTCAGTAAAACGTAGCGCGAGCGTCGACGTGCCGCCTGCGCGCATTTGATCGGTGGCAATAGTGCCTACCAGCACCGTGTCGCGAGGCAGTTCGGTTCCGTTCTTCAGCTGAACCGCCTGGCGCAGTGTAGCCGGAATTGCTCCCCTGGCTGCATCTTTTTGGCGTCGATGCCTTTGTCAAGGATGGCTTGTGCCGGTACCATCTGCGCGGCTTCGCCCTGCGACGCGCTGGCGGAGACATTGGAGTCATTCGCAAACGAGTTCTGTGCTCCGGCGGACCCGGGGTGCGCAAGTACAAATGCTGCGAAAGTAATCGAGACGGCGAATAATGTTTTGCAATTCATAAAACAAAATCTCCTTGGGTTAATTTGTGAGTGGGAATGCGCCGAGGGTCTTGTATCTCTCTTTGGCGCTCGACCTTTTCTTGGGGGTCTCAATCCTGCGCTGTAAGCACACCGACACTTCATCATGTCCCTGCAATGAAGGGAGTCGACGTCTCTGGCAATGTGGGAGCGCCTTCGCGAGGCCAACTTTCCGAAGGCAAAATGTCTACTTTGGTTAGATGGTCGACAGCGCGATTCGGTTCACTCCGATCGGCCAGCAGCGCGGCGAATCGCCCGCATTGCGGGACATGAGTGCCCCCATGAATCCAAGCCAAACGTCATTATGCTAATCAAGTGGAGCAAACGGGCAAGGCGAATCTGGCTTCGGCAATTAATCGCGAGGCGCCAAGAGCTCCGGATTGTTGTTACGTACATTCCCAACCCGCTCTCCAACCGCCCACGAGACCATTTGCTCCGCCGGAAACGGACGCAGCAAATCCACTGGTAGGCGCTCGATGGCAGCCGGTTCCAGCCAGCGGGTGTAATCCTTTGGATTCAAGATTACCGGCATTCGATTGTGAACAGGCTCAACGACTTCATTGGCGTCCGTGGTCAGAATGGTGAATGTCTCGAGCGGCTCTCCCTCTTTGGGGCGCCACCGTTCCCAAAGCCCTGCGAAGGCGAACGGCTCTCCGCTCCTTAACCCGAACGCGAAAGGCTGCTTAGTCTTGGCGTCGCGCTTCGTCCACTCGTAAAAAGCGTCGGCGGGAATCAGACAGCGCCGCTTGCGCAGTGCTTCACGGAAAGCGGGTTTGTTCGCGACCTCTTCGGCGCGCGCATTGATCGTGGAGTAACCGATCTTCGCGTCCTTGGCCCAGAAAGGCACCAGGCCCCAGCGCAGCAGAGCGAACTCCCTCGCTCCTGTTTCCTGGCCCAAACGAACGACTGGTTGCACACTTTGCGGTGCAATGTTGTAACTGGCAGGGAAAGGCGGCAAGTCTTCCAGGTCGACTCCGAACCAATCCGCAAGAACCTCGCGCGTGGACCTGCGCGCAAATCGTCCGCACATAAGGCCAATGATACGGCTGTCTTGTTGTCAGGCTCTAGTTAGGGTGGCCGCCGGATGCAGCACGCCGGCGGAAGCGCTCATCCACTGGTTGGCGCCCCTGAAAGCCCGCTTCAACAGTGTGCCAGTATTCGATTGCCGGCTCGCCCATCCGCCAACAGAGGAGCACAACCTGGTCGTCAATGCGGCACGGAAAATCGAGCAGGCCGGCATCGAGGTCCTTCACCTGAACGCCGATTGCATCGATTTCAGCAAGGCTCTCGCGGACTTGTTTTAAAAGCTCTTCCATCTCCGCGCGCTGCTTGGCAACGCTGGCAGGGTTGATTCTCATTCCTCCCGACAGAAAAATGCGCTGTGCCAGACCGTTGAGATTGGACTCGACGGATTGTGCTGAGCCCCGGACTTCGATGGCGTGTTTGAGCAGGGATTCCAGCAACGGGAGCAGAGATTGCGCTTCGTCCAGAGTAAAAGTCTTCATCGCTCAGTCCCTTTTTCATACAGGATACGACGAAATGCGAGAATGCATGATGCTGTTACGGGTTCTCGACTCGACGCCGAGCTTGCCCTGTGGATAGTTGTGGATAAAGTGGATTAGTCGGATCGGAGTGCGGTCGTTCATTCTTCATGGTGCGACTGGCTTGCAAAACTGCATCCGACTTCGCTCTGGTTTGGAACCTAAGGCGTTGCCTTGACTTGTATCGATAGACTTTGCTCGTTTGGACATGTTCACAATGTTGACCAGTTATGAAGAAAGGCAACCCCGTGGGTTACGAACGCGAGTTACCCAAGCGCAAGGCTCATGACCATTGTGCCATTGACACTGAGACTCTACTCTCATATTGTCAAGGCACGAAAGCAATATTCGAAATCGTTCGCGTCGTCAGTTCGAACCGCTTTTGGGGCCCTCTTTACCGCTCCCGGATTCTTGAGATTGGGTTCCCGCTTTGCCGTGGAGGTTGCACATTGGGTAACGGACGAAACTGCTGTCATGGTTTGTTGGACGCTACGATAGACGAAAATTCCTCAAACGGTTAGAGAAATAAAAGCCGCTCAAGAGGCTCGATCCCGCTCTTACACACGCATCGCTTTTTTGCGGAAATAGATCCATTGCCGCGCAAGCTTGTTTCTTCAGCCGAAGGGCCCTTATACATCATGTTCCGTTGATGCGGAAGGCGTCATGTCTTTTGGGCGGGATATGATCGCGCGACTTTTTATTTGTAGTACTGGACTCTCGGAAAGAGGCCTTGGTGAAATCGCTCCTTCTGGTTCTGACAAACATTCAGAACGCCAAAGCGCGTTCCACGGTCAAAATGGCTCTTGAGTGTGCCGGCCATAGAGTGATCGAGGCAACCGCACAATCTCAAGTCCATGCGCTTCTCAGCAACGGGCTCGAGCCCGACCTCCTTCTCTGCGAAGTTTCGACGGCAAGCGCATCGTGCACCACTCGATTCCGGCAGCTTTTGAGCTTCGCTCCCAGAGACAGAGTTTGTCTGATCACGAAATTGAGCGAGCAACATCTGCGCAAGGAAGCGGCCCAACTCGGTATTAAGCGCACCTTGACCATGCCGCTGACTCGCGAAGACGTCGAGTCGGTCGTTGAATCTCTGACTCTTCCCGAAGATGAGATTCGTGCGGTTCGCGACTTGCCTTCCTCTTGCACGGATCTTCAAGCCGCGGTTCAAAATCCCTCACCTTCAACACATATTCCCGACGACATGCCGGCCGTGCCATTTCTCGAGGAGCTTGGTGGCAGCAATTTCTTTCTGGCTGCTTCGCCGCAAATGCTTGAAATCCATCGCCAGGTCAAATTGCTTGCGGATGTCGACGTCAACGTTTTGATCCTGGGTGAAAGCGGCACCGGCAAGGAAGTGATCGCACAGTTGATTCACAAGCACTCCGGACGATCAGGGGAGAGATTCCTGAAAGTCAATTGTGCTGCCCTCCCGGCGGATTTGCTCGAAAGCGAACTCTTCGGACATCGGCAAGGTGCCTTCACGGGAGCGATTAAAGACAGGGCGGGCAAGTTCGAGCAGGCGAACCGAGGTACGTTGCTTCTTGACGAGATTGGCGAAATTGGCGTGCAGATGCAAGCGAAGCTCCTTCAGGTTCTTCAGGATGGGCAGTTCGCTCGCCTCGGCGCTCAGGAAACCACCAAGGTAGACGTCAGAGTTCTTGCGGCCACAAATGTTCAGATGGAAGATGCGCTCTTCGGAAAAACATTCCGCGAGGATCTTTTTTATCGCCTCAGCGTTTTCACAATTAAAGTTCCGCCTCTGCGCGAACGGCGCGAAGAGATTCCGTATCTCATTGAGGAGTTCATTCGCCGGTCACCTGTGGAATTGACAAGCGGCTTTGGAAGCAGCCTTCCTTCCAGGTTGATGGATGCGGCTCTCCTCTACGATTGGAAAGGAAACCTGAGAGAGCTTCGGAATTTCGTCACGCGGACGATTGTTATGCGCGACGCAGATGCCGCCACCCGGGAATTGGAAACCAAGGCAACCGCATCAGAGGCGGCTGGTTCGCAGAATCAGTCGATCGATGCGCCGGCTCCATGCGTCGGCATCCGATCGATCGTTCGCGATGTGAAGGCACGGACCGAAGCGAAAATGATCCAAGGTGCGCTTGAGACTTTCGGGTGGAATCGCCGCCGCGCTGCGCTGCATCTCAACATGAGCTATCGTGCCATGCTTTACAAGATCCAGCAGCATCACCTCAGGCCCTGGTCAGCCGGAGATCCTGAGCAACCCTTCCAGAAAGCACACTCGGTGCGGAAGAATGCAGTCTGACTCAGGCAGAGAGCCTGCGTGAAGCAAGTCCTCATGCTGCTGCAGATCGTTCCTAATTCCGGGGCGGTCGAACCCACGATTGATCATCCCTTGTCTGCTGCTTGGCGAACGCTGTGCAGTTCGTCTCTCCTCATACGGCGCATGAAGCCAGTCGTTGCCATACGAGTGCGCTCCATATAGTTTGGTTACAATCACTTATCCGAAGTTGATGGATGAATTAAGCTTCAAAAGAGCTTGGGAGGGGAACAGTGACATCGAAGTCCTCAGCACGAACCGCCGAACTGAAACATCGAATCGAGACACGCGAGGCGCGGATCGGCATCGTCGGTATGGGTTACGTAGGGCTGCCTCTTGCGCTTCTGTTTAGCGAACAACGATTCTCGGTGACCGGCTTCGATATCGATGCCCGCAAGGTGGAGAAACTTAACCAGGGCGGCTCATATATTGTTCGAATTCCCGGGAGCTTAATTCAGAAGGCGCGGGAGAACGGGTTCAAAGCCACGGCTGATTATGGCGCAATCGCGCAAATGGACGTGGTCATATTATGCGTGCCGACACCACTCAACGAGTACCACGAACCCGACCTCAGCTATGTTTGTGACACAGTGCGAAGCATTGCACCTCACCTCCATGACGGACAGCTCGTCATTTTGGAGAGCACGACCTATCCGGGAACGACCGAAGAAGTTGTTGTCCCGCTTCTGGAACAGGGGAATCGAGCTGATCTCCGCCTGGCGATGGACGATGTCAGCCAGGGTTTCTACGTGGCGTTCTCTCCTGAGCGGGAGGATCCGGGAAACGATTCGATCGAGCGGCGCGACATCCCCAAGGTCGTCGGCGGTTGCGGCACAGCGGCAGTTGGGCTGGCATCGGCAATCTACGGGTCCATCTTCAACCGCATCGTCCCCGTTTCTTCACCGGCGGCGGCTGAAATGACGAAGCTCCTTGAAAATATCTATCGCTGCGTCAACATCGCGCTGGTCAACGAGCTGAAGCAGCTTTGCATGCGTATGGGAATAGACATCTTTGAAGTGATTGAGGCCGCCAAAACAAAGCCGTTTGGATTCCAGGCGTTCTATCCTGGTCCTGGCCTGGGCGGACACTGCATACCGATCGACCCTTTTTATCTCTCTTGGAAAGCCAAGCAGTTTGACTTCCGGACGAAGTTCATCGAGTTGGCCGGCGAAGTGAACATTGCCATGCCCTATTTCATCGTCGACAACATCGTTGAGGCCCTCAGCCAGCGCCGCAAGTCGCTGTTTGGTTCACGGGTGTTGGTTTTGGGGCTGGCCTACAAGCGCGATATCGATGACCTCCGCGAGTCGCCGTCCCTCACCATCATTGAACTGCTTCAGAAGCGTGGTGCATCCGTCGAATACAACGACCCGTTTATCCCCTTAGCAGGACAGGGGCGCAAATATGCGCTCAATATGACCAGTACCCCCCTGGAGCGCATTCCCGACTTCGATTGCGTTGTGATCTCCACAGACCACTCTCAATATGACTATCCCGCCATTGTCTCCAAAGCGCAGTTGGTTGTGGATACGCGCAATGCGACCCGGGGTTTGACAGCCGAGAACATCGTCCGGTGCTGACAAATGCAAGCAGGCTCTGCGCGAATGGGGAGCCTGCCGTCAAATCCAATGCTCTGAGCGAAGTACGATGATCGCGGGTCTTGCAACTGCCACAACCACACTTCGACTACGCAGTCGGATTCGACAAACAATCTGCAAACAGCTGGTAAGAAGTATGCAAAACTTTGCATACTCGGCCGGGCGTCCCTGCGGGCGCGTGTCGACGTCCTAGATAACTACCAAAGAATCAACAACAAGTGCAATGATCTCGGGCGGTGATTAAAGCCTTGTCGTGGCCCCCTGCGTGCAGCTTGGAAAACGGCTTCTCCTTAGTTTCTCGAGATCTATGCCTACAGACTTGAACCAAAGCTTTCGTGTCGATCCAGCTGAGCTTCCGGACGAACCTGTCATTTTTGGCGGCACGCTGGCCATGCGCGAGCTCCGGGGCAAGATCGATTCCGTGCTTTCGAGCAACCTTCCCCTTCTCATTCAGGGAGAGAGCGGAACGGGTAAGGAAGTAGTTGCCCGGTTTCTGCACACGCGATCGAGCCGAAGAGAAGCGCCGTTTGTAAAACTCAACTGCGCTGCGATTCCGGCAAACCTGCTCGATAGAGAGTTATTTGGCTCCGAAAAAGGCTCGTTTGGGGGAGCCAGCGAAGACCATCCAGGCTTGATTGAGATTGCAGGTGGCGGCACGCTCTTTCTGAATGAAATCGGCGAGATGTGTTTGGAGCAGCAGGACAAGTTGCTTTGCCTCCTGCGCGACGGCACTTATACAAGACTTGGCAGTCGCGAGACGCGAACGGCGCGCGTGCGAGTTGTCTGCGCAACTAATGTCCACTTGCAAGAGGCCATTCAATCGGGCGCCTTTCGCGAAGATCTCTTCCGCTGCATTAACGTGGTCTCTCTGCGCTTATCGCCTCTGCGTGACCGAAAACAAGATATTCCGCAGTTATGTGAATACTTTCTTCAGAAATTGTCTCGCCAGTTTCGTCGCAGCACGCCTCAGTTGAGTCTGGAGACGCTGGAACTGCTCAAGCAATGGGACTGGCCGGGGAACTTGCGCGAATTTGAGAACTGGGTTGCGCGAGCGGTGATTCTCGGAGGCGACGAAGCATTGGTCGTTGAACTCAAGCGCCAGCTCAAGCCTTCAAAGAGGTTCGCCGGTCGGCAGGATCGACTGAATCCTTTGAAAGAGAGGATGAATCCTGCAACGTCCGTGATCACTGGCGCGTTGATTCTGCAAGCTTTGCGGGCGAATCGGTGGAACAGGCGGAAGGCTGCGGACGAACTGAAGATGAGCTATCGTGCGTTGCTTTTCAGATTGCGCAGTGCTGGCATGCCGCAGAAGCGTAGAAGCCACAAAGGGCCTCCGAACGCACATTAGGATGTGCCAAGGATTCAGCGACAGATCTGGTGGTCAGCAGACAAAGATAACGACCAGAATTGCGGATCGAATTTGGCAAGTTGATTGACCTGGGAACGCAGGGCTGAACGATGAATCTCATGCCAACTTTTCTCGGCGTAAGATTCGCGCTTGACGCAAAAAACGCCGGGAATTTGAGAGCGACCCCTGTCCCAGGAGGATGTTCCGGCTGTGGGCCGTTACCAGAGGAGCCTTGAATGAGTTACTGGAAGTCGAGGCGCTAGCACAATAGGGGCATTGTCACTTACGGGTCGGGCCATCATGATGAATACACAGTATTTGTGCACCAATTTTGATTGGCATTTCTCCCCGCTTTGAGGGCCAATAACAAGGGAAAAAAAGGCAGTTCAGACGGAGTCATCAGCCTACCGATGTGACTCACAGGGCGAAGCTATATCCAGGTAAAGCCCTTTGGGGAGATTACCTGCCGAAGACAATGGAATTTGAAATGCCAGCTGCTGAGACCTTCGAAACCACAATGCACCAAGCCTCTCCCTGGTGGGCTGTCTACACGCGCCACCAACATGAGAAGGTCGTTGCAGAGATGCTCTCCACGAAAGGTTTTGAAGTCTTTCTGCCGCTCTATGAATCAACCCGACGTTGGAAAGACAGGAGAAAGGTACTTTCCCTGCCCCTGTTCCCCTGCTATCTCTTCGTTCGTGGCGGCTTTGATCGCAGACTGCAGGTCATGACGACGCCGGGCATACACATGATCCTCCATCGCGGCGAAGAAGTCGCAGTCATTCCGGATGAAGAAATTGAGGCGATCCAAAAAGCAGTTGAAGGGCCTCGCAGCGTCGAGCCTCATCCGTTTCTCAGATGCGGAATGCGCGTTCGCGTGATTCGAGGCGCTCTTGAGGGAGTTCAAGGAATCCTCGTTCGCAAGAAGAATCTGCTGCGCCTCGTTCTGTCTGTTGACATGCTCGCGCAGTCGGTATCCGTTGAGGTCCATGCCTCCGATGTGGAGCCGGTTTCGGTTCCCGGCCATGCAGCAAACATGCGTTCTTCATTTTTGTACGCCGGCCAAAACCGAATCCAAGCCGCAGACCCACTGCGGGTGGCTGCTTCGTAGGCTCCGGCGGACTCGATGCTGAGATCGTATGGGATCGCGATCCAACGCCTGGCTGTCACTCAGAGCTTCATTTTCACAAAATGCGTTTCATCAGGAAATCTTCGATGGGAAATTCTGAAACATCAGGAAACCCGCTCCATTCAATGTGGATGAGAGAAGCTGTCGCGAAAAGCTGGAGCAATCTTGCGCTTAGATTGTGCCTCCTTACCTTCGCGGCGTGTTCTGCAGCCTCCTGGGGACAAGCAGCCGACACGAACCAGTCCGGCGCCGCACCTGACACTGCTGCACCGACCGCCGTTTCTCCGTTGCCTGACTCGGCCGCCAAAAGCACACCTGCCGGAGACACCTATATCATCGGCGATGATGACGTTTTGTCGATCAATGTCTGGAAGGAACTGGAGCTGACGCGAGTCGTTACTGTGCGATCAGACGGGAGAATTTCGCTTCCCCTGGCGGGAGAAGTCCAGGCGGCTGGCCGGACTCCGCCTCAACTCGAGCAGGAGATTACAAATCGGCTCCGCGGCTTTATCACCGACCCCCAGGTTACGGTGATTGTGCAAGAGATCAGGAGCCAGAAATTCAACATCCTCGGTCAGGTAGTCAAGCCCGGATCCTATCCATTCGCAACTGGAACGACGGTTGTGGATGCAGTTGCGACGGCAGGTGGATTCCGGGATTTCGCGAAGAGAAAGTCCATCTACGTTCTTCGTAAGAATTCCGAGGGCCGCGAGGCTCGGATTCCCTTCAACTACGACAAGTTTATAAAAGTCAAGAAGGGAACCCAGAATATTCAACTCGAGCCGGGTGACACCGTGGTCGTACCTTGAGGTCGTTTATGATCGCAAAAGCCTTTCTGCCGCTGCTTCTCGCCCCTTTCGTCGCAATGCCGGCGATATCTCAGGTGGAACCGAGTGCGACAGGTGGCGACACGCCGACACTCAATGGCGCTCAGATGTTGACACCGCCGCCCGTGAGCGGAATGCAGTATCCCACCACCTCCGGCGAGGAATCACAATCGAATTACCTGAATTTGGGAGTCGCCGTGAATGCGGCCTACACCGACAACATTCTGCCGAACGTCGGCCTCAAACCAATAAGTGACGAAACATACTCGATTGTCCCAACCGTCAATCTCAATCGAACCACACCGAGACAGCTGGCCACGTTGAGCTACAGCCCGACCATATTGTTCTATGGACACACGAGCACGCTCGATTCGGTGGACCATAACGCATCGTTTATCTTTCAAGACCGCCCAAGTCCTCATACAGCCGTCAGCCTCCAGGATTTCTACGTGAGAACTTCGAATGTGTTCAGCGGCCAGTACCCCTTCTCTGAAGGAGGTCTGACGGGTTCAACGGTAGCGCCGGTTTCCCCCGTCATCGCTCCCTATGCCGAGCAACAGGCGGATACCGCAAGCGGTGCTTTCACCTACCAATTCGCAGCCGATGGCATGGTTGGCGGCGGAGGCTCATATACAAATCTCGATTTCCCGAACCCTACCCAGGCAACCGGTCTCTATAGCTCGAGCGGAGAATCGGGCTCGGCGTTCTACAGCCGGCGTCTCTCCGCCGCCCAGTATATCGGCGTATCTTACAATTACACTCGTACCATTACGAATCCCCCAAACGCGTCCGTTGACATCCAAATGCACTCTCCGTTTCCCTTTTATACGATTTATTTCAATGCCAGATCGTCGCTGTCTTTTTCAGGCGGAGCACAGTACGTAGGCATTTCACAGGGCCAGCTCGAATTATCGAACGCATGGGCGCCTGCGGGCTCGGTGAGCATGGGGTGGCAGGGCAACCGAGGCGGAGTTGCGGTCAGCTATCTTCACGTCACCACTTCGGGTGGAGGCTTGCTCGGAGCGTTTCATTCCGACAGCGTAAATGCCTCCGGCAATCTCGCAATCAATCGCACTTGGTCTGCTTCGCTCGGAGTCTCCTACGCGACGATATCTGCGGTGACGCAGGTCATCGGCTTGACCTATTCCGGAGGGAACAGTTTCACGGCGAATGCCACGCTGCAGCATTCCTTCGGCGAACACTTAACAGTGCAAGGCGGATATGATCGCCTTGGGCAAAACTACACCGGTATTCCGTCCGCGATTCCCAACAGTGATCGGGAATTTGTCACGGTTACCTATATTTTCAGAAAGCCTTTGGGGTTATAACGATGCCGGAAGATTCTGAAGATCAGGGAATGGAACGGCCGGATTTTGAACGCCTGGCCGGCATCGTCCGGCGCCGCCACTTCCATTTCCTCATCCCACTGTTCGTGACTTGGCTGGCGGTCTGGGGTGCGACCTGGATTGTATCGCCAAGGTTCAAATCGAGCACGCTGATCCTGGTCGAACAGCCCAGTATGCCGGCGAACTACGTAGCACCGAATATCAGCGACGATCTGCAAACCCGGCTGCAGAGTATCACCACTCAAATTCTGAGCCGCACACGGCTGCTGCTGATTATCGATCGGCTGCACTTATATGGGGGAACGCAGAACGCGGCCACAGCCGACGATAAAGTCAATCGCATGCGCAAGGACATCGATGTCGAGCTCGTGCGCGACCCGCAAAAGCAGGATGTTTCGGCATTCCGGATCTCGTATTCCGCGCACGATCCTCGCATCGCGCAGGCAGTGACTGGCGAGCTCACGGATCTTTTCATCAATGAGAACTCCAAGGTGCGCCAGCAGGAGTCCGAGGCCACTACGAGCTTCCTTGAGCAGCAGCTGGAAGAAGCGCGCCAAAGCCTAGCCGACCAGGAGGCAAAGGTCAGGCAATTCGAGGGTGAGCATGAGGGGGCCCTGCCTGAGCAGCAGGCCAGTAACCTGGCGATCCTTGCCGGCTTGCAGCAACAGCTTCAAAACGAGCAGGATGCACTTAACACGGCAAAACAACAGAGGGTCTACCTTCAGGCATTGCTTGAGCAACAGCGCGCAGCTGAGGCCAGGGTTCACCCGGCTGGAGCGGGAGCAGGCGCCACGTCCGATCTTGCGACCATCGACGACCAGCTTGAGAAACTGCGAGCTCAACTGGCAGATCTCAGCTCTCGCTATACGGATAGTTATCCCGACGTCCAAAGTCTGAAGAAGCAGATCGCCGATACGGAAGCGATGCGAGCCAACGCCATCGCAGCTCAGAGAGCCAGGAACAAAGAACCGAATCCGGCCGACGGGACCTTCGATCCATCGTTGAGCGGGCCCGCACTGCAAACGCAAGGGAATCTGAAAGCCAATGAGCTGGAAATCGCCAACCGCGAAAAATCCGTCCGGGATCTGGAATCCCGAATCGACCAGTATCAAGGCCGCTTGAATGCGGAGCCGGGAACTCAACAGGAGCTGGCAGATCTCAACCGCGGTTATGATCAATCCAAGGCGAATTATGACGACCTTTTAAAGAAGAAAGACGAATCGGAGATGGCCACCAGCATGGAACAGCTGCAACAAGGCGAGCGATTCACCATCCTCGATCCCCCCAGTTTTCCTGCCAAGCCGGATTTTCCCAACCGGCTCAAGTTCTGCGCCTTCGGGCTGGCTGCCGGCGTGGCTTTAGGTATCCTTATTGCAGGTATCTTTGAATTCATGGACGATCGCTTGCACAGCGAGAAGGAAATCAAGGCCATTCTGCCCATGCCGGTCATCTCCGAAATTCCGGAGGTTGCAAGTCCGTTGGATGAAAGCATGGCGAAAAGACGGATGGTGCTGGGATGGGCCTCGTCCGTGGTCGTGTTCGTCGTGATCCTCGCCGGTTCTGTATTCAGCTACCTCCACAACTAAGCTTTCTCATACGATGTATAAAGCCCACTTCCATCTCAAACGGAATCCGTTTGATCTCACTCCCGATCCTCATTGCTTTGTGCCGACACCCCGGCACAATGAGGCGCTCGCTGCGCTTTACTATGGCGTACGCCGCCATAAAGGATTCGTGGTAGTTACCGGGGAAGTCGGCACCGGAAAGACGCTGCTGCTTCGGTGTCTTTTGCGTCTTTTGGAAAACAGTAAGGACATTGCCTACGCTTACCTATTCAATAGCAGGCTTTCCCCCACCGAATTTTTGCAGTACGTTCTATCTGATTTCGGATTGCCGGCTTCGGGAAAGAACAAATGCGAACTCCTGCTGGATCTGAGCAAGTTCCTCGTGGCGCGCGGCTCCAGGCAGTTGACAAGCGTGGTGATTGTCGACGAGGCACATGACCTTTCCGCCGACACATTAGAGGAACTGCGCCTGCTTTCTAACCTCGAGACAGCGGAAGACAAGCTCGTGCAGATCGTTTTGGCAGGTCAGCCTGAGCTTGACAAGAAGCTCGATTCGATCGAATTAAGACAGCTGAAGCAGCGCATTGCGCTCAGAACGCAACTCGGCGCCCTCAGTGCCAAGCAGACGCAGGAATACATCGAGCAGCGCCTCCGGATCGCGGGCGCGGATTCAAGCCAGCCTCCGATCTTTTCAGCGCAGGCAATCGACCAGGTGTACTCGTATTCACGCGGCTTTCCGCGACTCATCAACACCATTTGCGAAAACGCCCTGATCAGTGCCTACGCCCGGCAGTCGCCGACAGTCTCGGCGCGGATGATCGAGGATGTGGCAAACGAATTCCGTCTCGATGCCTTCGAGCCTGTGCAGCAGAACCCATAAATGGCCGAATCTGCATTCTTGCAGTGAAAGGGAACCATCGTGAGCCGAATCTTTGACGCATTACAGCGCTTGGAAAGTGAGCGATCCGGGGAGGACTCCTCCGCCCTGCCTCAGGGCCCCGATCTGCTGCGACTTGCCGAACGCCGGGCGGCTGCGAAATGGGACGCTGCTGGTTCTCGTTCCGAGCTCGATTCGGTCACAAATGGGTTGGAGGAGGGCATTGATGCAATCGAAGTCGCGCCTCCTTCTGTGGTCCCAAAGTCGGCGCCGCGTACTGCTGAGGCGTTGCCTAAGGCCGACCGCGCGGAAATCCTGGAAAAACTCCCGATGCTCCCTATTTTGCTTGCCTCGCAGAGCCGATTGGTGTGCGTCACCGACAAAGAAGACCCGACCGCCGAGGCGATCAGGTTGTTGGGAGTCCGCTTAAGAGACCTCCGGCGAATCCGGCCCCTGAAGAAACTCCTGATCACGAGCACCATTCCACAAGAAGGAAAAAGCACGATCTCTGCCAATCTCGCATGCGCCCTCGCACTGTCATCCGACGAGAAAGTGCTGTTGGTGGAAGGGGACTTGCGGCGCCCTTCGCTCCCGCGAATTTTTGGGCTTGGAGCGACCTCTGGAATCCAGGATTGCGTAAAAGACGAAGGGCGGTCGCTTAAAGGCATCTACCGTCTCGAGAATGCTGGAGTCTGGTTTCTGCCCGCGGGTGAAGTTTTCGGCAACCCGCTCGAACTATTGCAATCCCATCAACTGCAATCCGTTATGGAACGGCTGGCCACCTACTTTGATTGGATCATTATCGACTCGCCTCCCGTGCTCCCTCTGGCGGACACAAGTATCTGGATGCGCATGGCTGACGGAGTTCTTCTCGTAACACGCCAGGGGACCACCCAGAAACGCCAGTTGCAAAAGGGACTTGAAGCACTTGATCAGAAAAAGCTCCTCGGGGCACTCATGAACGGCGCCGTAGCGTCGACCTATAGCGGTTACTACGGCCGTTCGACTGTTTCTTCCTAACTATTCCAAGCGCAGACAATGTCGAACACGCCGGTCGACGGCACAAGTCGATGGCACAACAGGAGTTTGTCGTGACACGATCCAATCAAACTAAAGCATCAAACGCGGTTGATCCCCTT
>Ga0326728_10012735_pt1 | contig 18549 bp, 19 predicted proteins | sample MB3enrmetagenome_FD_207602 | JGI IMG/M metagenome (GOLD analysis project Ga0326728, IMG submission 207602) | Lab enriched peat soil microbial communities from McLean, Ithaca, NY, United States - MB31MN | ecosystem: Environmental > Terrestrial > Soil > Wetlands > Peat | place: USA: New York... | reverse complement strand
TCCAGCTCCTCATAGGAATCGAGCATCATCGGTATTTGCAGGCAGCCCACGCCCGGATCGATATCGCCCAGGCCCGCGCCCGACAGCCCCGCCGCCTGAATGGAATGATGGTCCAGCCGCCGGACGCACTCCGGTTCATCGCCCAGGACCCCGCCCGGATGAATCACCAGGTTCACCGACCCGCCCGAGATCTTCTTCCACTCCGCTCCCATGTTCTCCATCACTTTGAACCACGTAGAGTCCGCCGGCGCCAGCGTTGCCATGTCGATCTTCTGGGCGTGGGCAGCCGCCGCCAGCGCGCAAAAGAGTGCCGCGTTCATCGTTTGTCTGCGCATGATTCCTCCCCTACGATCCTTTGCCCGTGGATTCCAAAAACAGCTCGCCCATGTGCCCGAGCAGCCAGCGCGCGCGCCGCTGCGCCACCAGGTTCGCCAGCCTGTGCTCGGGGTCGCCATCGGGGTCGATGGCCAGCGCCTTTTCGAGCATGGCTTTGAAATCCGCCGCGTTCTGCGCCGGCAGGCAGGCGTTCTCGGCGTAAGAGACATAGGTCCCCGCGCGCTTCCCCTGCGATAGTTCAAGCGCCCGCTCGAAATGCCGCCGCATGAGCTGCCGCTGTTCCTCCGCGTTCAGGTCCGTCCGCGCCGCCTCGAAGGTGATCAGGAATTCCGGCACCGCGCCGTTCTCGAACCCCTCGTCCAGGTGCGCCACCCGCTCGACGAGCATCTCCACCAGCGGCAGTTCGGCGATCATCTCCGGACTGTCTTTGGAAAGCGAGATCGCCAGACCGCGCGCCGCCGCGGTCCAATACAGCATCGGCACGTCCCGTTTGTCCGTGCGCGCCAGGGCCGTGGCGGCATCGTTATCCAACGCCGCGCCAAACCCGCGATGCCGCGCCTCGAGGCCGCGCATCCCGCAGCGCCAGGCGCGCAGGTATAGTCTTCGCGCGCGGTCCCGCAAGGCGTTGGCCCGGCCCAGATTCTCCTCTTTGGCTTCGTCGATCCGCGAATCCACGAAGGCGTAGGAGTACTCCGTAAACCCCTGCGCCGCCGCCAGCAGTAATCCGGCATGCCGGGGCGATTCCGCCAGCAGGCTTTCGTACATCTTGAGCCCGAACGGTATGGCGTCCTCGACCAGGTCCGGGTCGTCGTCGCTGGTGAAGGTCGACCCACCCGACGCCAGTGCGTTCCCCACCTGGTTCACCGCAAACCGCTTGATCGAGCAGCCGCTCCCCAACGCCACCATAGCCACTGCAATCAGCCGCTTCATTCCGCTCCTCGCCGCTTCCGCAAGTTCTCGTCAAGCAATAAAGCAAAAGCGCCGAAGAGTTACAGGCCTGCGGAGCGCCGCGCCCGGCGGATTCTGGAGGCGGACCGGGCGCTGCTGCGGGAGTTCCTGGCGCGCCAGACGGCGGTATCGGCGGTGGCCACGGAATGGGGCACGACGGCGTTCCTGCGGTTGCGGAAAGGCAAGGTGGATGAGTTTCTGGCGCGGCTGCGCTCGGAGTACGAGACATCGGCGGTCGCGCGGAAATTCTTCGAGATGCCGGACCATTTCCGGATCGGCATGGGAGTGAACACGGAAATGTTCGCCGAGGGTTTGCGCAGGTTGGGAATGGCGCTGGAGGGGGTAGCTTAACTCACGCCGCGTTCCGCGGCAGTACCTCCCTCTCGATCTGCGCCCGGTCGGCGATCTCCAGATCGTAGGCGTTCTGGAGATTCAACCAATACTGCGGCGACGTGCCGAAGTACCGGGCCAGCCGCATCGCGGTGTCCACTGTGACCGACCGCTTCCCGTTGACAATCGCGCTGATGCGGTTCATGGGAACGCGAAGGGCGCGTGCCAGTTCGTTCATGCTGACACCGATCTCATTGAGTTCATCCCGCAGCAATTCGCCGGGGTGGATGGGCGGCAATTTCTTCCGCTGAGCCATTCGGTTCTTCCTCCTTTAGCGATCATCTACAATCTCAACGTCGCGCGCGTCCGCGTCGCGCCAGGAAAAGCAGATCCGCCGCCGATCGTCGATCCGCATACTGTGCTTGCCAGAGTAGCGGCCCTTCAGCGCCTCCAGCCGGTTGCCTCGTATGGCTGCCAGGCCGGCCAGACTGGTGGCGGCCTCCAACCACCGCAACCGTTTCCGTGCCTGCTCTTCGATCCCGCGAAACTTGCGGCTGCCATAGCCCTCATGGATCGCCCACGTCTCTGCGCTCCGGAACGACCGGATCATACGTCAAGGGTAGTACGCCGCGCGTAGAGCGTCAAACGACTGGCAGCAGCGCGCGGATGGTCTCGATAGTGTCCGCGTCTGCGGCCTTCTTGTCGCGGCGCCAGCGGGCCATCCGCGGAAATCGCACGGCGATACCGGAGCGGTGGCGCGGCGAGCGCTGGATGCCCTCGAAGGCCAGTTCGAAAACCAGCTCGGGCTTGACCGAATGGACGGGGCCGAACTTCTCGATGGTGTTGCGGCGGACGAAGGCGTCCACCTCGCGGATCTCTTCGTCGCTGAGGCCGGAGTACGCCTTGGCAAAAGGCACGAGTTGGCCATTGTCCCAGATGCCGAAGGTGTAGTCGGTGAAGAGGCTGGCGCGCCGGCCGCTGCCGGGCTGCGCGTAAATGAGCACGGCATCGGCGGAGTAGGGATCGATCTTCCATTTCCACCAGTCGCCCTTGCGTCGGCCCACGCCGTAGGGAGAGTCGCGGCGCTTGAGCATGAAGCCTTCGACTTTGCGGTCGCGGGACTGGCGGCGGACGATCGAGAGTTCGTCCCAGGAGGCGGCCTCGACGATCGGAGAGAGAACGATCGCGGGATACGGCGGCGCGAGGGCCTCGAGTTGTGCGCGGCGCGCGGTGAGGGGCTGGTCGCGGATATCGGCGCCGGCTGATTCGAGCAGGTCGTAGGCCACCAGCACGACCGGCACTTCGGAGAGAATGCGATGGCCCAGCGCCTTGCGCCCGATGCGGCGCTGCAGGCTGGCGAAGGGCAGGGGCGCACCGGCGGCGTGGTTCCAGGGGAGGACTTCGCCATCGATCACGGTGCCGTCGGGAAGCAGCGCGCCGAGCGCCTCGATTTCCGGGAACCGCTCGGTGATGAGCTCTTCGCCGCGCGACCACAGAAAGGTGGTCGATTGGCGGCGGATGAGCTGGGCGCGGATGCCGTCCCATTTCCATTCAACCTGCCACTCGGCGATGGGGCCGAGGTCCTGGAGTGTGCCTTCGAGCGGGTAGGCGAGGAAGAACGGGTAGGGGCGGCTGACATCGGCGGACGACACAGGCACGACTGCCTGTGCCACTAACTGCTTCCAGAATTCGGGCGTGGGTTGCCAATCGCCCATGAGCCGCTGGGAGATGGCCGCGGTGGAGATGCCGGCGACTTCAGCCAGGGCGCGCACGACCAGGCTCTGCGAAACGCCCACGCGGAATTCGCCGGTGATGAGTTTGTTCCAGGCGAAGCGCTGATGCTCGTCCATCTCGCGCCAGGCGGAGAGAAGCCAGGCGCGGCGGGTTTCGTCGTCGGCCTGGCGCATGGGAAGCAGGCGCTCTTCGACCCAGTAGTGCAGGGGCAGCGGAGTAGAGACGGCCGCGGGGGGCAGGAGGAGCGCGATGGTTTCGGCGAAATCGCCGACGGCATGGTAGCACTCGGCGAAGAGCCAGTCGGGGACGTTGGCCTCTTCGATGGCCCACTGGGCCAGCTTGCGGGATTCGAGGAGGCGCTTGGGGCGGCGGCCGATCAGGAAGTTGATGGCCCAGGCGGCATCCTCGGGCGGGACGGCGCGGAGATAGCGGGTGAGCGCGGCCACCTTCTGGTTGGTTTTGGTGGTCTCGTCGAGGGCGGTGTAGAGTTCGGCGAAGAACTTCATAAAAGCAGGGGTTGGGGATTGGGGATTGGGGTTGTGTGAACAGGGGCCAGGGGTCGGGGGCCAGGGACCTGGGGCCGGGGGACTTGAGGAGGCGCCTGGGTACGGGTGTCACGACGCAGCCTCCGCAACTGGCGCAGCGACAGCCACGGCCTCACGGCCGTGCTCGTGGAGCCAGCGGACCAGCGGGGCGCGGTAGCCGTGGGTTACCCAGACGGTTTCGGCGCGGGTTTCATCGATGGCGCGGAGAAGCGCGGGCCAATCCGCGTGATCGGAGAGGACGAAGCCGCGGTCGAGCGAGCGGCGGCGGCGCGTGCCGCGGATGCGCATCCACCCCGAGGCCAGGGCGGTGGAAGCGGCGCCGAAGCGGCGCGACCACGGGGAGCCTTGCGCGGAGGGCGGCGCCAGGATGAGGGCGCGGCGCCAATCGGCCGTGGGAGTGGTGGGCGGGAGCGAGATGCCTTGGGCGCGATAGATGGCGTTGAGGCGCTCGATGGATTCGTGCGCGTGGATGGGGCCGATGGCGGCGTCGAGCGAGGCCAGCAGGCGCTGCGCTTTGCCGAGCGCATGGGCGAACAGCAGGCTGGGCTTGCCGGCCTCCTGGTTGCCGCGCCACCAGGCGTGGATGGCGGCGATGATTTCGGCTTCGGCCGACCAGCGGAAGATGGGCAGGCCGAAGGTGGATTCGGTGACGAACGTGTGGCAGCGGATGGGCTCGAAGGGCGGGCACGTGGGGTCGGGCGCAAGCTTGTAATCGCCGGAGACCACCCACACTTCCCCGCCCTGCTCCAGGCGGACCTGCGCGGAGCCGAGGATGTGGCCGGCCGGATGGAACGACACGCGGACGGCGCCGATGGTGAGGGGTTCGCCGTAATCGACCGCCTGGATGGAGGCATCGCTGCCCAGGCGCGCGGCGACCAGCGGCCGGCCGGCCCGCGTGGAGAGATAGGCGCGCGAGCCGGGACAGACATGATCGGAGTGGGCGTGGGTCACGAGGGCGCGATCGACGGGGACGACGGGATCGATGTAGAAATCGCCCGCCGGGCAGTAGAGACCGGGCTCGCGCAGATCGAGGAGGGCCACTCAATTATTATGGGGGCAGGCAGCGCCCGGATGGTCTGCGAACTACCGAGCCGCATATCTCATGCCGCCAGCGCGCGGTCAAATCAAGAGCTTCGTCCCAGCCGGCCGGCCGAAAGCCCGCATCCGTCCACAAGCGGATTCGACGGGCCGGTCCGGAGCGGCAGGGCCGCGTACGCCCGGCCTAGCTGCAAACATGCGCTAGTGGCGCTCTTCCCGATGCGCCTCGCGAGGCACTGGCCGGCCTTCCCGCGGCGCCCTTCGCTCCGGCTCCGAGCGTGGATGGAGCGCATGCGGCTCGGGAGGACGCACAGAACCCGGTGCGGGCCGCCGGACCGCAGGGTAAGGATGAACGTACGTGGCCCGGTTGACCCACGTCCTGCCCCAGCGTGCGTTGTTCAGAAACACGGCGTGCCCGCCCCAATCGAAGCGGATCCCGCCGGCTGTCCAGCCCCACGGCGCGAAAAACCCGCCCACCGTCACGCCAAAGCCGAAGCGGATCGCGCCGCCGACCACGAACCCGGGGCGTGGCGCAAAGAACACGATCGCCGGATCATAATAGGGGACCACAATATAGCCCGGATTCACGGGCATGATCGTAATGTACGGTCCGCCGCTCACCACCACCTGGCCGTTGCTCCTCAGGTAGCCGTAGCGTTGCGCCATGGCTCGCTGCCGCTGGACCGCGTCCATCACGTCCTGTTGCTGGGCCAGGAATGCGTTGCCCAGTTCGGTGGTCCAGTTCATGTCCGAATTCATCATGTCCAACACCGACGGAAATGGCAGCAGCGCTTGCACGCTGGGATCCCAAGGCAGTTGGTCCGCGCTGATGGCATCGGCCAGCGCCTGCCCAGTAAGGTAATGGTGCTGATCGGCCCACTGCGCGGCAGGAGGAATTTCGTCAGGGTAGGTGGCCGCGGCCAGAACCTGCGCCAGCAGCGGGTCGGGATAAAGCGCAATGCGCGCCACCAGTTGGTCCAACTGTCCCGGAGCGAACGACGGGGGCGCCTGGGCAAAAGCAGGGGCGGCTGCAATCCCCGCCAGGATCGCCAGCGCCGCTGCGGCGTTTCTCGGTCTCTGCATCTTCAATCTCCTTCTCGCGTTTCTTTGCAATCGTATCTCCATTTCGGGCGTGGCTGATCGCCCAAGGCGGCACGGACCTTCGGCCAATCAGCGCAGCCCGAACCGGTGGTACCGTTCTCAGTCTACCGTTTGGCGCTTGTCTTGTTGGTGGACACCGTCTGCTCGGTCGAGACTTGCTCACCCGACGCATTGACAGCCGTCACCGGCGTCTCCTGCAACGACTGTACGCTGGCTGCGCTCCCGGAATGGGCCTGCGCCGAGACGTTTTTCTTCATTTCGTCCCGCATCGACAAAACATTCTGATTATGCTTTTTCGCAAGTGCGGCGGCGCGATTGTGCAGGTACACAAACTCTTGACCGCAGTCTTCGCCTGGATAGAACCACGCCCTGAGTGCCTCTGGGCTACCGGTGGGACGTTCCTCGAAACGAATCACGGTTTCCCCCGTTGGCTTAAGACGGTAGTTCGGAATGGCTAAGACCGTCGCATAGAGATGCGTTTCATCCTTGTCGAACACCTGCACAATGTTTCTGTCGATCCTGGAGTCGAGGATCTTGAACACGTATGTGCCCGCGGGCAGGACCGTTCCGGGTATTTCGACCGGTTCGGAGAACGTGACAACGGTTTTCTTGTCGATCTCATCCGCGGATGCTTTGGGTGTGAACGCGGGGCTTGAGATGGCCAGGCACAGCGCCACAAAAGCCGCCTGGCGAATGCGATTTTCGATTGAGTTGGCTTTTGACATAGTACACCTCACTTATCCTGTCTGATTCAATCCTCTTGGTTTCTGGTTTTTCCCGCCCACCCAGCGAGTGGGGGATCGAGGCCGTTCGGCCTTACTTGATCTACTCTCGACCAAATAGACGCACCACTCCGACGTTGGGGTTACAAGGCGAGAAATGCGGGCTCTGTAATTCTATGTAAAACATAGCGCCGGCAATCGGCGGAGAGCTGCCCGGCCGCGCTCAGTCCTTCCCGACGAACGCGGGATCAATCGCGTTCTGCAGCACCCGCCGCGCCGTCTCCCAGGGGCAGGCGGCCGTCGCGCAGCCGGCCAGCACTACGTCCTGCTCCTCGGGCGGAGCCGCCAGGGATAACGGCGCCCGATGGCGCATTTGTTCGAGCGTCTGCCGCGATCGGCGCGATCCCTGGTTTTCGCGCGCGGATGAAGCCGCTGAAGAAGCGCTCGTCCACCAGCGGGGCGATGGCGTCCACGTCCAGGCCGTGGCCCGAGAGAAACTCGCGGGCGTCTTCCACGCGATACACGCGGGTAGGCTCGATGGAGATTTCGGCGAAGCCGGCGGCCGCCAGCTTCTCGCGGTACACCGACTCGTCGAGCGCGCCCGAAAGGCAACCCACCCACAGTTCGACGCTGCTCCGGATCTCGGGCGGAATCTCGCCGCGGACCACCACATCGGAGACGGCGAACCTGCCGCCGGGCTTGAGCACGCGGAAGGCTTCGCCGAGCACGCGGTCCTTATCGGCCGAGAGATTGATCACGCAATTGGAAATGATGACATCCACCGCACAATCGGGCAGCGGAATGTTTTCGATCTCGCCTTTGAGGAACTCGACGTTCTCCACGCCGGATTGACGCTGGTTCTCGCGGGCGAGCGCCAGCATCTCGCCGGTCATGTCGAGGCCGTAGGCTTTGCCGCCGGGAGAGACGCGGCGGGCGGACAGCAGAACGTCGATGCCGCCGCCGCTGCCGAGATCGAGCACGGTTTCGCCGGGTTTCAGTTCGGCGAGAGCGGTGGGATTTCCGCAGCCGAGAGAGGCGAGCACCGCGGTCGCGGGTAGTTCGCCTTTTTGCGCTTCGTCGTAGAGATTGGAAGTGATGGGGTCGCCGCCCGAACTGCCGCAACAGGCGCTGCCCGCGCCCGAGACCACACGCAATGCGGCCTGGCCGTATTTTTCCTTAACTACATCTTTCACGCCGATCCTTTCTTCTCCTTGAGCCGCACGAACGTCTCGGGCTTGACCGCCCGGTTTCGCGTGCAGCATTCCGCATAAAGGAACGTCAGCAGATCCTGCAACGACTCGGTATTGGCGCTGTAGCGCAGAAACGTGCCTTCGCGCCGGATGGCCACCAGCTCTTCGTTTTTCAGCTTTTCCAAGTGATGCGAGAGCGTGGAGCCGGCGATTCCGAGCTCGGATTGGATCTCGCCGACCACCAGCCCATCGGGATGGGCGGAGAGCAGCAGCCGCATGATACGCAGGCGCGGCTCGGTCCCCATGGCGGAGAGCATATCCGCGTAGCGCGCGAGGTCTTCGGGTTCACCCTTGGACATATCGATATTTCTATTATGATAGAAATATCGTAGGAGTCAAGCGCGACTTTCGAGCACGATGCCATCGATGGTGGCCTGCGCGATGGGATGATAGCCGGGACGGGCCTTGGCGTAAATGCCGCACGCGCGGGCCTGGCCTTCGGGTGTTTTTATGAGCTCGCTGTAGATGGGCTTCAGGAACTTGCGCCGGCCGACGGAGCAGAGAAACTGCTCCACTCTGGGGAGCGCGGGCTCGTAATTGCGCTGGACGGCCATGAGCAGCCACTGGTGCAGGATCTCGGAATTGCCGGACTCGCTGAAGTGGAACTCGCGTTCCAGGCGCGGCATGTCGGGGTCCTTTTGCGAACGCAGGAAATGCAGCCACTCGTGAGTGCTCCAGGCGCGCGTATCGGCGGGCCAGCCGGCCTCGACGCGCGTGAAGGCATCGGAATGGGGCTCGGCGGCCCCGGGCGGCACACCGGACCGGAAGATCCACTCGTCCAGATCGACGGAGGTGGGCAGTTCGCGCCGTATGTAATCCAGGAAGTCTTCGGTCGAGATGCTGCGGAAAGCAAAGTGGTCGAAATAGGCGCGCAGGAAGGCATCGAAGCGCTGGCGGCCGGCGGCGCGTTCCAGGGTGCGCAGGAGCAGCGCGCCCTTCTCGTAAGGCACCAGGGTGCAGCCGGCGTCGGGGTCGCGGCCGGCGAGGTCAATGTGCAGCACGCAGTCGGATTCGGGCAGGCCGGCCATTTCGCGGTCTAGTTCGCGGCGGCCGAGCACGGCCTCCATTTCTTCGCGCTCCCGGCCGTAGACGCGCTCGAGCACGCGCCGTTCCACGTAAACGGTGAAGCCTTCGTTGAGCCAGAAATCGCTCCAGGTGGCGTTGGTGACGAGGTTGCCCGACCAGGAGTGCGCCAGTTCATGGGCCACCAGCGAAACCAAGCTGCGGTCGCCGGCGAGCACCGTGGGGGTGGCGAAGGTGAGGCGCGGGTTCTCCATGCCGCCGAAGGGGAAGCTGGGCGGAAGCACCAGCAGATCGTAGCGGCCCCAGCGGTAGGGTCCATACATCTCTTCCACCGTGGAGATCATGGCTTCGGTATCGGCGAACTCGTGGGCGGCGGCGTCCACCACCGAGGGCTCGGCATACACGCCCGAACGTGGGCCGAGAGGCTGGAAGGCGAGATCGCCGGCGGCCAGCGCGATCAGGTAGGAGGGAATCGGCTGGTCCATGCGGAAATGCCCATTTTGCATGTCCGCGCCCATCACCGCTTTGAGGCCGGGCGGCGTACGGATTTCCGCGGTGTAGGTCACCCGAACGCCGGGAGTGTCCTGCAGGGGAATCCAGCTTCGCGCGTGGATGGCCTGCGATTGCGTGTATAGGAATGGATGGCGCTTGCCGGCGGTCTGCGGCGGATCGAGCCATTGCAGGCCGGAAGCGCCGGGCGACGTGGAATAGTTCACGCGGACGCGGTCCGTGCCGGGCGCCACCCGGATTTTCAACGGTGTCCCCAGGATCGGATCGGCGGCGCCCAGCTCAAAACCGCCGGCGTGATCCACGGAATGGATGGTGAGCTCGCGGGTGTCGAGGATCAGCTCATCGGAGAAGATGCGGTCGAAGTAGAGCGTGCAGGAGCCCTCCAGAATCCTGCGGTCGAAGCGCACGTCGAGCGAGAGATCGAGATGGCGGACGCGGGCCTGGTCCGGGCGCGAAGCGGAGTGAATATCCATGGTTTTCCCATGGTAAAATGATTCCGTCCCCACCTTCTAGTTCTGAGAACAGTTAACAAGCCATCTATGCCAAATCAGGAAGCCAAGCGAGTCCTGGCGGTAGTCAGCGATCTGTTTTTCACGAGCAAACTGACGGAGGCGGCCAAGCGAGCGGGCCTGGCGCTGGAGTTTGTCACTGACTCGAAACAAGTTCTGGAAAAGGCCAAGAGCAAGCCCTCGCTGATCATTTTCGACCTGAACTGTGAGCAGGCCCACCCGGTGAGACTCATCGGCAAGCTGAAGGGCGACTCGGACACCAAAGGGATCAGCCTGATCGGCTACCTCTCGCACATTCAGGTGGAACTGAAGCAGCAGGCGCAGGCGGCGGGCTGCGACATGGTGCTGGCGCGTTCGGCGTTCTCGCAGAACATGCCGCAGATTTTCAAGCGCCATTCGGGATAGGTGAAAGGCGGGGGTTGGGGATTGGGGCTGTGTAGCTGGCTACCTCAGCGGCTGGGTTTACGTGGCCTGCGCCTACGACTTCCGACGCCAGCCGCCGAGCCGGACCACGGCCGCGTTGCGGATCCAGCGGGGCGTCCAGGTCTCCAGAATTACGGCGAGCTTGTAAATCGCCCCGGGGACGACCCTCGCTTTCCCGCGCGCAAGGCCGCGGAGCGATGCGTCCACCACGTCTTCAGACCGCATCCATAGCCAGGAGGGGATGGCGCTTCGGTCGCCCCCCGCGGCGTCCAGAAACTCGGAGTAAGTAAACCCGGGGCACAGCGCCTGCACCTGGACGGGCGAACGCGCGGTCTTCAACTCCAGGCGGAGACCCTCGGTGAAGCTGTTCATCCACGCCTTGGTGGCCGAGTAACTGACATTCTGCGGACTGGGGCCGAACGCCGCTACCGACGAGACGTTGATCACCCCGCCTTTACCGCGCGGCACCATGACGCGCAGGGCGGCGTGCGTCAGCCGCAGGGTGGCCATGACGTGCAGGCGGTGCATGCGGTCCTGGCTTTCCACGGGGATCTCGAAGAACCGCCCCAGGGTGCCGAAGCCCGCGTTATTCACCAGCAGTTCGAGATCGGGCGCGGCGGCGATGCGGTCTTCCACCACCCGCAATTCGTCGTCTTTGACGAGGTCAGCCGCCAGCACTTCGGCGCCCCCCAGTTCGCGCCCTAGTTCGCGCGCCAGCGCTTCGAGGCGGTTGCGGCGGCGGGCGACGAGGATCAGGGAGAAGCCATCGCGCGCGAGGCGGCGCGCGAACGCCGCGCCGATGCCGCTGGACGCTCCGGTGACGAGCGCCAGGGGCTTGCTCTGGTTCATAGAAATCTCAGTGTACCGGAGCCGCGCCCTGCCGCGCGCTCGCCCTTGACATCGGCGTAGGGGCAGGCGCCGGACAGCGGGCGGCCGGCCGCCGCGCCGACAGACTGGAAGCGGCGTTCGAGGCAGGGAAGCAGGCTTATGCGAAACGGCAGTACGCCGAAGCGGCCGCCGCCCTGAGCGCCGCGGCCCAGGCGGCTCTCGACAATCGGCATTGATCTGCGTTCATCGGCGGCTACTGAGGCTCGCATAATACAGTGACACTCATGCCACGCCAAGACCGCTCCCTGACGGTCGCGGCTCCGATTCGGGCTGCCAGTGTAATATGCGAAGCTCAGTAAGTCTTTTTCTCGGCTTTTGAGGGAACCGGTCTTGCCGAAGTTCGCCGCTCCAATCCGCCGATCCACGCAAAGCGCAGCTCCAGCGCCGCTGGTTTCTCCTCGGCCCACTTTCCCGCAACCATCGTGCAAGTCGTTGAAACGACGTGGTGCAGGCACTTTTGCCGGCACTTTTGCCTGCCGCATCCCCACTCTTGGAGACGCTTCTCGGGGCTCCTGCCGCCAGAGACCTTCCCGCCGGAGACCGTCCCCCACTCATCCCAAACCGCGGTCTCCGTCGTATACTCTGGCGGGAGGGTTGGATGCTGCACCGAACAGGACCGGGAAAAATCCAGGTGGATGGGAGTTATTCCGCCCCTGGGACGATCAAGGCTTTACTCTACAACTTCGATGTGGATGGGGACGCGGTCAAACAGGAGCACCGTGTCTTCATCCAGAACAAGGTCGTGCCGCTGCTCGAAGGCGACCGCGGCCATATCTGGATGCAGGGCTCGGCCAGCCGCAGCGGAACCAATGCGTACAACATGGAGTTGTCCAGGAAACGCGTGAAGAACATTGCGGCCATCCTGCGCGCCGCCGGAATCATCGACCGTCAGATGCAGCTCGACGCCGTGGGTGCAGAGCAGGACAAAGGCCACAAACTCGAAGAGGAAACCGACCGCGCCGTGGCTCTCGTGGTGATTCCGGTCCACAAGGAAAGCCCTCCGCCGCCGCGGAAGATACCGCCGCCTCCCCCGGTCAGTACCGAGTTCAAGATCCGCCTGCTCGGTTCGCTCGCCGGCAGCGCCGGCCCCTTCCAGGTGGAGAATTGTTTCTTCCAGATCGCCGACAAGAAAAACAATCTCACGTCCTTCTATGTCTACTCCTCCGAAGGCGTCGGGAAGGGCCTCATCAAGGGCCTCAGCCTGTCCGCCACCATGAAGGGGCCGTGGAACGATTTCCGCACCAATTCGGCCATCCGCGTCTCCCAGTTTGACGGTCCGGCTCGCTTTACCACCGCCGGGGTCGGCCCCTGGACCTCCAACCACCTCAACATGATGGGGCTGCCCAAGGGCGTCACTACGATCCCCGCGGTCCTGGACCTCCAGACCGGATTCACCATCGGAATCGGAGCTTCCACCTCGGTCGGCGCCATGATCCTCAATCCGCGCGAGGAGATGATCTATGGCGGCGATTGATCCTTACTGTTAATACTGCCGGTACTAGCAGTTCGGGAGATCGGGCGGTACTTGAGCCTACCCGCGGTCTAAGTAGAGAGTAGTACTGAGATGCCATTGCCAATGGTGCCGGCCGTCTTGCGTCGTTGTACATCGGGCCTGGCACGGCTTGGGCTCAAACGGGAGAAAGCCAGCCAGCCGGTTCCCGCCAAAGTACCCCCACCCGAACGGCGGTTGCATCCGCGGCTGGCCGTGAGGTTCGACGCTGTCGTTCACGTGGGCGACGGAAGTCGTGCGTGGAATGTACTCGGAGTGGATATAAGCCCCCACGGAGCCCTGGTCATGGCAAGCCAGCCGCTGGTTCCTGGCGCCGTGATTTTCTTCCACAGCTTGTCACACGGCCAGATGGGTTTCGCTCGCGTTCAGTATTGCGCACGCGAGCCCCGCAGCTCCGTGTACCGCATTGGGCTCAAGTTTCCCTCCGAGCTCATGTTTGCCGAACTGGGTGTGTGGTACATCAGCCGCGTGCCCGTGAACTGAACTCAGTTCGCCCGCAGGGCCACCGACGGATCGATGCGCGAGGCGCGCCGCGCGGGAAGATACCCGGCGATCGCCGCCACCGCCGTCAGCACCACCAGCATGCCGCCAAATGTCACCGGATCGCTGGCCGTCACGCCGAACAGTAGCCCGCTCAGCGCCCGCGCCAGCAACCACGAAGCGCCCGCGCCCAACAGCATGCCCATCGCCGCAAGCTGGAGCGTCTGCACGATAATCCGCCCCTGCAACTTGCCCGCCGATGCGCCCAGCGCCATGCGAATACCGATTTCCTGCGTCCTCTGGTTCACGGAATACGAGATGACGCCATAAATCCCCAGCGATGCCAGAATCAACGCGAACAGCGCGAATCCGCCCAGCAGCAGCACCACGAAGCGCCGCGGTGACACGGCCTTGTCCACCAGTTGCTGGATCGTGCGGAAATCGCCGCCCGAGAGGTTGGGCGCCAGCGGCTTCAAAGCGGCCCGCACCGCCGGGGCCAGTTGCGATGGCGGGAGCGTGGTGCGGATCACCAGGTCCACCGAAGCGAAATCGCGGCATTGCCGGATCGGCAGGTACATCTCCATGCCCGCGCCCTGTTCCAGCGCCAGGTGCCGCACGTCCCCCACCACGCCCGCCACGCTCCGCTCCCCGCACGCGCGCACGATCCTGCCGAGCGCGTTCTGGCCGGGGAACAGGGTGCGCGCCATGGTCTCGTTGATCAGGATCACCTGCTCGCTGGTGGGCGTGTCCGTGGGCGCAATGTCGCGGCCGGCGCGCAACGGAATTCCCATGGCGCCGATATATCCGTCGCTCACTACGCGCACGAACGCGTCGGGAAATTTCCCCGGCGGATAGGTCTGGCCTTTTGCCGGCGCGCCCCAACTGCGGTTGCGGCCCAACGGCAGGGCATCCGTCAATCCGGCCTGCTCGACTCCCGGGATATCTTCGGCGGGGCGCAGCACTTCGTCGAAATAGGCATTCTGCTGCGCCTGTGTGGAATAACGCTGGTCCGGATCCACCCGCACGGTAGCGGTCCGTTCCGGCCGGAAGCCCAAATCGACATCCAGCACGCGAGCCAGGCTCCGTATGAGCAGCCCCGCGCCCACCAGCAGCACGCACGCAAACCCAATCTCCGAAACTACCAGCGCGCCGCGGACCCAGCTTCGGTGCTTTCCTTCCGTCGACCCGCGGGTGGTGTCTTTCAGCGCATCATGCAGGGTATCAGCCGGAACCTGAAGAGCCGGCGCCAGCCCGAAAATGACCCCGGTCACGATCGCCAGCAGCAGGCTGAAACCAAGGGTGGCCCCATCCGTCCGCACGTTGCCCAGCAGCGCGATGCTGAACGAGTCCAGGCGCGCCACGGCCCTGGTTCCCGCAAACGCCAGCACTACGCCCAAAGCCGCGCCGCCACACGACAGCGCGATCCCTTCGGTCAGCATCTGCCGCACCAGCCGCCACCGCCCCGCTCCCAGCGCCGTGCGCAGAGCGATCTCTTTCTGGCGCGCCGCGGTCCGCGCCAGCAGCAGGTTCGACAGGTTGGCGCACACGATGAGCATCACCGTTCCCACCGCGCAGGCCAGCACCAGCAAAGCCAGGCGCATCCGTCCGCTGACGTGCTCTTCGAGCAGGCTCACCTTTCCTTCAAAGTCGTTGCGCTCCCGATGCGCCCGCGTCATCCGCTCCGCCAGGATCTTCACCTCCGCCTGCGCGGCCCCCAGCGTGACTCCCGGTTTCAGGCGGCCGATCATGGCCATGGTGTTTCCCCAGCGGTTGGTCTCGGAGCTCAGCGGGAATGGAACCACCAGGTCGAAGTGGCCGCCGGGCGCGAATATCGAGCCAAAATCGAACGATGCCGGCAGGACGCCCACCACGGTCACCGGCTGGTTGTCCAGCGTCACCGCCCGCCCCACGATTCCCGCATCGGCCGCAAACCGCCGCTCCCAGATGCCGTGGCTCAGGAGCACCGCCTTGGGTCCGTGCCACTTACACTCTTCCGCATTGAACAGCCGGCCGAGCTGCGGCTCGATGCCCAGCACCTGGAAGAAATTCCCGGACACCGGCACGGCGCTGAGGCGCTCCGGTTCCCCCTGCCCGGTAAGGATGTAATCGCCTACGCCGTAGAAGGCGAAATAACCGGCAATGTCGGAAAAGGACTGGTTCTGCGCCCGCAAATCCAGCAGGTGGTCCACCTGGGTGGTCTGTCCCGAAAGGCCGCTGGTGTCATGGTTGGCGATCCACACCAGGCGCTGCGGATCGCGAAAAGGCAGGGGACGAAGCAGAAGAGCGTTGACCACGCTGAACAGTGTCGAGCTTGCGCCGATACCCAGTCCCACGATCAGAATGGCAAAGGCGGCAAAACCGGCATCGCGGCCGAGCGTCCGCAGCGTGTAGCGAAGGTCCTGCAGAAGACCGTCCCAAGGCGAGGATCTGTGTGGCATGGTTCCTCTTCTCTGACGTCGCGTACGAAAGGACGATAGCTTGTTTGCCGGGCCGTGTTAGATTCGGAACGAAGCTAATTTTCAATGAAGTCATTGGCGCGGCTCCCTCGGCTGGAAACCGCAACGATCATCGATTCTGCCCATCGAGTTGCAGGAGGGGCAGAGCTCGATGGGCGGGTGGTGGGGATTTCGGGGGTTGAAGCCGCGGGGCAGTGCGGGCGCTGGTTGAGGAGCGGGCGCCGGCTCGGGGGACGCGGCGGCCTCGGGCGGGGCGTCGTGCGGAGCGGGTGCGGCGGCGACCGGCGGGTCGGGATTCGAGGGGCGTGAAAGGCGCTCGTCCTGGCGGCGGAGCTCGCTTTCGGCGCGGAACCAATCGCGATGGGCGGCCTGGCTGCGGCGGAAGAGCTTGGGGTGGACGTTGGGGCCGAAGGAGTCGGCGATGAGGGAGGCGCCGAGCGCGTGCTCGGGATCTTCCTGCCTGGACATGAGGGCCCGGATGACGGCGGCTTGCAGGCGAGCGACGCGGTGCTTTTCCCAGTGGCAGCGGACGAGCGTGTCCACGAGTCCGGTTTCGACGATGCCCTCGGGGCAGAATTCTTCGTAGTATTGGCGAGTGATATCGAGCAGGTCGGCTTCGTTCTCTCCGGGGATGATGCGGGCGCGGGCCCCGGCGCCGTGTTTGAAAGGCGTTGAAGCAGGATGAGGCCTTGCCTTCGGCGGAGCGCGGGCCGGTAGACTTGGGCGTTGAGGCGGTTGGCCTGGATTTGAGAATCGTTGCCATGGAATCTTCTCCCAATTCCACAGTCAGTAGGCTGGCATCGCGACCGCGGCAGGGAGAATCCGATTGGGTTGAGTCAACCAGACTTCCCCGGCCCCTGGCCCCTCGACGCGCCGTGAGTCATAATAGGAACCGTGCTGGATCCGGCGAACGAGGTCGGATTTTCCCCGAACCACTCGGGAAAGGAGTTTTCCATGTCAACTGAAAAAGATGCTCTCGATCGGCGGGACTTTCTGAAGACCGTGGGCGCGACCGGTCTCACGCTGGGAGCGGCCAACTCGGCGTTTGCCGGCAGAACCGGCAGCAAGATGACCGGCGGCCGTGTCATCGGCGCCAACGATCGCATTAATATCGCCGTGCTCGGCGCGGGCGGACGCGGCACTTCGGATGCCCGCGATTTCGCCCGCTTCGGTCAGCAGAACAACGCGTGCCAGATCGTCGCCGTGTGCGACGTCTACGAAAAGCGCAAGAAACGGGCCGCCGACTTCCACAAGGTCACTGGCTATTCGGATTACCGCGAGATTCTGGAAAAATCCGAAGTGGATGCCGTGGTCATCGCCACCCCCGACCACTGGCATGCCAAGATGGCGCTGGATGCCATGGACAAGGGCAAGGACGTTTACCTCGAAAAGCCCATGGTTCACACCAACGAAGAGGCCCGCCAGTTGGTGGCCACTGTCAAGGAGACCAAGCGCATCCTCCAGGTCGGTTCGCAGACCACCTCCGCCGACATCTGGTGGAAGGCCAAGAAAGCCATCGCCGACGGCATGATCGGCCAGATGATCATGAGCCAGGGCTCCTACCATCGCAACTCCGTCGAGGGCGAGTGGAATTACCCCATCGACGAGGGCGCCGGTCCCGATGGCAAGGGCGACAACTTCATCGACTGGAACATGTGGCTGGGCTCGCAATTCAAGCTCGCTCCCAAACGCCCCTTCGATGCCGACCGCTTCTTCCGTTTCCGCAAGTATTGGGACTACTCTCTGGGCACCGCCAGCGATCTTTTCTACCACGTGATCGCCCCGCTCAACATTTGCTGGGATGAGCCCCAGTTCCCCACCAAAGTCATGGCCACCGGCGGTATCTACGTGTTCAAGGAGGGGCCGAAGCGCGAAGTGCCCGATACCTTCCACCTGCTGGCCGAGTATGCCAAGGGCCACTCGCTGGTGCTCAGCTCTTCGATGGCCAACTCCGAGCACATTCCCGGCACCATTCGCGGCCACGAAGGCACCATCGTGATGGTGGAACACGGCGAGTTCGAGCGCATGGTTCCCTACATTACGGTGAAGCCGCAGGTGCGGCGGACCGTAGTGCCGAATTCGCAGCCCCGCACGTTCAAGATGGCGGCCATCGGCGGCGACAAATACGAACAGAAGTTCGGAACCAAGGACATTCAGATTCCGGTCGATCAGAAAGACATGATGACCGCGCACATCGAGAACTTCCTTACCTGTATGCGGACCCGCGAGAAACCGCATCTGGATGTGGAAACCGGCGCCAGGGCCGTGGTGGTCATCAACCTGGCCGCCCAGTCCTATCGCGAAGGCAAGACGCTATATTGGGACGAGAAGCACTGGAAGGCTTCCGACAAGCCCCTAAAGGCTTAGGACCCGGGGGCCGGGGGCATGGGCGTTAAGATATCGATCCGACCGTAGTTCTGGCGGTTATTTCGCGTGATCAGCGACTGCGCGAGCGAGCTGGCGAGTGGTGCGATCATCATCGTCGAGGACCGGGGATATCGCGTCCGGCGATTACCGATTCGACGCTAAGGGGCGCGGCCGAGCGTGTGTGTGGACGCGCGGCGCCGCGGGTTGTAATCTGGCACCACTTCCTCGAATGCCGTATCCGGGAATCTTGGAGGCCTTTTGGTCATTTTGTCCCGTTTGGCGACTAAACGCTCAAGTGCAGATCAGAAGTCCAACTGATCGATTCGCCGTTATACTGGGTACAGGATATGGAAATGCAGCTAAACGAGCGAGAAGCGTC
>Ga0326728_10012734_pt1 | contig 18550 bp, 19 predicted proteins | sample MB3enrmetagenome_FD_207602 | JGI IMG/M metagenome (GOLD analysis project Ga0326728, IMG submission 207602) | Lab enriched peat soil microbial communities from McLean, Ithaca, NY, United States - MB31MN | ecosystem: Environmental > Terrestrial > Soil > Wetlands > Peat | place: USA: New York... | reverse complement strand
GCCCGCCATCGGTTCACCTCGTCCTGCAACCGCTGGTTTTGCTCGATGAGCTGGTTGATTTGCTGCTGCGCGGCGGGCGTGCTGGGCAACGGCAGCACGTCGGCGGCCAGTTGTTGTTTGCAACTGTCGATGTGCTGCTTGATAATATCGGCGTTACCCGCGCTCGGATTGAATTTCAAGTATTGCTGATAATGATAAATCGCTGCCGCCGGATCGGGCTCCTTGTTTTCGTAAAGCATCGCCAGTTGATAATGCGCCGCCGCTGAGTGCGGATTGACTTCTAGTGATTCTTCGAACGCCTCGATCGCGCCCTGATAATCCATTGCATTGACGCGGCTCTGGCCCAAAACGTAATGCGGTTCTTTTTCCTGATCCGATTGATTCTGATCCGACGGCGTGCAGCCGCTCAACGCGATTCCGAACCAAAGGACAAGCACACCGAACCAGAAACGATTTCCAAATGACATGAGGCGAACCTAAACGAACCTTTCGACGGGCGCAATCGTGCGTTGGTTCAATGCGAAACGGCAAAAGCGGACTTGAGATTCCCCGGCCCGAGGCGCAACTTGTGGCGGAATGCGCGCGTGGCGGAATGGCAGACGCGCCAGACTTAGGATCTGGTCCCGAAAGGGTTGGAGGTTCAAGTCCTCTCGCGCGCACCATTTTTACTCAAGAAAATGAGGTTTCTGGTGTTACTGACACAGGTCTGACACAAAAGGCGGCTGAAATTGAAGGCACAAACGTGAAATACCCGAAGCGCATTAAATACCGTGGCAAAGTTCTCGCCACGATTTATGGCAAATGCAAGGGACGTGATTCTTACCGCGTGGCGTGGCAAGTGGCCGGACAGCGGCACATGGCGTCGTTCTCGTCCTATTCCCTCGCCAAACGTCACGCCGACGGGTTAGTGAAAGATTTGGCCAAAGGCTCGCAAGTCACCGCCTTAAACCCCGCGCAAGCCCGTGACGCACTGGCGGCGCTGGAACGTCTTACTGACTATTATCGCGCCACAGGCCGCCGCGTGTCGTTGCTGGCGGGCATTTCCGAGTTTGTCGAAGCGTCCGCCAAATTGAACGGGCGCAACTTGGGCGAAGCGGTCGAAGGATACTTGCGCAACGTCGCCACTGTAAAACGCAAAGACATCGGCGAAGCCGTCACGGAATTCCTTCAAGCCGACGCCCCGCGCACAAAGGCCAGCAACGGGCAGCGGGCGCAACTTGCTGCCGACTATGCCAACCACCGTAAATTACAGCTACGCCGGTTTGCGGCGACATTTCCGAACACTGCCGTTTGCGATTTGAGCAAGGAACACTTGGACAAATTCATCGGCTCACTTGAAGATTTTGCCCCAAAAACACGCAACCATTATCGCGCCGCAGTCGGGCAATTCTTGCGATGGGCGGTTCGCAAAGATTACCTGCCGGTTACCCATCGCTTGGGCGAAGCCGACGGACTGCGCCCCGAACACGCGAACACTGGCGAAGTCAGCTTTTACACGCCCCGCGAACTGGCTGCGTTGCTTGCCAGTGCCGATGACACCTTGCGCCCGTTGATTGCCGTTGGCGGGCTGGCCGGACTGCGCACCGCCGAATTGTTGCGCTTGGATTGGGCGGACGTTTGGCGTGTGCCGGAACATATTGAAATCACGGCGGGCAAAAGCAAAACCCGCCAGCGCCGTCTTGTGGAAATCTGCCCGGCTTTGCAGGCATGGCTTGAACCGTATCGCGTCCGCGAACGTGGCAAATTCTGGCCGGGTGAAGAACGAACATTTCTGGAACATTATGGCGAACTGTGCGAAACGGCGGAAATCGCCCGCAAAACCAATGGACTGCGCCATGCCTTTTGCACCTACCATTTCGCCTTGCACCAGAACGAGAACGCGACCGCCGCGCAAGCGGGCAACTCGCCCGCCATGATTCACGCGCACTACAAAGGGCTGGCCACGAAAGCCCAGGCCGAAAAATGGTTCAACGTGACGCCAGCGCGCACGGCGAAAAACATCATTCCACTTACCGCAGAAAAAAAAGCCAACCGATGAAAAAAATCTCGACCAGCCAAAACGGAACACATGATAATAAATGGGCAACGCCGCGTTTGGATAAAGCGTGCATGGAATTTGACAAAATCGCCGGGCCTAGCAAACTGCCAATGCCCGACCATTTTCCAGCCTCACTGAAAGATTTCTTGGCCCGTATCGTCAAAGCCAGGACGCCAGCCGACAGCATGGCGCGATTCCGCCGTTTCCTCGGTGCAAGTGCCGGTCGTGATGGGTTTTGGCTCGCCAAGAAGCCAATGACGGCGGACGAACGCGACGCCTGGGTGATTTCTCAATTTCAAGCGATCAATGATAGCGACAAAAAAGGTGGATTTTTTACTGAGGACGTATGGCTTGCGATGGGCAGCGCCTACCGTAATTGGTGGCAGGATCAGAAATCGGCCAAAGCCCGCGAATCTGCAAAAAAGCGTAAATAAAGATTTTGCTTGGTTACTTGCCGCGCTTTGGTGCTGTTCGCTCGAACAGTTTTGCCACTTTACTGAATTCGCTCGGTAGAAGCTGCCTCAAAACCTGAATTCGCTCGATCAGGTTTGACGACTTTGCCGAATTCGCTGGGCAGAACACCCTTTTACATCTGGAAGTTCCCGCTTGTGCGTTTTGTAAGTTGCAACCATGCAGAATGAATTGCAACAAACCGCACCGCCGTTCGAGCCGGGTTTCATTGACGAAAAACAATTACTGGCGCGGTTGCCAATCAGTCGCCGCACTTTGTTCAACTGGCGCTTTTCCGGCAAAATTCCCTACGTAAATGTTGGTGGCCGTCGCGTTTTATACCACTGGCCCTCGGTGGAACAGGCATTGTTGCGGAATCAGCACGGCGCGGAAACCCCGTAAACAAAAAAATCGCCGCCGCGATGACAACCAATCAAAACGCGACGGCAAAACGAGGCAATGGAAATTAAGCCAATTTCACCTTCCGCGCAAGTCCCGGTGACGCCGACGCCCGCGCCGGTTACACCGGCACCAGCACCAGCCAAAGAACCCGCATGTCCACCCGTTAGCACCATCCTAGGACTTCGCACCGATGGCTTGCCGCCTGTTCCAACTCACGGCTGGTTCAAGGCCATGCGCTGGCCAGACGCATTGGAACTGTTAAAGGCGAACAAAAACTGTCTTATCCTCGCTTTCGTCATCGCTTACCGCGCCCGCTACCGCGAAGGATTCAGCGCCGACGGTCTTGGTCTAGGTGAAGCCCTGATTGGCGATTACGAAAACTACGGCATGACACGCCAAGAATACCGCACCGCACTGGCGCAACTCTGTAAATGGAATTTTGTAACCACCCGGCCAACCAACAAGGGAACGATTGCACGGCTCACAGATACAAGACTTTTTGACCCATTGAACCAAGCGGGCAACCACCCAGCCAACCAACAAGCAACCACCAGCCAACCACCGGCCAACCATCAAACAACCACTAACGAAGAAGGGAAGAAGGGAAAGAAGGGAACAAAGGAAATAAAATACGAATCGAATAAGCCATCGGTCGTCATAAATGACCTGCACCCAGGTTTGACTCAATTGATGGACGACGCGCGGAAAATCCTCGGTCCTGACGAAATGCGCCGTTGCCATAAACGCTGGCTCAAACGCGCGGAAACCCAGCCGGACAAATTGCGGCGCGTGCTGGCCGACACCGCCCAGGCTACCAAGGACAGTGAGATCAAGACCACCCCGGCAAAATACGCCGAACACCGCTGGAAAGAGTTTGCGCCATGAATGCCGCCCAAAATTACGCGGTCCCGGTGCCGGGTTTGGGTGAATGGTAGTGGCAGTTCAGCCGGACGCGCAACAACTAGGCCGGTTCGAGCGGCTGGATGTCCGCTGCGACCCGTCGCTTCGACTTCACCGAGGCTGGCAAACCTTTACCGCGCAGCACGCGCAGCCGGTCTGCTGCCGTGTCCCAAGCCCCAATCAGCTTGTGGACGGCCACAGCAGTTTTAACGTCCATTGTGACCTGCCCACTCTCTTTGTCGGTACAGGCCGCGCGCAGGCTCATCGCAGCGTCGTAGGCAAACCGTTGCAATGCGGCAGCTTGGCAGCGTTGCTGGATTCGATCACGTTTCCGACCGGGCTTGGCTGGTGTTGTTGGCTGGTCTTGGCGTTCAGGCTGTGTGTTTGGTACAACCATAATTCACCGCTCGCATGGGACAGCGGCGGCGTCAAGACGGGGCAGACTAGAACGGCGGCGGCAATCCTTCATGGAAGTTTGGAAGCCTGTTTCATACGCAATGTGGTGTTTCGCGCTGCGATCACGGGTGGGGGTAGGTAGCTAAATCGCGCTGGACAGGCCAGATAAAGGGGATTAGAACCATTGCCATGTTACCTGATAAACCACTATAGCGTGGCTCACTATCAGGTTAGGCGGCGTCCAGTATTTTTATGACACCACGCTCACTTAATAAGCTCGCTCTGATTCTGTGGATTATTTTGCTTCTTTCTGCTGTTGTGTTTCTCATTTTGGCGCTGCTTGCGCCAGAGACGCAGTTTTTAGATTCTAAAGGGCGAGACAATTGGATGAATCTCATCAAGACCACGACTGACATTGAGAGACTTCGGAACATCGCCACGAATGTCGTGTCACTTGGCTGGGTGACGGGTGGCACTGCTATTTGGCTGTGCCGTTTGGGATTGGCGGCATTTTTCGTCGTTATGGTTGTTTCCATCGTCGGTTTGTTTCACGTCCGAAAGATGAAGAGACATTTGACCACGCCGCCTAACACCGTGCTGTAGCCAACGGCCACTGCCACTTGAGATTTGGGCATTCATTGTTCAAGCTGGCTTCAAACAATCCGGCGAATCATTTTCGGCGTCGTTTACCAGCGGTGAAACGCGGTAGCAACTCATGTCATCGGCCTCAAATGGCCGCAACATGAACTTTACCGCTTCGCCGTTGCGCCGGTTGTCAATCCAATGTTGCCAGTGCCCGCCGCGTTGCAAAATGACCGGCATTCGCTCGTGAACGCGGGCAACCATCGGATTTGCCTCTGTCGTGATGATGGTAAAAGTTTCAACCATCCGGCTTGGCGGCGGTTCATCCAAATTGTTGAAATCAAATTCGCCGCGCACGGGCGGTTTGATCCACCGTTCCCAAAGTCCGGCCATGCAGAAAAAGGATTTGTCCTTCATCGTGAACCGGAACGGCGTCCGGCTGCGTCCTGACAACTGCCATTCATAAAACCCGTCGGCCACCACCAGACACCGTTGGGATTCAAACGGCTTTTTGAAACTGTTTTTTTCAGAAACGGTTTCGGCGCGGGCGTTAATCAGCTTGTCACCAATGCTTTCGTCTTTCGCCCAGCCAGGTATCAATCCCCAACGCATGAGCTTCATTACGGGCTGGTTGTTTTCCACTACGATCACCGGGGCTTGCTGGCGCGGGGCGATGTTGTAACGCGGTGTAAAGAACGGCGCGCGCCAGATGAAATCAATCAGCTTTGCCAGTTCGTCCAGAGTGCCAGCGGCAGAATAGCGGCCACACATACGCTCGCAACGTAATCTAAAGGATGAGACTAATACAGACCAAGCCCAACCGTCTGAATAACCATTGCCACGCTTGGGACGCGGGCGTAGCATCACCCACAATCTGCCATCAGGAAAAGTGGATATGAAAACTTATGTTCTGAAAGAAAAACCGGAACATCCTTCCAATGACATGGTCTGGGCGTTCGACCTCGGCAAAGGCTCCATCGGCGAGGCGGTACGACAAGGGACAAAATTTCTTCACAAGGCATCGCTGCTAATACCGGCGGACTTTGCGACCACCAAACCTGCACGCAACCGCCGTCGCATGTGGCGCACGCGCCAGGCGCACAAAGCGCGCGAGCGGTGGCTGAATGAAGTCATGCAAAAGGCTGGAATTGAGGTATTGCATGGGCGTAACTACGACAAAGACGGAAATTGGAAACCGGGCGAGCCAGCGGATGAACGGTTGGAACGCGAGTTTGCCGAGCCGGGCAATTCAGCCTGTCACACGTCCTGTCTGCTTCGCATCAAATTATTGCGCGGAGAAAAACTTGAACCGTGGCAAATCTATAAGGCGCTTCATTCTGCAATCCAGCGGCGCGGTTACGACCCAAACATTCCGTGGAAGAATCGTGAACAACGCAAGGCAAAGTCCGACGATGGAGACGATGACGCTCGCACACAGAAACGGATGGAAGAATTCGAGGAAAAGCTAACAGCGTTGTCCAAAGGCAAACCGACATTTCACTACTCTTGCTATTTCGACGCGCATGAAATGGGATTGTGGAACTCCGAAAAGCCGGACGAATTGAAATTGCGGAGTGATTGTCATGCGAAGACGACCCGCAACCAGATTGTCCCGCGCAAATTGGTGGAAAAGGAAATACGCGACCTCGTGGATGCCGCCGCAAAGCATTATCCCAAACTAAAAGGACAGGCGGACTATCTGCTCTATGGCCCACCGGGAAAAGCTTACGCCTCCCTTGATCCAAAACTGCGGAAGGAATATGCTTTGAGGGAAGGCGGCATGAATGACTGGCAAGGCGTGCTCGGCCAGAAAATTCCGCGCTTTGACAATCGTATCATTGGCAAATGCGTACTCATCCCACGGCTCAACGTCTGCAAAATCCGCACTGATGAAAATGGCGAACTTCACCCACAGTCACGAATCGCGGCAGAGACGGTGTTCCTGATGAGGCTCAAAAACATGAGGTTTCAGACATCCAAAGGACAAGCGTGCCTGACTGCCAAACAAATCGCGGAAGTTTTCAACAACCCGAAACGCACCAAGCTTGGAATGACAGAGACGCAGTGGAGAAAATACTGCCTTCGCTTTGGTGCCAAGCCAATGCTTGGCCAATATCAAGAAGTTGAAGAACCTAGTTTTTCAGGCCGAAGCCGTTTTTGCCGTCCGGCGTTGGAAATCTTGAAACGGCTGATTCTGTCAGGAGACACGCCAGCACAGGCATACGAAAAGGAGGTTGCACGGCTGAACGGAAATACGAATCCAATGAAAGGTTTGGTGAAGGATGACCTAAAGTTTTTGCTCCAAATGGGCAAAACATGGGAGGGCATCTATATCCCGAACCAAAAACTCGACGCACTGGCGCGCTCGACAGACGACCCACATGAGGCAATAAGGCTACTTATCGGCTCACAAAATGACCCAGTTGTCCGGCATCGGCTTACACTATTTGCGGAGCGACTGGAAGAATTTGCAGAACGCTTCGGCACACCGGACTCCGTGGCACTGGAATTTGTGCGTGAAGATTTCATGGGCAAGAAGGCAAAGCTTGAATTTTTCAAATTCCAACGCGACCGTGCGCATGACCGCGCAAAGGCCCGTGAGGATGCGGCCAAGGCTGGCGCGGAAGAACGGTCTGCTGGTTTGAAGATGGAATTGCTAAAAGCGCAAGTGGGAGAATGTCTTTATACCAACGCGAAGTTGATTCCAGAAAAACTCGACGAGTACGTCATTGACCACATTGTTCCCCGCGCCAAAGGCGGGCCGGATGCGGCGGTAAACTATATTCTGACAACACGTCGTGCCAACGACGATAAGGGCGACCGCACGCCATACGAATGGCTTTCCAAGCAAGATGGCTGGGATGCCTACGTCGAGCGGGTTAAGAAGCGTATCGGCACGCTACGAAACAAAAAAGTCCAGTTGCTTACATCACCCGACGCTGAAACGTTGGTCGAGAAATACACCGCACTGGCGGAAACGGCTTGGATTTCCAAACTGGCACAGACCATTGTCGGGCTGCGCTTCGGCTGGCCCGGTGGCATTGCCAATGGCGAGCGCAAGGTCATCGTTGTATCTGGCGGACTGACGGGCCGTATTCGCCGCAAATACAAACTTAACAGCCTGCTCAATCCCGATGTCAAGTCCGAGGAAGAAGCGGAAATTAAAAACCGCAATGATGACCGACACCACGCGCTTGATGCAATGGTCATCAGCTTCATTCCCAATTGGGCACGCAATGCCAAGTTGACGGGCTTCTTCCGTTTCCCGGACGGAGTTCACCGAGAATTATTCGGGCAAGAAATCGCTGAAGTTATCCCGCAGAATGTTTGTTTTGAAAAGCCCGCGCTGGCCGAGACGATTTATGGCGCGCGGACCGATCACGGTGAGAAAGTGATTGTGCAACGTGCGGAGTTGGTATCGCTGGCAATGAAACCCACCGCACCGGGTAAATCGGTTTTTGATCTAAAGTATGCTATTAAGCAGGCGCAGTCCGTCCACGACCCGGTAATTCAAGGGCGGTTGCTGGAATTTCTGACAACCAAACCGGACGAAACGGCGTGGCGGAAGTTTTGCGTGGAATTTCATCTCAAAAGCAAAGATGGCTCTGACGGCCCGCGCGTCGAATATGTTACCGTCAAAGTTGGCGAGCCGACGGAATATAAAGATATGTCAAAAGATGGCACGGGCGCTTGGCGTAAGGGTTTGGGCAGCCACAAAGGACAGATTATTTATTGGGATGAAAACGGGACGCTTTCAGTCCGGCCTGTTTTCGCACACGGCTCCGTGGCACAAGAGCGCCGTGCCGTGGAGAAACTAGGCGGCAAAGCAAAGTTCTATGGATTCTTTCAGTCTGACTGCCCAGTCAGAACGACAAAGGCAATCCCCGCGGAGAATTACAAACTCGTCGTCAAGAATGACGTAAAACAAAAACGACGAATCCCAGCAGACAAACCGTTACCGCCTTGTCAACTTACTCTCCGCACAATCATCACAAAAGATTTCATCGCCGAGTTGACATTGGCTAACAACACGAGGGTTGTTGCCTCACTCGACGTTTGGGTTGAAGCCGGTTTAACTAAAGCTCTATGAGCCACCACATTCTTCATGTATTCCAACATGGCGCGATTTTGGGTCGTGAACGTGGTTTCATTACCTGCCGGGCGGATGGTCAGGACGAGCGGCGGTTGCCGTTGGACGATATTCGCGCCGTCATCATCGCGGCGCGCGGCGTCACGCTCACGTCCAGTTTCCTTTCCGGCCTGTTGGAAACGGACGGAATCGTGTTGCATTGCAACGAGCGTTACCAGCCGTGCGGCTGGACTGCGCCACTGTCGCGCGTGGTGGATTTGAAAACGTTCCAGAATCAAACGGCGCAACCCCGACGGTTGAACGAACGGCTCTGGCATGAAATGTTGCGTGGCAAGACGCTGAACCAGTCGCGGGTGTTGCAGCACAAGCAACTTCGCTCGCCGCACCTGGAACTGGCGTTGAAGCAGGAGAATTTTGACGAGGCCAATTGCGCCCGTCGTTACTGGCAGTTGTATTTCCCGTCCATTGGCTGGTCGGCCACGAAACGCGACCGCAAGGAGGATACCGCGCCGAATCAGATGCTCAATTACGGTTACGCGGTGCTGTCGGCATTGTGCCATCGCAGCCTTATCATTCACGGCTTGCTGCCGCAACTGGGAGTGTTCCACAAACCGCGTTACCGTTCCGAACCGCTGGTGTATGACCTTATGGAGGCGTTTCGTCCGGCGGTAGAATTGATGCTGGCGGAATTCATGTTGGAGCCGGAAGTTTCCATGAAAGCGTGGGCAAAGAGGGTGGGGACGGAATTGCGCGAACGGCGGGTGAAGCATGAGGCTTACACCCTGAAATTGATGGACGCGATTGATGCCTCGGCCAATTCACTAGCGCGGGCGTATGAGGAAATGTCAGCGCAACCGTTTTGGGTGCCAGAGTTACCGTTGGCGGTAAATTAAGTAGCAGCCGAAGCGAGTCGGCTCTGACCAAATAATGAGCGGATTGACATCCACTGCTACGTAGGGACGGATGAACAATTCGCCTTTCAGTATGGGCTGGCTCATGGCCATGTTTGATTTGCCGGTGATGACCGACAAGGAACGGAAGGTGGCAACACGCTTTCGGAATGACCTGCTGGATCACGGTTTTTTGATGATTCAGTTTTCTGTCTATGCGCGCCCGTGCGTGAACTTCGAGCAGTTGGACAAACACTTGGGCATCATTCAAAAGCTGGTTCCAGCGGCGGGCAATGTGCGGATGCTGTTTCTCACGGATGAACAATGGGAAAAGAGCGTGACAGTGATCGGGCCGAATTATGACCAAGGCAAACGGGCCAAACACCCCAAAGTGCCGGACCAAGTGGAGTTCTGGGAATAAAGTAGGAAGTCGCTGCCGTGTGCAAGCACAGTGGGCAGCGACTTCTTTTTTCAGTTAAGCCTTCCCCCCGGAAGCGCGATAACTGGCCTAACACTATCACCAACAATCACCTCCGGCAAGCCTATTGTATCGCTCGCGCCTCCGGGGGGAAGGCAAAACCATCCATGTAGGCAATGTTCCAAACCAGTGATTGTATCGCTCGCGCCTCCGGGGGGAAGGCTTAACCCCTGACAATACGGCGCTCAGAAGTGGCGCGGCAAGCGCGAGGAATCAAACGTTGCGGAAGAATTCTTTAATGGGCGTTTTTACGGCCTTAGCAATTCGCAGCAATGCCTCGATGGAAATGATTTTTTCACCACGCTCAATTTCCCCAAGATATTTTGGATTCAAACTCACCATCTCAGCCAGTTTTTCTTGGGTAAAATCGGCTTTCTTCCGACAGAGGCGGATGGCATCGCCAATTACCTTGCGGTGTCTAAGAATGATTTTCCGTTTGTTTGTGCGGCTTACCACGACGCCGAAGGATAGGCGTGCGGATTTCCAAGCTTACACCAGCAACAAGCTGGTATTTTCAATTTGCTTTGTGGTTGTATGCGTAATACGGTTATCCAAGTTGGCAGCGGAGATTGCTCAATGAAAATTCAGCAAAACGCCACCCCCGGCAAACAGGCGAGACCTGTTGAGGAACGCTTGGTTCTCAAAGTGCCGGAGTTCGCTGACCGTTACGGAGTCACTCCCCGCACCGTTCGGACTTGGCTCAAATGCGGCCTGCCGCACCTGAAATTAAGTCCGCACAACACCCGCATTCCGGTGAGGGAAGGTGACGAATGGGTAACGACCAACTATTACCGTCAACGCACCCGCTAAACATGCTCATGCGCTTACATCTTGGTGCCGTACCGAACTCACCTGATTTCACGCCAGATGGCCGATGGAGGCCAATGCGAGAACTTTCTCCGTGGCTAGCACAGTTGGTTGCGTTTCCTTTGGGGATAGCCGCGGCGGTGTTGCTTGCAGTGCTCTGGTGTGTGCTCACACCATTGCGCAACACCATATCAACATTGTCACCATCTTCTCTCTTTCATTCCTTCTTGGACATGTCAATACCTTCTCTCCTTCTGCTCCTTCTCGGTTTGGTGGCACTCACCGTCATTCACGAATTGCTACATGCTGCTGTCCACCCGATGGCAGGGCGGTCGCCTCGTACTGTCCTCGGCTTCTGGCCATCAACACTTCTGTTCTATGCGTGGTACGAGGGCGAACGTTCCCGTAACCGTTTAATCACCGGCCTGCTCATGCCTTTGTTTGTCCTCAGCTTTTTGCCGTTGGTGGTGGCTGTGGTCTGGCAAATCGCGTCTGGCTGGGCCGCATTGGCGTCTTGTTTCAACGCATTGGCATCTTGCGTGGATATACTAGGGGCGGGCATGTTGTTTTTTCAGGTTCCATGCACGGCGATTGTCCGCAATCAGGGTTGGTGGACATATTGGCGAGAGGCTGAGGCTGTGACCTCCTGACAAGTGCGGTGGCGTTTGAATAGGGCCAGTGCGAACTCGGTAAATGGTTTTCTCTCTAAGCACTTCCTAACGTGGGACTCTGGCGCGGTTCCGGCGCGGGGTGCCGGGGTTGGTAGGGCGGGGACAGGTCGGCGCGAAAGCCAGAATCCTCATTTGCCGGACAACCCCCTTCCCTCAGTGAGCTAATCGTCGCCAAACGTCGGCCCGCCCCCTTCTGGCGCGTTGCTGGTCGCGCGCCGCGTCGCCCCCGCCCAACCTTAGAATGGGTTTCTCTTTAAACACCTCCCAGCGCGAGTGGGTGTCCCGGTCGCGCAGCGCGGGGCCGGGCGGTGGCACTGCCTACACGGTCGGCCAGCAAAAGGGGAGTCCTCAATCAGTCATCACCTGCGGCAGCGTCACCATCGCCGGGCAAAAACTGCTTGGCGCGGTGCAAGCCAACGACACCCCGGCGACCACGGCACCTACTACGATACCGCCTAGACTTCGCCTAACTTCCCAGGACGCGCTTTGATTGGCCGGACGGCCTGACACAGCCCTGACACAGAATCCGGCCATGACACAGCCCTGACACAAACCAAAGTCCTGACACGGCCAGACACAGCTTTTCCTACCGCTAGTTACCCATAGACGCCATAAAATGCTTGCAATTACTGGTGTAATGACGTAGGCTCACTTGCAGGTGAGTATTGAGAAAGGCAATTATGAGCAATGACGAAAACATCCTCATTGGAGGTTCAAGTCCTCTCGCGCGCACCACTTTTTCGCGGAACGAAAAAAATTGTGACTGGAACCATAGTTTTGCACAAATTGTCAAACTTTGCTTCCCTTTTGGCTGTGCAAAACTTTGCTTCCCCACAAAAACAGGGCTAGGGAACCAATGTTTGACCGAAAGTCGCCTGACTCTCAGACAAACTATGGTTCCCCATTTTCAGGGTTCCTTCGACAAATCCGGTCTTGGACAAGACGGTCTGCCATGACAGCTGCGGGACCGATTTTGAAAATTTAGAAGCCACAATCATGTGTTGGCACGCGCCAGTGGGGGTCTGTTGAGTAATTCATTGCAGGGATAGCCCATCTCCTGCGCGATGCGTTTCCATTCGCCCCAAACCCACTCTTCGCGCAGGCAGCTCGGATCTTCCAGTTCTTTGCGTAACCGCCCCCACGACGGAAGTTCGCCCCGGGCCTTGATGGTGGAGATGGCCTGATGCAATGCGGCAAGAATCTTTCCTTTGCGTTCGGCGGCCCGGTTGTCCACATAGCGCTGGTAGCGATCCATGAGCTGCTTGGCCAGATCCGGAAATGTCTTGGCAGTTTGGGCCTGATCAATTTGAGCCCGAAGGCAGACCCGGCGGAATGATGGCGGGGGATCGATATGGGCGTTCAGCGTCGATTGCAAGTAATTCCGGATGCCTTCCCGATCCCGCCTCTGCTTTTTCCGTCGTACGCGCATGGTGACTTCGTTTGGGCATGGGCGGATGTCAATTGGTCTGTCTCCGGACAGTTCAGTAAGGAGCAGATCCTGTGGCAGGAGTTTGAGACGGTACGCCAGGAACAACACCGAGAGGAGTTGTGGCAGTTGCTCGCCGGCAGCCCATCTTTTAAGGGTCCACCGCGCATGATGCGCCGTGCGCTCAAATGCAGAGAGGCTGCCGTTGAACACACGGTCCAGGAGAAACCGGATGTTGCGAGCAAATATTCCGGCCGTGCCGGACGTGATTTGTTCCGGTCGCACCGAAACCAGGTGCCCAACGCCCAGGGATTTGAACCGGCACCATTCGGCCACGGCCCCGGAAACGTCCGTTTCGTGGTTGGAATGCTTGAATGCATTGTGTCCCAGCCAACTCCGGCAACGGGGACAATAACCCGGCTTTGAGTACCACGTCATCGGGCCATGGGCCTTTTTGCATTTTGGACATTGCATCACCAATGGAACGAAGTGATTGACACAGACGTCGGTTTCCTTCAACGCCCACATTAAAGGCTCGTAACACCTCAAAGCCGTGACAATCGCCGACGCAGATGGGAGCAGGTTTTATCCAGTCCGGTAAATTGCCGGTTAATGATTCACCGACATTTCCTCTTCAATCAACGACCGCGACATTCCCCGTGTGGAGCCTTAATCGCCATCAGTCTTTGGCGCAGCGAAGCGTAGTCAATGTAGAGCCGTAGGGAAACAGAGCGGACGACATTGACGACGCGCAGCGAGCCATACCATGAGACGGCAATTCACGCGGGGTCGTAATGTTGAAATGTGTTGAATCACGTTAAAGCCATTGCGCGAATTTCCCGCAAACTTTGCGCAAACTTTGCAACTGCACAAAGCTGTCGGCGGCAAATGCCGACTAAAAGCGACAAATTTTTGAAAGCGAGTGCGACAAATTGCGGCAAATTCGTTGCCGCTTTTTGTCGCTCTAGGTGCGCCGGTTTTTTTGACCTCTACAACTGTAAGGGGATGGTGTCGCCATCCGAGGGGTAGTAGTTGTGGAAATACGCGCCCGCAAACAACAGCTCGGGACTGGGGCCGCGTTTCTCGGCGCCTTTCTCCAACGGATTTCCCAACGTGACATTCAGCAACCGGTCCGGTGTCTGAATGGTTCCTGAACGTCCGCCCTTGGAAATCGCTTCCGTTGAACTGCTCACCGGTTAACGGAGTAATAGAACCACGACGACGATAACGAGAATGAGGCCGCCCACGCCGCCGCCAATCCAGATGCCACTGGCAAGAACCGGCGAGAATAATAATAGATGCATAGTTTGTCTTTCGTTTTTGATGGCAATTTGTTCACCATCACTTTTCGGCGGTACCTTAGGCGATGGGCCGGTCTTTAGCTATGGGGTGTAACCCTACCGTGGATTAGCGGAGACGCTCTCCGACAACTGATCCAGCCGGGTACGTCCAGATTTCCGCCAGCGTGGGATGGTGGTGCGGCAGGGCCGCGAGTTCGTGGACGGTCAGTCGCGGGCAAAGTCGATGAAACCGCGCTCGACGTCGGTGTGGATGAGTTTGACGTGAACCTGCTCGCCCACGTCGAGACCCTGGAACCCGCGCGCCAGTCTTCCTTCAATGGGCGGATGCAGAAGCCGGACCCACGTGCCTTTGTCCGACGCGCCGGTGACGATGGCATCAAATTTCTCCCCAATCCTCGATTCCAGCAGAATTGCGGCGGCGGATTTTGTGACCTGCCGTTCAACTTTTTTCGCTGCGTCTTCCGCTTCGGTGCAGTGCGTTGCGAGCGCTGCCAGTTCGTCGTTCGCGTAGGGCAGCGAACTTCCCGCCACGGCTGCTTTCAGCAAACGCTGGGTAATCAGATCGGGGTAGCGGCGGTTCGGGGCGGTGGAATGCGCATAGTCCTTGACCGCCAGACCGAAGTGCCCGCCGACACTGCCGCCCGGAAGTTGGACGACGTATTCACCGGCGCCCAGGAGTTTGATGACGCTGAGAGAGAGATCGGGAAAGCGAAGTGGATCAGCGGCTTTCGCCGATACCAGGAACTGCTCCAGGGCCTTGGCGTCGGGTTCCTTGGGCAACGTTGCACCCCGCTCCGCGGCAAGCTCGACGATCCGGTCCCAGCGTTTGGGGACGCGGACGACGCGCCGCAGCGACGGAAACTGTTTGGACGCGAGGTGTCGTGCGGTAACGCCGTTGGCGGCGATCATGAAGTCCTCGATAATATCTTTGGCCCGGTTGCTTGTTTCGGCTTCCAGGTCCTTGAGTTCATCTCCGTCAAAGACCGGACGGGCTTCGATGGTTTCGAGGTCAAGCGCACCGTGCAGATGCCGGAGCGCCTTCAGTTTCTGAGCTACGTGATCCTGGAGTCGAAGGTTCTCGTCCAGACCGCTGACCGTGCCGATCCCCGGTGGCATCGGGCCATTACCATCGAGCCAGGCGGCCACGCTGTTGTAGGCCAGCTTAGCACGATTACGCACCGTCGCTGGATAAAGGTCCGAACTCTGAAGCGAGCCATCCCCGGCGACAACCATTTCAATGACGATGGCCAGGCGGTCTGATTCAAGGTTGAGCGAGGTAAGATCCGTGGAAAGTTTCTCGGGCAGCATCGGAAATGTCTCGGCCACCGTATAAACCGAGGTGGTGTTTTGCCGCGCATGATCGTCAAGCGCCGATTGTTTTTTGACGACCGCATCCACGTCGGCAATGGCGACCAGAATCTTGACGGCCCCATTGGTCATGGCTTCGGCAACGGTAAGCTGGTCCAGATCGCGCGAATCATCGTTGTCAATGGAACACCAGAGCAGGTTTCGGAGATCACGCGCCGCTCCCTCGGCTCGTGTGGCTGGCCCGTGGATTCCGTCAAGCTCGGCGAGCGCCGGGGGCGGAAAATCTGGAACCAGCCCTTTTTCGAGCATCACCCGATGGGCAATTCTTTGCAGGATCGAGCGGTGCTGTCCGTCGTGTGTATCCGTCATATATGTCACCTTTTCTGGAACGGGAGCATGGAGGGAACGTAATCCGAACGCAAGATGGCGGTGGCCGATGTTGAATCGCGGCGCAGGCGTACCGGCAACGGATGGTGCTTTTTTCTATGCGCCAAAGGCGCAACGGAAATTAGCCCAGGGTTGGAGCGGAGCGACCAAGGCTGTCGCCACGGAGTACAAGGAGAGTCTCGACATCGAAAACGACCCGCAAAAGAAAGAGAAGTGGCTCACGCGCCAAAAGGGCTTGGCTGATCGCCAATTAAAAATGGATGCGTTGCAGTTTTCAGTCCCGGATGCCCCTGAAACAGATGCGAACGACGAAGGGGCTTGAAGCTAGGCCGCATTCTGTGGTTTGTTCGACTCCTCACCCCGGCCCTCTCCTCGTTCGGCGAGGAGAGGGAGAATTATTTTGTGGATTAATTTTTACATAGTACAGGAGTGTCAGATGCGGCCTGGCAGAAACGGGCACTAACGATTTGACTTGGAATTAGCCTGACGATTGCGCAATGTGGGTCGTCAAGAACAGATGCCAACGCTAAAACACGGAAGGAAAGACGAACGTTTTCACCGCGCATTGTCACCCTCGGCGCGCACGGACGTCGTCAATAACCGGGAAACGCTTCTGAGTGCGAAAACCGGATCGCTGGCGCTATCCCTGTTCGACAAAGTCAGGAATTACAGGAGTGCCGCCCAAGTTCGCAAGTCGGGGCTGTACCCCTACTTCCGCACCATTTCCTCGGCTCAGGACAGCGAAGTCATCATCAACGGCAGGAAAGTCCTGATGCTCGGCTCGAACAGCTACCTCGGACTGACCAATCATCCTAAAATCAAGGAAGCGGCCAAAGCCGCAGTCGAGAAGTACGGCACCGCCTGCGCTGGTTCGCGCTTCCTGAACGGGGCGCTGGACATCCACCTTGAACTGGAACAAGCCCTCGCCCGGCTCGTTAACAAGGAAGCGGTGTTGCTTTACAGCACTGGTTTCCAGGTCAATCTGGGCGTCATCAGTGCGCTCGTGGGAAGAGGCGAATACGTTCTGGCCGACAAAAACGATCACGCCAGCATCGTCGAGGGCTGTCAGCTTTCGCTGGGCGAATTCGTGCGGTTCGCCCACAAGGACATGGCCGCTCTGGAAAGCCGCCTTCGGAAAATCGATGCGGCAGCGGGCAAACTCATTGTAGTGGACGGCGTGTTCAGCATGGAGGGTGACATCATCCAATTGCCTGAACTGTGCCGCCTGGCCAATCATTACGGCGCCGCGGTGATGGTGGATGACGCGCACGCCATCGGCGTGCTTGGAAAAAATGGCGCCGGGACGTCCAGCCATTTCGGCCTCACCGACCAGGTGCAACTGGTCATGGGCACGTTCAGCAAATCGCTGGCGAGCCTGGGTGGGTTCATCGCATCCGATCCTGAAACCATTGATTACCTGAAGCACAACTCGCGGCCGCTGATTTTCAGCGCCAGTATGAGCCCCGCCAACGTCGCCGCCGTCATGGCCGCGTTGAAAATCATGCTCTCTGAACCCGAGCGCATCGCGCAACTCTGGCGCAACACCAAGCGCATGAAGCAAGGGCTGATTTCGCTGGGCTTCGACCTGGGCAATTCCGAAACACCGATCCTGCCGATATATTGCCGCAGCCTGATGTCGGCGTTCAAGTTCTGCAAGCGCCTGGAAGAGGCGGGTGTGTTCGTCAACCCGGTAGTGTCGCCGGCGGTGCCGCCCGGACAGGAATTGATCCGTCTCAGCCTCATGGCGATACATACTGACCGCCAGATTGATTTTGCGTTGGACAAGCTCGGCAAGGTTGGCCGGGAGCTTGGCTTGGTGTAAACCATGTCGAGCCGGTTCGCCCAGTCTGATTCCGGCCCATCGCGAAGGATTTTTCCCAGCGAGCCAATGAAGATCCTGCTCACAGGGGCAAACGGATTTGTCGGCAGCCACATCCTGGATAGTCTTCGGGTGCGGGGCGTCGCGACGGCAATAATCCTTCGCCCCGACAGCAATCGACGCCTTATCGAATCCCACCTGTCGCACGTGACCGTGCGAACCGGCTCCCTGAGCGACCCGGAAAGCCTGGGTGCCGCCATGCAGGATGTCACCCACGTAATTCATTGCGCGGGCTGCACCAAGGCGCTGCGCGTTTCGGAATTCTACGAGGTCAACCAGACAGGCACGCGGCATGTCGTGGAGGCGGTTAACCGACAAAGCGAGCGGATTCAGCGGCTGGTTCACATTTCCAGCCTCGCGGCTGGCGGGCCGGCGTCACAAGCCAGGCCTGCATGCGAAGACGACCCACCCCACCCCGTCTCGGAATACGGCCGGAGCAAGCTCGCCGGCGAAGAGGAAGTGCGAAGCGCCTGCAAGCCGGATTACGTGATTCTGCGACCCCCGGCCGCGTACGGCCCGCGCGACACCGGCTTCCTGCCGCTTTT
>Ga0326728_10012733_pt1 | contig 18550 bp, 14 predicted proteins | sample MB3enrmetagenome_FD_207602 | JGI IMG/M metagenome (GOLD analysis project Ga0326728, IMG submission 207602) | Lab enriched peat soil microbial communities from McLean, Ithaca, NY, United States - MB31MN | ecosystem: Environmental > Terrestrial > Soil > Wetlands > Peat | place: USA: New York... | reverse complement strand
GCAAGCGAGCCGCGATGGCTCGGGCTCGCCGATCGAGCTGGGCGTAGGTCAGACTGGCGTGATCGCCCTGGCCGTCGAGCAGATGGACGAAGGCCGGTTGCCGCGGGCGTTCGTCGGCGTGGCGGCGCAGCGCGTGGATCAGGTGGCCGGGAAGCTGATGCGGACTAACGTGGTTTTGAGCGTGAACCGACATAATACCGGGTTTCCCAGATAACTTCGGCCCACGACCGGCGCGGGTCCAATCGTTTATAACTCCGGCCAAGTTCGTTTTCAAGGACTTTCCCCGCGCCCGGTCATGGCCGTGACGGGAAAATCCGAGTTGATAGTAGTCAGAGTCGCCGTAAAATGGGGACAACTCTGGAGGCGCACTGATGCTCAAACGACGCGTGGTCATAACCAGCCTGGGAATAGTTGCTCCTAACGGTATAGGAACGGATTCTCGGTGTCTTCGAGAACAAATCAACGTATTATGGACTCCCTGTGACCGAACCCAAAAAGGTCAAACTCGGTTTTTTCCTCATCGGCAGCATCGTCGTTGCCGCCGCGGCCTTGTTATCATTCGGCTGGCTCGCGGAAGAGGTGCTCGAATCAGAGACGCAGGCATTCGATGATGCCGTGCGGGCAGCAATCCAACGACTCGCTTCGCCGGCAATGACCAGCGCGATGCAAGTTTTCTCATTTCTCGGTTCGGGAACATTCCTGGTGGCGCTGAGTCTCCTCACGATTGCAATATTGTTATACATCCATCGCCCTCGAGCGGCTGATTTGATGGGCATTACCATGGCAGGTACGGTCGCTCTTGATCTGGTGTTGAAGCACGCATTCCACCGTGGTCGTCCCGTCCCCTTTTTCGGGACGGCCCCAAGCTCGTATAGTTTTCCGAGCGGCCATGCTTTCGCATCGCTTTGTTTCTATGGGGTGTTGGCAGGAATTCTTTCCGCGCACGCTCCAACGCCGAGGGCACGATTGTTTATCTGGACATGCGCTGCACTGCTTGTCGGGCTTATCGGATTTTCGCGCATCTATCTGGGAGTGCATTACCCGAGCGATGTTGTAGGCGGCTATTGCGCTGCCCTTGTTTGGGTGGGAGCGATTGGTATTCTGGACCATGTTCTTAACAACCGCGCGGGGTGAGGAATCGAAGCCCCGGCGAACGCAAGCAAAACCCCGTAAATGTTACGATGCCAAGCTCGACACTTCACCGTCATACTTAACAATGCTACCGGCGCGGAAAATCAAGGCAGCCTGCGCGACCGTCTCATCGAAATTTTCAAACAGCACAACATCAATCCCGAGATTCACTTAGCTAAACGAGGCGATGGGATCACCACGATTGCAGAAGCGGCGGCGCGAAACGGCTGTTTCGCGATGGCCGCCGGCCGAGGCAACAGGACAGAAAGGCTTTCACGTATTGCGGGCATCGGTTTGCCGGATGACCATATCCAAATGGCCTAGTATGAGGCGTCAGGGTCTCGCGGTGGGGTTGGGCTTGTCGTGTTTGATGATTCCTGTGCCTTCCTTAATGGTGAGGAATTGATTGGCGGCGATGTTCGTAAATCTCTCCACCTTCTGGTGGTGGGCCAGTGGACCTCGATCAGGTCCACCCGCGGAGCTAGTCCCAAACCAAAATGGAGGCGCAGGTCGCTCTGCGACATCACGCTCGTGCCGGCATGGACCTCATCGATTTGCGCATGCTTTCCGGTCACCACTTTTACGCGCGCGCCGATGGCGGTACGATTACACTGGGTGCCGAGCAATTTGATGGTGATCCAATTCTTCTTGTTGCCGCCGTCGTTCCGCAGAAGCGACGGGTAATCGTTCATGTTCAGGACCAGCACGTCGATGTCACCATCGTTATCGTAGTCGCCGAAGGCGCAACGCGCGATGAGAGACAGGGTCAAGGCACGCTGGGATGGACAATCGCCCTTCCATGAAAGTGAGTGTGGTGATCGATGGATCGCTAAAGGCACGTGAACGTATCGTCGGCCTGCCGGAGAAGTGATCGCGGGGCTCGAGACGGCGGGGTCGAGGAGGTAAATCCCTGGATTGCCCAAGGAACCATCCTTGCAGTTTCGAGTGGCAAGCGTGTTCCCTGTCGTGCTGAGCATGCCGGGCGCTGCCGCCTTACTGTGACCCAAATATGCACGCTGGAAAAAGCTTGACAAGCTCCCGATTGCTGGCTAGAATACTAGCGTATGGTGTGAATGGTGAATGGTGAATCGTGAATCGTGAATGGTGAATGGTGAATGGTGAATCGTGAATCGTGAATGGTGAATGGTGAATGGTGAATGGCGAATGGTGAATGGTGAATGATGAATTATGAATTGCTGTTTTCTGATTTCCGTTTTCTGCCTACTGCCTGCTGCCTACTGCATTTAAGGAGGTGGGGTGGAGAGCTCTCTTCGCAGGCATTGCGGCTCTGGACAAGATGTCACCCTTGCAGGGAAGGAAGAAACCCTAGTAACTTCAAAAAATGACGGAACGAAGCGGGAATGTTATTGAAAACAAGGGAGGGAGGTAGGTAGTAGGTAGTAGGTGGTATGTGGTAGGTGGGGAATGAAAAACGTGGCTTGGGGGCTGGGGAGTTGGGGACGAAGGCTTGGTCGCCGCCGGCGCGCCCCAGCATCACTCGCTCAATCTGTCCTGGGGCTCAAGAAAGCCTACCAACCTTGAGAAGGAAGTTGTTTTTTGACAGAACGAAGCGGGAATGTTGTTGAAAACAAAGGGCAACAATATAGTTGACTAACCAAGGGAGCGCACGATGCCTTTTGTTTTTGCGTGTCAAGGAATTTCATTAACCAAGAGTGGTATTATAGCGCCGTGCGTCCAATCAAAATCAGCAAAAAAGACTGGGGGCTTATAGTCATGGCAGTATCCCTCGGTCTTGCCTCCATACGGCCTTCCGATCCTTACATCTTTGTTCCTGCAATCGTGGCCGCGTGGCTAGGCTGCTTATACCTAGTCTATCATCATGAAGGGACTATCTGGAGAAGATGGTCGGCGGCACTGCTTGTCACCGTAGCCCTATTGATTTTCGCTTACAGGAACCTTGCGTTGTCTACCCATCCAGTGCTGCCAAGTATAGCTGGACAGGAGAGCCCGCTCCCGCCAATATCAATCTACATCGGTTGCGCCATAGATGGCATCATCCCTATTCACATTCCGAGAAACTCAAGCGTGCATGTCATTGAATTGCATCCGGCATTTTTACAGTGGGCTAGAGTCATAGATACCGGAGTTCTCCAAGATATAGCTTCGACAAGTGATAAACCTCGTGATTGGCCATCAAAGGCAGAGGGTAGATGGATGACGCCGAATGAATGGAAGAAGTCGCTATCGTCGCCCCCCTTAGTCTTCAAGTGCACCATCAGTAGCAATGCAAACTCATTTATTGAGGATTTATCGGCTACATTACTAGTTGAGGTAGAGGCTAAGCACTTCTACAGCTATCCGGTACGCTTTGATCCGTTGCCTACTGGGAGTTCATTTACATTTTACGTGGTCAACGCTTGTTCTTCTGGAATAATTCCAGTAGATGCTCAATGGGATCAGTGGGCAACATTTCATGTTCCGGGAGAGAAGGAAATGCGCCGCGTTCCCTTGCAGTACATCAGAAGACCTTCCCCATCAAGTCTAATGCCGATCTTCGGCGCCTCAGAATTTTTGTGGAATAACCTGAGTGCATGTGTATGGAGTTCTAAATGATTGAAAATGCACAACATAAAGTACTTGACAAACCGCCTTCTTTAAGGTACTATGCTAACCATGATGAACACCAATGATACACCCAAAACACTCTTGGACGCGGTGAAGTTCTTCAGCAATTACGAGAACTGCCATAGCTTCATGGTCGAGGCTAGGTGGCCAGATGGTATTGTCAGGTGTCCAACCTGCAACTCCGATCATGTTACGTACATGGTTAACACACGCCGTTGGAAGTGTTACGGCAAGCATCCACGTCCACAGTTCACTCTCAAGGTGGGAACCGTTTTTGAGGACTCTGCAATCCCCCTTGAGAAGTGGCTCCCAACGCTGTGGCTCATTGTGAACTGCAAGAACGGAATCAGTTCCTATGAAGTTGCACGCGGACTCGGAGTAACTCAAAAAACTGCGTGGTTCATGCTGCATCGCCTTCGGCTCGCTATGCGCTCCGGCGAGTTTGGGAAAATGTGGGGCGAGATCGAAGTTGACGAGACCTTCATCGGCGGCAAGGCGCGTAATATGCACGAAGAGAAAAGGGAAAAAGAAATCCAAGGGAAGGGGCGCAACGGGCAAGGCTGCGGTCCTCGGATTCTTGAGGCGTGGTGGAAGGGTGATAGCCGAAGTTATTCCCAATCGCAAGAAGCACACCCTGCACAGCATAGTGCGGGGGCATGTGGCCCCTAATTCGATTCTCTATACTGACGCGCTCCCCTCTTACGACGACCTTGACGCGGAGTTCATACATCAAGTGGTGGACCATCCGGTTGAGTACGTTCGCGGTCGAGTTCACACTAACGGGCTTAAGAACTTCTGGAGCCTCTTGAAGCGCGGCATCAAGGGAACCTATGTTAGCGTCGAGCCTTTCCATCTGGAGAGTTATCTGGACGAGCAAACATTCCGGTACAACAACCGGGACAATGAGGAAGTGGGGGACGCTGGGCGCTTCCGGGCGGCCCTGGTGCAGATTGTAGGAAAGCGGCTGACCTATGATGAACTGATCGGAAAGGCCGCACTGGAGAAGCAAAGGCACATGCTTAACTAAACGCCAACACCGAGGTAAACGTATCGCGTGCGAATGAAGATAGAAGATGTCGAGGTAGCCGACCCGCAAGAGGCTATGCGGAAGTTCAAGGCCGCACTCGCTCATGTGGTGAGAGTCCCAAAGATCACGCGTGAGAAAAAGCAGGCCGCGACTCTGCCTAAAAAGAAGCGGAAAGGCTAGCTCGAAAAAGGGAAGCAAGCCAAGACGAAGGGGAAGATTAAGCATGGTTAGTCAAATATATTGTTGCCTAAATAATAACCTGCGACCGTGCCCCATTTCGATGACAAGGCAAAAAAGATCGTATCCGAGCAGGGTTTTTCCATCAACGGCGTCAAGGATGATGACCTTCGAATTTGCGCCCAATTCTCTGCCGGGAATCTTCTTCCTGTGGAAGAAGCCAAAGGAAATTTCGAGCCACGGACACTGGCAATTCCACCGCGCCGCAAAGCAGGAGGATGAGCTCAAGACAATACTTAGATATACCAGCCCCCCAGTCGGGACGCGATCGGTGACAGTTAGCTATCCTACCTCTCAAATGCCGCATTGCTGGTTACCGAATGTCCACTAAAAGTGGAACTTGAGCGCGACCTGCGATATGCGCGGCGGCGTTGCAGCTTAGTTTTGCAACCGATTCTGTTTTTGAGTCCTTATCTGTCGTCCATTTCATTGTGAGCATTGCCGCTCGCTCCCCTTCATTCCCTACGTTTCGCTGGGTCTCGAACCTGGTTTGACAATCTAGGCCTAAGAAGCTTGCGCAACGTCGGCGCTAAAAGGAACAACGCCAAACCCAAGACGTAGAACGCTCCAAACACGAGGCAAACAATCTTCGCAAGCGTTCCCATGATTGCCTCCTCCACACTTTCACCGCGCTGGAGTAAGCGCGGGCATGCCTTGGGGTTGCCTACTCCAACACCCGGTGCTTAACGTTCATCACATCACGGCAAGGGACAGCCCCCAAAATGACATTGTTCACTCCGACCACCGGCAGAGCCTTAAAGTTGTATCGGGTGAACAAATCCAATGCCTCTTTCATTGTGCTTCCGGGGTTGAGGGTGATGACGTTATCAACCATCAGGTCCCTCAGCAGTTCGTTATCCCCAGCCATGAACAGGTCCTTGATATCCGCCACCCCCAGGAGCTTGTCGCTTGGGTCCACGATGTAGAGGTACACCACAACGTCGATTCGTTTAGCCATTTCGCGGCACTTCAACTGGGCTTCCTCGACGGTGATATCCGGGGGAAACTTGAAGAAGCGAGTAGAGGCAAAATTGATAATGTTGAGATCCTGTTCCTCGAGGATTTCCTCGATCTTTCTGACCTGGGATGGCTCGAGCAGCTTTAGGATGGCCTTCTTGTCCTCCGAGGGAAGAACCGACAGGATATCGGCGGCTTGCCCGGGTGTCATTTCTCTGATCAATTCGGCCACTCGATCTTTGCGGAGAGAGCGGACAATATCGCGTTGAACAGCCGGCTCAATCTCCTCCAAGGTGTCGGAGGCCTGTTCCGTGTCCAAACCCTCCAGGATGGTAGCCCTCTGGGAACTGTCGAGTTCTTCCAGGATATCGGCCAAGTCCACGGGATGAATCTCGGCGAGCCTTTCTTTCAGAATGCTGAGTTTGAGATGCCCTTTTAGCGCGCCCAGTTGGGGCGGCAATGGCTGGATATAGGACCAAGGGATGAGGTTTTTTTCGCTGTCGCCGCTTCGTTTGGATAAGCGGTTGGCGAGAGCCCCCAGTCCCAGTTGGCGGAGCAAGCCGTAACGGCTGATGTCGACATCGCTCACGTAGACCTTGTCACCAGTGACCGCCAAACGAATGTCGTAGACAACTTCGACCTCTCGGCCCTCGATGTCCAAAACTTTTTTGTCCAAGAGATAATCCCTCAGCGGGATTTCTCCGGGCGAAAGCCCCCGTACATAGCTCTGTGGACCCTCGATGTCGACGGTGATTTCCCGAGGGCCAAGCGATCGGGCCTTTTGCTGCGGTACGAGCAACGCGGGGTCACCGAAGGGTCGACTAATCTGGAAATGGGTGACCTCGGCCAGCTTGCCCTGGTCTACTACGATGACGTCGGTTAGCTTGCCGATCTTCTTCCCCTGCAGATACGCGCGCGCCCCGATGAGTTCGGTTAAAAAATAGCGCTTCTCTACCCCGTTCCGGACCGTTTTCGTTTCGCTCATGAGTCACCTCCGCTCAACGAAGCATCGTAATGAACCTGTAGACCAATATCCCGACCAGAAATATCAGATAAAGCCGGAGCGACAAGAGAGAGAACTTCACCATTCGGGTCATTTTGATCTGCGGTTTAGCGTACTTCTGGTTGATGGACCTCACCGTGCTGACGGTGTTCTTAAAGAATTCATGAATCATGTTTAGCCTCGACGCAGTCGTTCACTTCAGAATGTTTGGAAACAGCGCGCTGATCCCGTACAAGGTGGAAACGACGATGATCAGCGTCACAATCGTGATGTTGGCGATATTCTGGAACAATGAATTCTTGTACCGGCCCATGGCTTCCTCGTTGTTAAGGAGCAGGATCAGAAAGACCAAGGCCGCAGGCAGTAAGGTCACCGCGATCACCTGCACAAAAAGGGTGATCAGCACCAGAGGTGCGTGCGGAATCAGAACCACCGTCCCCGCCAAAAAGATGCCGAAAAAGTAATACGCGTAGAACCAGGGCGCCTCTTTCACTTTGTTGTTAAGAGAGTGGGCCCAACCGAACACCTCACCGAAAGCCCACGAGCTGGCGAGCGAGATACAGATGGCTCCCAGAAATCCCGCGTCGAATAACCCGATGGCCAGGAATGTGCCGAGTTGCTTGCTGATGCCCATGAATTTAGCGGCTGCCGAGGCGGCATCGTAAATGTTCTGACCGGGGAGAAGCGTGCCGGTAAGGATCACGCAGAAGGCGGCTACGACCACCGTGAAAAAGGCGCCTATCGCCGTGTCCACCTTGCCGCCGGTGATGTCTTTCTCCTGTAGGCTCTTGTCCACCACTGCGCTCTGTTGGAAGAAAATCATCCAGGGCGCAATCGTGGTACCGATATTAGCCATGAGGAAGAAGAACAGCTCGTTAGTGAACCCTCCTGGTGGAAGTTGTGGAATCAAGCAACCATGAAGAACTTTGCTGATCGGAGGATTGATCATGAACGCGGCAGGGATGTAAATGAGATTGAGTACACAAAAGACCATTGCCGCCTTCTCCCATGTCCAGTAGCGCCCCTGGATGACCATGGTCCCCATCATGATCGAAGCCACGATCACAGTGACGATTCGCGGCACACCGAAAATACCGAGCGCAGCAGTCATGCCGATAAACTCCGTGATCATGGTGAGCCAATTCAACAGCACAAGGTCCAAAAGGGAAAACCATCCCCAAAAAGATCCGAAAGCGTGAAAAATGGCCTCCGCATGACCCCGTTTGGTCACCGCGCCAAGTCGTACGGTCATTTCCTGCACGTAGTAAGCGACCGGTCCCAGCAGGATCAGGAACCAGATGAGATGGAAACCGTACTTCGCCCCTGTGGCGGTATAGGTCGTGATGCCTCCCGCATCGTTGTCGGCAACCATGACGATGATGCCGGGGCCGGCGATGATGAGGAATAGCCTGATGACCTTCAGGATCTTCTTGTACCTGTAATAGAGCTTGGAAAGAACGTTCATGGACGCATCCCGCTGGCTAGTCCGGGGCTTGCCGTTCACACCCGGGAATGGTGCGGTCGCGCTGTCAACCACGGGCTGCGCAGTGAACTCCTTTTCCATGTCATATCTCCTCTCTCGATGCACACAACTCCCCTCTAAACTCTCCGTGCAGTGCCGTTCGCCAATGCACGTGGGTCAAGCACGAAGGCCTCAGACCCTTCGCTGCGCTCAGGGCAGGCTCTAAAGAAGGGGTCTGTGCCGCTGTCGCGTGAGCCGGTGGCTCTGCATCGGGATTTGAGGCGCGAAGGCAGTATGAGAAGGGGTGTGATTCGGCAGGAAGCAGAACGAGGCTACCCAGTCACAGCCGTTTCTAACACGCCATACAATACGCGCCTTGATCCCAAAGCTTGTCAACTCTGGTTCTCATATACCTTTCTGGAGGTGAGACGTGAAACCAGGGAGGGAAAGAAAGCTACCCCTCCCCAGGAGACGGAGAAGGGGCTAATGCCGAGGGCTGACCGCAAGGCCCGGACGTGCAGCCTTTGTCAAACTGGTTGTCCTCACTCGCCCAAGCTTCAGCACCGCACGCCGTGAGAGGCTTTCGAACCTCAGCCACGTTAGACAAACCCTTAATCCGGGAGTGCCTGTTCTACCCAATCCGTCAGCATCTTTGGACACTGACTGGGCAGTGGCTTGTGTGTCGCGCGGACGCCTCGCCTACCGAGGATCCGGACGCTGCATCGCTGTAAACGCCGCGAATCCAGCGTCCACTTGCAAAATAAAACAGGCCTTTCAAACCTGTCAAGAAAAATCGACACAACTTACACAAAATTTATATATTCTTCACATATTCCTTATACCCATCGCAGTCACTCTGTAAAATTAGTATTCAGCAGGCAGCATGCAGTGGCATCCAACTACGGGCGACGCTCCCGGCCCCAGTGCCATTCGAACCGGCTCTTCAGTAACGTGGCGGTAGAGATTCCATCCACGGAGTAACCCATCATATTGGCGGTCGCCGCGCCCGCGGCCACGTTGCCTTGGCTGTCCTCTTCGACATTGGGCGAAGTGAACAAAGCCGCCAAACTTCGTTCACGTGTTCCTTTTGGCTTCCTTATGACTTGTTTATGTCCTTTCTGATATGAGATTCTGTTATGGGCGAATCCGACGAACCCCAGGAAACTCGGGCGTCCCCCCTTACCTTGCGCGCCAAGCTGGGCGAAGAGATTCGGTCAGCCACCTTGAGTGTGCTGGTGCTGACACTGCTCGCCGGCGGTGCTTTTCCTATACTGCTGTTCGCCATTGCTTGGCCGTTATTCCCACGCCAAGCCGGCGGGAGCTTGGCAAGGCGGGACGGTGCGGTCGTCGGTTCAAATCTCATCGGACAGGAATTCACGCGGCCCCAATACTTTCAACCCCGGCCCTCAGCGGCGGGCAGCGGCTACGATGGGACGGCGTCCGGTGGCACCAATTTAGGTCCCAATAATCCGAAACTTGTGAACGGCTCGGCGGACTTCGCGGGCATCCGGCAACTGGCTGAAGAATACCGCCAACGTAACGGCTTGGCATCCGGCTCCCCGATCCCCATCGACGCCGTGACCCGCTCCGGCAGTGGGCTTGACCCGCACATCAGCCTTGCCAATGCGCTGCTGCAAGTACCTCGTGTGGCGCGCGCGCGAGGCCTTAGTGAAGAAGTTGTCCGTCGCTTGGTGACGGAGCACCTCGAGCGGCGCCAGCTCGGGTTCCTGGGAAACCCGTGTGTGCCGGTGCTGGAGCTGAACCTGGCGTTAGACCAAATATCGGGTGATCGGGTGATCTGGTGATCGGGCGAACGAAGAACAAGGCATGTCGAATTTGTTTCGTGTTCGCCCAATCTCCCGATCACGCGATTACCCGGTCGGGGGCCGCGGGTGAGGGGGTCCGACAAGATCGCGTGACCGCGTGGCGCATCGCTTTTTATGACACCCTCGGCTCCTGACTTCTGTCTCCTGACTCTTGTTTCTTATGCCCTGGCTGGAATACATCGTTTTCCTACTGCTCGTGGTAGCGCTTGCCACGCCGATAGGCCGGTACTTGGCTCGCGTATGCCAACGCGAGCCCACCTTCCTGGACCCGGTGCTTTGCCCCTTCGAGTCGCAGTTATATCGCCTGCTCGGTGTCCACCCTGAACAGGAAATGTCCGCAGGGGTTTACATCGCTTGTGTCTTGTTGTTCGGCGCAGGTTGCACGATTGTGCTGTTTCTGGTCTTGATGTTGCAACGACTGCTGCCCGGGGGTCCGGCGGACGCCTATTTAACGACGCCAATGACGACGGACCTGGCGGCGAACACGGCCGTGAGTTTCGCCACCACCACGACCTGGCAAGCCTATGCGGGTGAAAACACCCTCCGCTACCTCTCGCAAGTTTTGGGGCTCGTTGCACAGAACTTTCTAGCGGGCGCCGCCGGGCTGGCGATTGGATTTGCCTTTATTCGCGGTCTTGCTCGTGAACGCTCAGCCACCATCGGCAATTTCTGGGTCGACCTAATTCGGTCATTGCTTTGGGTGCTCTTCCCCCTGGCGCTCGTGGGCAGCCTCGTTTTGGTCTGGCAAGGCGTCCCGCTGAACCTGGCGCCCTACACCGCGGTTCACACGCTGGAAGGCCGGGCGCAGATCATTGCGCAAGGGCCGGTGGCCGCACTGGAGTTCATCAAGAATTTGGGAACCAATGGCGGGGGATTCTTCAACGCCAATGGCGCGCATCCTTATGCGAATCCGACGCCGTTCACCAATTTTCTTGGACTGCTGGCGATGGCCGTGCTGCCCGCTTCTCTTATGATTACTTTCGGTCGAATGACGCGCCGCCCGGGTGCCGGCTGGGTATTACTTATGGTCATGGTCGCGCTGTTCGTCGTGGGGTTGGTGGTCTGCGATAGGGCAGAAAAAGCGCCACCACCGCAACTGGCCGGCCTGCACATCGTGGGCGGAAATATGGAGGGAAAGGAAGTAAGGTTTGGAGTGGGAGATTCGGTTTTGACAGCCGTCGTCACTTCGAATACTTCGACCGGCTCCTACAATTCCATGCACGACTCGTATCAGCCCATGGGAGTGCTGGCGCCTCTGGTTTTCATGCTCTTAGGAGAAGTAGTTTTTGGAGGACTCGGCACAGGAGTCTACAGCATCGTTATGGCCGCGCTGGCGGGTGTGTTCCTCGGGGGATTAATGGTCGGGCGCACGCCGGAATACCTCGGCAAGAAAATCGGCTCGGCGGAAATGCGATTCATTGCTTTGTATACTCTCTTAACGCCCATGGCGGTGCTGGTGCTGACGGGCATTGCGGTGGCCACCAACGCCGGTCGGGCAGGGCTGGTAACCAACTCCGGTATGCATGGCTTCACGGAAATCCTCTTCGCTTTTGCTTCGTGCATGGCCAACAACGGACAGACGATGGCCGGGCTGAACGCCAATAGCATCTTTTACAACGCCGCCACAGTGATTGCCATGCTTGCCGGGCGGTACGGGCTGGCAGCATTGGCGCTGGCCTTGGCCGGACGGTTCGCCGCCCAACGCCGCCTGCCCTCCACGGCCGGGACCCTCCCGAACGATACGCCAACTTTCGGCGTGCTGGTTTTCGGTACTATCCTGCTGGGAGGGGCCCTGTCCTTCCTTCCTGCTCTTGCCCTGGGACCGATTGTGGAGTTCCTACTCCACTAGCCATGGAAGCGACTTGGTCCGTCCATGGTTGTTGTGATTGGATCCGGCGATGCGAACGGAAACCACCCCACACCGGCTCCGGCTGCTGCTGATCGGATCTGCGCTGGCTGATTCCAGGGTGGGTGTTTCTCCCAGGAGCCGCAAAAGGTGTTAGGTGGTAGGCGGGAACTCAGGGCTGCGCAGTAAGGAGATCAGAGGTGCAAGCATGGCTTGGCCACGGATGGGGGGAAGGGCGGGCCGGCAAGCGGCAAGAAAAGCTGGGGGGCGGACTCTCTTTGCGATTGAGTCATCGCCAGGAAGTCCGCCCCCGAGAGGGAAGGGTGACATAGCAGCCTCATTTCACAGCGGCGATCAACACCACACGCTGGGGAGGCGCAGCCTTTTGAGCAAGGAGCTGACGCTCGGCCTTGGGGGCATTGTAGTTGAGAACCACCCCCGCCTCTGGCAGCCGCAAGGCTTGGATTCGGTAGCCTCCCTCGTTGGCCACCGCGATCAACGCGCGGGAACCAGCCACCTCACCCTTGGTCGTATCGCTGGTCGCGATGAGCGCCACGGCTCGCCCCCCTTGACTAATCACAGCGACGCAAGGCTCCTGGCTGGGGTTAACGCGGAATGAGTAATCGCCAGCCGGCAGAACCGCCTGACCCCAACTTGCTTCGAAGGGCAGCGTGAATTTGCCTTTGTACTCCTGCGCACTGGCCAGGCTGGCGCTGAGTCCTGCCGCCAGCACCGCCAAGAGCAGGATTCTGACTGACTTTAGACTTCGGGTCGACTTCATAACTCACCCCCATAGTGAATTGGCGGATTGCTTTCGGACCTTTTTCCCCGCCTCTAACTATAAGAGCGAGAACCGCTCGCAAAAACTGTAAAGGCCGCCCAAAGATTTTTTGCCGTCCGAAGGGGTGGTGGTGTCATTTCGGATGGGGCGTCTTTCGAAGTGCCAGTCATTCCCGCGAAAGCGGGAATCCACTCCGCAAACCTCTCGAAACGTGCTGTGGTCAGGCTGGATTCCCGCTTTCGCGGGAATGACTGCGGCTTCTAGTGCCCATATCCTGCAAATGACACCGGTACCCCCAAGCCCACGCCAAAGGGGTGACTGCAGACGCGCTCAATCGCTTGCCCGCCGTTGACGAGCGGAAGAGTTGCGTGGTGGAGCTTCGCTACTTCGGAGGACTGAGCGTGGAGGAAACGGGCGAAGTCCTGAAGGTTTCGCCCGCGACGGTGATGCGCGAGTGGAGAAACTGGGGGGCGGCGGGATGGGTGCGGTGTACAAGGCCAAGGACACCAAGCTCGGCCGCTTCGTGGCGCTCAAATTCCTGCTTGAAGAACTTTCCCGGGATCGCCAAGCGCTGGAGTGTTTTCAGCGGGGAGCTCGCACGGCATACCAGGATTTCCTCACGCTCTGGAAGGATGCCGACCCGGATGTTCCCATGCTGAGGGAAGCCAAGCCGGAGTACGCAAAGCTGAAATGAGGTTCGTGTGGCAAAGGTCTCTGCCCTAGCCCAATCCTCAACCCGCGTCAGACTGCGGGGCTTCTTGCCAAGCCGCATTAGCATTATTGTTGTAGATAATGTGCCTCTGGATACCTTCGTCCCGTTTTCCTGTTGACAATCAAATGATAGGCGAACACAATTTGCTCAATTGGCCAAGCATTTGAGGAAGGCGAAGAGGGAGGGCGTAGTCCAGGAACGCGTCCAATCCCGTCTTGCGTTGCGCACGCTCCTTAAGCTCCGAAGGTGCGGACAGGGTTGGTTTGCCTGCGAATGGACCTGCTGGAAGCTCCGTAGCAAGACGCACGACAGAATTGCCTCAGGTAGACCTCCAACGATCCAACGGAAACTGTGCAACACGACATGCGGGAGAACCGTCCCACTGCATGACTTGATGCCCTTCCTCACAAGCGCTTGGTAGGCGCCGTTAGTTCACGATGATGCCGTGTGCACGAAGGAAGGCCGCCGAATAGGCGGCCCGTGTCCGTGTAAGGAAAGCAAAGGGATTCCGTGATTACACCCAAGACTCGAAACGAGAACTCTTTATGTTGAGAACAATTTACCCAATCCTGTCTAAATCCGAAGGAGGTAAGTCCATGTCACGAAAAGCAGGCATATTAGGTCCATTCGTGGGCCTACTCGCAGTTGTTCTCGCTTGCAGCGCTTCGCTGTTCGCACAAACGGGTGCGCTGCAACGCGCCCTCGTTACACAAAGCATTGACGAAGACAATCTGGTCAGACTTGTGGGGAACACGCGCCCGGAGATGACACCGGCCAACGACCGCGGCGCCGTGTCCGACGATCTCCAGCTCGAACACATGTACCTTCTTTTGAATCGTTCTCCGGAGCAAGAGCAGGCTGCCGAGGAACTGGTGAATCAGCTCCACGACCCCAAATCGCCGGTATACCACCAGTGGCTCACTTCCGACGAAGTCGCGAACCGATTCGGTCCCTCAGAAGAAGACGTCAACATCGTGACCACCTGGCTCGAATCGCACGGGTTCACGGTCCACAACGTCTACCTGGCGAACGGGGTGATCGATTTTTCCGGTCCTGCCAGCGCGATTCGTGAAGCCTTCCACACGGAAATCCACAACCTCTCTGTGAACGGCAAGCCCCATATCGCCAACTCGAGCGATCCGAGCGTTCCGGCAGCTCTTGCACCCGCAATTCACGGCGTCGTTTCCATGAATGACTTTCGGCCGCATCCGACCATGAAGCCGCGGTCCGCTTACACGGTGAACGCAACTTCTCAGTTGCTGGTGCCGGGCGATCTGGAAACCATCTACAACATGAATCCGCTCTATGCCCGCGGAGTTTCCGGCCAGGGCCAGACGATTGTGGTGGTGGAAGACAGCGATCTCTACACGACCGCCGACTGGTATACGTTCCGCCAGACCTTTGGCCTTGCGACGAAATTCCCGCAAGGCACCCTAACGCAAATCCATCCGCAGCCGTCCAAAGCACCCTTCAACGGGGGCGCCTGCACGGATCCGGAAGTTAACGGGGACGATAGCGAAGCGGCGGTCGATACCGAATGGGCGAGTGCGGCCGCGCCCAGTGCGGCGATCGTCCTGGCCTCTTGCGCAGATACAAACACGAACTTCGGCGGCTACATCGCGATCCAAAACCTCCTGACCGGCCGTGCCCGGCCGCCGGCGATCATCAGCATCAGTTACTCGGGACCGGAAAGCGAGTGGGGTTCGACCGGCAATGCCTACATCAACCAGCTTTACCAGCTTGCCGTTCTGGAGGGTGTTAGCATATTCGTAGCGGCGGGTGATGGTGGCGCAGACGCAACGGACATGTTCGCACCCGCGGCGGTGAGCGGTATCAACGTCAATGGCATGGCCAGCACGCCGTACAATGTTGCGGTGGGCGGCACGGACTTCGCGGATACCTTCTTCGGCACCAACTCCACTTACTGGAGTGCCACGAATGGTACTTACTACAACTCAGCCCTCTCGTACATCCCTGAGATTCCCTGGAACGGCTCGTGTGCCGGCCAGTTGGTTACTCAATACCTGGGATTTTTCGCTCCATACGGACCAAAGGGTTTGTGCAACAACCTCCCCAGTGACCTCACGTGGCTCCTGGAAGTGGTGGCGGGAAGCGGCGGCCCCAGCGCCTGCGCGTTTGGAACCCCGGCCATACCGGGCGTGGTCGGCGGCACTTGCTCGGGCTACCCGAAGCCCTCCTATCAGAGCCTGGTGATCGGGAATCCAAGAGACGGCGTGCGCGATTTGCCGGACGTCAGCCTGTTTGCCAGCGACGGATTTTGGGGTCACTACTATGTGATGTGTTATTCGGACCCAACCAAGGGCTACGGTGGATCCCCTTGTGTCGAGGCCCCCGTCAATTGGTCCGGCGCCGGCGGAACGTCGTTCGGCGCGCCGATCATGGCCGGCATTCAGGCGATGATCAACCAGACGTCGGAAACGTACCAGGGGAATCCCAACTTCAACTACTATCAACTGGCCGCCTCCGAGTTTGGATCCAAGGGAAGCAGCTCGTGCAACTCGACTCTGGGCAATCACGTTGACCGGGATTGCATCTTCTACGATGTGACGCTGGGCGACATCGACGTGAACTGCCTGCCGTGGGGCGTCGTCAATGGCCAGACGGTTTCGTTCAACTGCTTCTACGACGGAGCCACCAACGGAGTGCTCTCCACTTCGAACTGGTTCTACAAACCGGCCTATGTGACCACCAAGGGCTATGACTATGCCACTGGTATCGGGAGCGTCAACGCCTTCAACCTTGTAAAAAGCTGGCCGGGAAGCAGATTGCCGCACCAGAGATGATGATTTAGACCGACTTGAACCTCCTGGGAGCCCGAGAGGGAAACAACTCGCGGGCTCCTTTTTGTTTTCAGGAGCAGTCAGCGGATGGATCGCGTTGACTTAGCCGCAAGCGCAGCCTAAGATGCTACGCAACAGCTGGTTCCTCGCATGACTGGCAAGACCATTTCTCACTATCGCGTTCTGGAGAAGCTCGGTGGCGGGGGCATGGGTGTGGTCTATAAGGCCAAGGACACCAAGCTCGGCCGCTTCGTGGCGCTCAAGCTCCTGCCCGAGGAATTGGCCAAGGATCATGAGGCCCTGGAGAGGCTCAAGCGCGAAGCCCGTGCTGCCTCAGCGCTCGATCACCCCAACATCTGCACGATCTACGACATTGCTGAGCACGAGGGCCAGCCCTTCATCGTCATGCAATTTCTGGAAGGGCAGACGCTGAAGCATTTGGTGGATGTAGGGCCGCGCGGCGCGCGCCCAACGGGGCAGGGCGAACGCCGTTCGCCCCTACCCATCAACACCGTGCTTGACCTGGCCATCCAGATTGCCGATGCGCTGGACAGTGCCCACTCGAAGGGCATCATCCATCGTGACATCAAGCCGGCGAACATCTTCGTGACCCAGCATGGCCAGGCGAAGGTCCTGGACTTTGGCTTGGCGAAGCTGGCGCGGGAAAAACGGGGCCTAGGTGCTGGGAGCTGGGGGTTGGGGACAGAAACCCTGCAAGAGATGCCGACCGCGACTTACGGAACCGCAGAGGAGCAATTAACCAGCCCCGGCGAGGTGATGGGTACCATCGCCTACATGTCGCCGGAGCAGGCGCGTGGAGAAGAACTAGACGCCCGCACGGACCTCTTCAGCTTCGGCGCGGTGCTGTACGAGATGGCGACGGGCAGGCAGCCCTTCACGGGCAACACCTCTGCGATGATTTTCACGGCCATCCTCACCCAGGCCCCGACCCCACCAGTGCGGCTGAACCCTGAACTTCCACCCAAGCTGGAAGAAATCATCAACAAGGCGCTGGAGAAAGACAGAGACCTGCGCTGCCAGAGCGCGGCCGAACTATACGCCGACCTGAAGCGGCTGAAGCGCGATACAGAATCCGGGCGGAGCGCGGGCGTCTCGCCCGCCGTAGGGGCGGTTCGCGCCCCGTCGCCCGAAGGCTTTGGGCCGCAGGGCGAACCGCCCCTACGAAAGCGCTGGAAGGTGCTCGTTCCCGCTGCCCTGATGCTTGTCGCGGCTGCCATCGGGGGGACGCTCTACTTCCGCTCACGCCAGTCCATGGCCCGCCTGACAGACAAGGACACCATCGTCCTCTCCGATTTCGACAACAAGACCGGTGACAGCGTATTCGACGACACGCTCAAGCAGGGACTCTCGGTACAGCTTGAGCAATCGCCCTTTCTCGCCCTGGTTTCCGACCGCAAGGTGAACGAGACATTGAAGCTGATGGGCCGTCCCGCCGGTGACCGGCTGACGCCCGAGGTCACACACGAGGTCTGCCTGCGCACGGGGAGCAAGGCCATGCTGAGCGGCTCGATTGCGGGGCTGGGCAGCCAGTACGTGATTGGCCTGGGGGCAGTAAACTGCAACACGGGCGATGTGCTGGCGGAGGCGCAGGAACAGGCGGCGGGCAAGGAAGCGGTGCTCAAGGCTCTGGACGCCGCTGCGGTCAGCTTGCGCGGCAAGCTGGGCGAGTCGCTCAGCTCGGTCCAGAAATACGCCACGCCGGTGGAGGAAGCGACCACGCCATCCCTGGAGGCGCTGAAAGCCTACAGCCTGGGAGTAAAGACGGTCTATATGAAATGGGGCACAGCCGCGCTGCCCTTCTTCAAACGGGCGGCGGACCTCGATCCGAATTTTGCCATGCCTTACGCCTGGATGTCGAGTGTCTACTGGCCCCTCAACGAAGTGGAGCAGGCGGCGGAGAATGCACGCAAGGCTTATGAGCTGCGGGAGAAGGTAAGCGAACGGGAGCGGTACTGGATAGTGGGGAACTACTACCTTAGCGCGACGGGAGAGTTGGAGAAGGCGGCGCAGACCGACGAGGTATGGCAGCAGACCTACCCAAGAGACGACTTGCCTTACCTGGAGCTGGGACTTATTTCCGCCTTCCTGGGAAACTGGGAAAAGGCATTGGAGGAATTTCGAGAGGCGCTGCGCCTGGAGCCAAATAATGTGGGCAACTAT
>Ga0326728_10012732_pt1 | contig 18556 bp, 16 predicted proteins | sample MB3enrmetagenome_FD_207602 | JGI IMG/M metagenome (GOLD analysis project Ga0326728, IMG submission 207602) | Lab enriched peat soil microbial communities from McLean, Ithaca, NY, United States - MB31MN | ecosystem: Environmental > Terrestrial > Soil > Wetlands > Peat | place: USA: New York... | reverse complement strand
GAATGCTCTGCTGTGATCACGACCTCGACAATATTGAAGAAAGAAATTCAGCAAATTTACAAGATTCCCGATTACAAATTCTGGGAGATTCCTAATGGCATAAATGTAGGAAAAATAAACAGAAAAATTGATCCAGGAAATGTAAAAAGGCATTATGGCATCCATCCATGTCTCCCAGTCGTGCTTTTCATGGGAAGGATGACGTATCAGAAAGGACCTGATTTATTGGTTGAAGCCGCGGCAAGAGTCCTGAAGAAAAATAATGCACAGTTTGTAATTATCGGAGAGGGGGGGATGCGCTCTCACTGTGAATATCAAGCTCAGAAGCTTAGAATTGGCAATTCCTGCAATTTTCTCGGATATGCTCCAGATGATACTGTAATAGACTGGTTTAATTCCTGTGACCTTGTGTGTGTACCTAGCAGGAATGAGCCCTTCGGAATTGTTGTGCTTGAAGCCTGGGACGCAAGGAAGCCGGTAGTTGCAAGCGATGCAGTAGCACTTGTGGAAAACTTCAAGACAGGCATTATTACTCATAAAGAGCCCTCTTCTATTGCCTGGGGACTCAATTATGTCCTTGAAGGACTTGGCCGTAACAGAATGGGGGGAAACGGGTATGATCTTCTCAAAAAGAAATATAACTGGAAAACAATAGCCGAAAAGACCCTTGAAGTATATGAACAAATAATTGAAAAACAATATCCTGTAATGAAAACCGAAATCAGGACAAACTCAAATGAAGAAGTTGATGGGAGAAATAAGCCTGGAATAAAATTTAATAATTGATTTGACTCGGTGTTTTTCTGACATCTTCAAGTAAATACTTTTTTCTACTAAACTTAAATGCAAACTTGAGCTATGGAAAGCCCGACAAACAAGACAGGAAGAGGATCAAAGAACCTTTTTGTGTATGCCTCCTTTTCTCCGTGGTTATAAAATTTCGAGCAACTTAAGCGTCAATAATTATGTTTTCAACTACAATTGATTTTTAAAAATGTAATTAATTAGTGAATTGACTATATTAGCCTAGCCACGTCTTAAATGTTCATTAGAGAATCTGAGAACTAATCTAGGACTTACGCTGTTAAACTCGAAAATCAATAGCATTAAACCTTCGACTCATTAAACCACAGTGTTTATTGTATTTAATTTTGTACTCCAAGTGCACAAGTCCTATACTATATAATGTAATGGAGCAGTAATCAAAAAAGAAGAGTAAATGGGGGTATAGAGCAAATTTTATAGAAAATTATACACGCTATCGAAAAATAGATATTTGGTTGCTTATGGTTTTAATAGCTCGTGCACGAGAACGAAGATTTCACAAAATTATAAAAATAGATATTATCGTTTTAGCTGAATTAAGATTTTCTAGAAGAGCAAAAATATAATGGTCATAAAGTATCTAATTCAATACTAGCAACACCGTAACCTGAGATGCAAAGCATATAAGCCCGGTTGACTAGCTCAAGCATATCCTGATTTCTCCGCTCTATTCTTATTCCGCAAGCGAAGGAAAGGTACTCAGTAAGGTCAAAAACCCTTATTTTCTCATTTTTTCCAGCCTCAATGAGGTTCTGCATACAACCCCCGCAATTCGTGATGATTGTATCACATCCCAGCTTTTCCGCAGCTCTAAATCTATCCGATGCCATGGAAAGGGATTCGGAAGGATAGTTAATCCTTACTCCACCTCCAAAACCGCAACATGCTGAGTTTTTAGGAGTTTTATTGGCAAGTTCGGTCCCCTGAATTTTTCCAAGCACATTTCTTGCTTCGTGATAGACTCCCATTCCCCGGGTCAAGTGGCAGGGATCATGATAAAAAACTCTGTGATTAAGAGTAGTTTCAGGACTAAGTTTACCGTTTCTTAACAGAAGTTCTAGATACTGGGAAACTTGCATTACCTGGAAATCAAGTTTTCCAAACATCCTTGGATATATGTCCTTAAAAGCTTTGAAACATCCAGGACAGGCAGTTATAAGAATTTTTGCTCCTCTTTTTCGGACTTCCTTGATATTTTGCAGCCCATTCTTGTGGATAGGGCTAGGATTACCAGCACCTGCAGATACAGCTCCACAACAGTACTCAATCCCACTCAGAACAGTGAAATCGACTCCAGATTTCTCCAAAAGAGCTACTGCAGCTTTAGCCATGCTAGTATTGATATAGGTACCCGCGCAACCTGGGAAATAAACTACAGAACCGAAACTATCTTTATACACGGGAATCTCACTCATTTCAGCGATTTTTTTGAAGATGTTATTTTGAGCATTCGGATCCACTATGGTCTGCCTGTCATTAAGACCGTTTTCATTTACCCACTTTTGTCGGGCAGGAGAAATAAGTGGCTTGATTCCAAGTCCTTCAGGACAGGCGCAGGTACAAAGCCCACAGGTCAGACAGCGAAGAAGAGAGCCAAAATCAATGTCTGAATTTCCTTCTAAATAATTGCAGAGTTTTTCAATCAATTTGGGATCATTATATCGAGGGCAGACTTCAATGCATTGTCCACAATATGTACATTTTGCCCTGTGTTTTTTTAAGATATCCATTTTTCAACTCCATATCTTCTTAGGACTTGTATACTTGGAGTACAAAATTAAACACAATAAACACTGTGGTTTAATGAGTCGAAGGTTTAATGCTAGTGATTTTTCAGTTCAACTGCTAATTCCTGCTGATAAAAAATTCGATTTCTTTGATATATGTCTTAATCACTCTTCTGTGTACGCTACAGAACCAGAAAATGCGTTTTCACATTCAGTGCATAAAAGATCTTTCTGTGGCACAGAACATGTTTAGTTGCTTCACAATGCGGACATTTACATTTCCATTCTGAAGGTATACTAAACTGTTTCTGCCATAATCTCAACTCCTATTTGGTGCGAGAGGTGGGATTCGAACACAGAAATCCTACAAGACTAACCTCTCAATCTGATACTTTTGGCCTAGCTGAGCTACTCAAGCTCACGATTTATTCTTCAACCAACTTAATGCAACTACGTAAAATAATGTGCGTAGAATAAATATTTTCAAAAGCAGTGAGAATTCTGCGAACCTCAAGTTTTTTTCCAAGTTTTTTATAGAAAAAAGGAGCGAAAACCGCATTTTTTATTTATCAACCACCTTAAAATATATACGAAATAATGGCAAGTACAACAAAAATTATCGCAAGCCGCTTTGCAATATTCATAGATAAGCCTTCGATTCCTTGTGTACCCAATATATATGTAACCAATGCGAAAACCAGTAAAACTACAGCAAGTCCTATCAAACCCGGCACTTTTCACTCCCCCAACGTATTTAATCAATAAATCAATTACTAGTGACTTTCAGGAGAAAAAGGCAGAAACTCCTGAGCTTTTATTTGATGAATAATTAATTTTTCTGCTCCTATCTATCATCACAATTCATGTTTGTTCCATTTATTATGTCTTCCAATCAGGTTTATATCTATAATGAGTATACACACGATATTGTTCTTCGCGAGCTAACGATGATTTATCCTTATCAAAACATTCTGCTTTTTCAAATATAATAGTTGCGTTATTCTGAATATTTGATCGAGACTATATAGTGTTTTCTTTAATAACTTAAATAAAATGTAACGTAAAAAACCTGATAAATATATAAATGTCCGAAAGTGCTAACAAATAGATCTAGCTGGCTTGAAGCTGAGAATACGGAACTTCAGGCGGAGCCTGAACAGGAATTTTCCGGGATTCTCCTTTCCTTTTTCACATACCACTTTTTAGCATCTTTTGTAAGTTCTTTCCATTTTATACACTACGCGAACTCTTATAATTTTTTAGGCAGTTGATTATTATTTAATCTATACTTGGAAATCAGCCTTTGAATTTCTTTTTTATGAAGATGTTTCAGTGGCTACCTATCCGCCAGGAAAATGCTTCCCGTTTTTGCCAAGGATATAGGATCAAAACCATAACGCTGACATTGAGGATCAATTAGAATTTGAATATACAAAAATTGTTTTTATCCGTATTATTTTTAGGTCGGAAGGAAGAAATCGTGGAATTTTAGATATCCAGCACTTCTACAGCCAGATCAGCGTTGACGATATAATCAAAGTTGATTATTTTATCCCATTTCTGCTGCATGAACATAGACTGAAAACATAATCCAATAATTCTTTTTTTCCGAATTTTCGAGGACCTTTCTGGCAATTTCTTTTGCTTTTTAAGAATTTATCCAGTTTTCGGCGTTGCAAGCCCACCGAGCAGGGAGGTCACGTCAGCATTTGCATCTGTGAGCTCTCCAAGCTCATGCTCTCAAGGAGTATAGGGATTGAGAATTGATCTAGCTTTCTCAAAGTCTAGACTGGGGATGAAGGCAAGCTTTCTGTCCCGGACTACAAAACTTAGAAGTTCAGCAAAGGGAGTAGAAACCTGGAGTTCCCAAAAAAGTGATCTTTTCTGCCCCTTCTGCAAGGTTCCTGAAATTGTTCAGGATACCTCCTACTCATTACAAAAATGCATAAGATTTAAGCTAGAAATCATCTAAAAAGATAAACTACCTTTTAAACAGTAAGCTCCATAAGAATATTTTTAAGGTTTAAATCAATCTTTTTTAGAATTTTGGATTTTTGTTATCTTCATATTTCGATATGATAATCCTTATTTATCTTTATATAAAATGCTTAACATATTCCATCTATCAATTTTGCTCGCAGAGGTCTGTATTGATAAAAGAAAACAGACAAGAAAAGTTCGGCAGGACAAAACGCCTTATATTACATTAGCTGAAGAAGTAAGATCTATGAGATATTTTGAAGTATCCAGTTAATTGTTCTTCAGGGTTTAATGTGCTACTAACTCACATCATCCATAAATTCGTATGTATACAACCTACAAGACAATAGGCGGGAGGTGATTTATTTATGCAAGAAAAGAATAGCCAACTACAGGATCCCATGTCCTCTCTGGGAGATAAAAACTCCTTAAGGTGCGAAGCTATAAGCTTTAATTATGTATTAAGGCTTTCCAAAATTCTTTCCCAAAAAATCAGAGGATCGGGTTATGTTCCTGATATAATTGTCGCCATCGGGAGGGGAGGCTATGTACCTGGGAGGCTGATTTCAGATTTATTGCTTTTCAATAACCTTATTTCAATGAGGATTGAGCATTACGCAAGAGCATCAGAAATGCGGCCAGAGTTAAATATTCGGTTCCCTATTTCCGTGGATATAACTGGAAAAAAAGTGCTGATTGTTGATGATTTGACTGATACAGGTGATACACTCAACCTTGCAGTGAACTATATATGGAGTCTTAAGCCCACTGATGTAAGGACTGCAGTGCTCCAGCACAAGAACTGCTCTACTTATGTGCCTGACTTTTATGCCCAAAAAATTATCAAATGGCGATGGATCATTTATCCGTGGGCCCGGTACGAAGATATTGCTGGATTTATAGAAAAGATCATCCTGAACAGGACCCTGGATATTCTCCACATTATATCCGAATTTAAGGCCAGATATGATCTAGATATCAAGAAAAAAGAGCTCCTAGAAATCCTGGATTATCTAACTGAAAAGGGAGAAATCGAATGCACAGATGGGAATATACCTGCATGGAGAGTTTCGAGAGATAACATTTGAGGGTCTATGCACATGCGTTGTTGAAAATAGCATACCAAATACCCTCCTCATATTTTTCAAAAAATTGGGATGGTTTTTCAGAAACCAATCCTTTCCCGATGGCCATTTATGATAATATAGCATATGAGCGCGTATCCATAGTAAAAATAAAAAAATATAGGTTGCATTGTCAAGTATGCCCTCAATTTAGCTGTCCTCTGAAATGAATTTTAAGGCCGGCTCAAATCTTTTGCCCGTTCACTTAGCTGCGGGCATCAGCAGGGCTCTGCATTGCCAGGACTCTGGCAGTAAAACCTGAAATCACTCTTTTAGATAATCCTACAATGCGCTTGACCCTGTGTCCACTTCACAGATTGGAGATCTTATAATGAACCTTAACAAAGATTATACTATAATAGTAACTCATAATATGTAGTAGGCAGCCAGGGTATGAGAAAATACCTTATTTTCCCATATGGGTGAATTAATTGAGTTTGGGCAAACTAGATTAATTTTTCATAACCCTCGAGAACGCAGTACTGAGAATTACATTATAGATAAGTTTGGATGATTTAGAAATACCACATTGAAATATCAAGATAACAAAATATAACTTCCCAAAAAACCGATTTTTAAAATCCTTTCTTTGTCTGAAACTATTAAAACTTATTAAGTACATCTGTTTTTAAAAATTAAACTTTTTTTCAATCCCATAATTCGTCTATCTTAGCTTTGTGTACTCGATTGATTAGAGTTACAATATTTCCATCCTAAAAAAGCATCAAATCGCTTAGTATCTAGGCCTTTCCATCCAATTTGTGGCCACCATTTCAGATAGGCAACAGCTACTAAAATAAACATGGATAGGTCACTGATAGGTTCAAGGTAACGCTCTCATTCGTTGACATTAGAATTAAGCTGCCATCACAAAATCATTTACGGAGTCGCTAAAGTGGCTTACTTGGACTTTGTAGGCTAAGGGGTTGTGAACCACATATTTGATAGATCGTTTTGGTGACCGTGGTTGAGATTGTGATAAAGATTATTATATAGACAATGATGGTTTCCATGGATTTGTGGGTTGTAGTTATTTATTTGATGGTTTTTCGCTAATTATAGCCATTTTATACTAATTAAAAAATTTAATTCTGTATTTTTTGGCACTTTAATTGAATAACCCGAATTAATTTTGGGATTTATTTAGCAATTCAGACCTAAAATTGCCATTTATTTGAGAATTAGTTTTGACAAAAAAGTGAATAGGTACCGTTATAAGAGAATCAAAAAACTTGTTTGAGCTTTAAATACCTGAATAAATAATTTAATAGCAAAAATTGTAGTCTAGTGGGCGCTTCTGTACGTTCCCTTTTTTACCATTTTGTGCATTAGTACTCACACTCACAGACTTAAAGGTAGACAAAAACACATAACTTATGGATATTAAAGAAAGTATTTCTATATCAAGTCCAATTCGAATCTATTTTTTCAATTTATACTAACTGTTGTTCATGATTATAATAAAGGATGTTCATTGCTTCAGATGTGGGTTCCCTATCTAGTCGTAAATATAAACAAGGAATAGGCTACTGATAGGGTTAAGGTAAGGTTCTCATTCGATGGGAATGAGAAATATGCTAGCCCTGCAAACTAGATCCTAGAGTCACTAAATTTATTGAGTTTTTCAAAAAAGAAAGGCGTAGGGGATATTGATTAAATTCGGCTCCTTTAATGAACATCACAGAAATATATAGCAACATAAGATTAAGATGCGATTCTTATGAAACATTCTCTCGAATGCTTCTCGATTAAAAATCTAGATCATGAGGATCTAGTGGAATTTGTCTATTTTTTTCACTCATTTTTTTGCATTTACTGGAGATGCAATCGGTCAAGAGTAGTATATTGGGGATATAATTATTTATTAGATTTGTTCGAAGACTCAAGGACACAACCATATATTTCAAAAAAAATTGCCCAGATAGTGTTGATAATAACTTTTATTAGGCTTTCAGAATTTTAAATTTTATCTAAGGTTAATATGCATTGCGTTTTTAGGAAAAGGCCTAATGTTAAATTTGTGAAAACCTCCAAAAACAATAAAAACATAATTAATATAAAATTAGGTTTTGGTTTTACAATATTTTATGGAGACGTAACTTTATCCAGAGGTTATTATAAAAAATTATTGATATTATACTATTCTTCGATTCTGAAATATTTTATGGGAAAATAAATTTCATTAAGAAACTATTTTTTGTATAATTAATTTAAAATAAATACTGGGCAATTGTATACTATAACTTTAAATGAACAAATTTCGGCAGTTTTAGGTCTAAAAAGTTTATTGATTTTTAGGATATATGCAGTCAACTGTCTGAATAATGAATTTGACCAAATTATCTAATGTTCTTGATTTTGATCCTTAAGTGCGTAAGTTATAGATTTCTTAGTACCATCGCGTATGTTTTACTGCATGTGACAGTGCTCATAGGGAAGCTACAGGAACTGTGGGTATCAAAATTCAACGCAAACCTAAATTGTAGTAATCTACCAGCACAGGAATTTTGGGGTATTTTGATAGGAATGTTTGCTTTGTTTATCTTAATCGTGAAATGGACTAAAGAAAAGGCACTAGAGATATTAAACAAGTTCAAAGCAACAATAATGCACTCATCTCTTATTATGAAGACGATCTTAAACTTAAAGTCGCTTTCGGTGCTGATAAGTAACTAAAGGATTGATAGGAGTGAAATATAAATGAGTGAAACAAAATCTTCCAAGGTGTTAACTACTGGTTTTGGAATTCCCGTGGGTGATGATCAGAATAGCCTTACAGCCGGGGAACGTGGCCCTGTTCTTATGCAGGATATTCATCTGCTTGATAAACTTAGTCATTTCGATCGTGAACGTATTCCTGAGCGTGTGGTACATACTAAAGGTGTAGGAGCCGGTGTTACTTTGAAGTAACTGCGGACGTGACCAGATACACAAAAGCGTAATCCTGCTACGAACTGCAAAGATCCGGATATGTTCTGGGATTTCCTTTCCTTAACTCCGGAATCAATTCATCAGGTAACGATTCTTTTTTCAGACAAGGGTACTCCTGCTACCTTCAGGCACATGAATGGTTACTCAAGTCATACATACAAGTGGTACAATGATAAAGGTGAATATTTCTGGGTGCAGTATCATTTCAAGACTGACCAGGGTATAAAGAACTTGACTCGTGAGGAAGCGGAGAGATTAAGTGGAACTGATCCTGACCACGCTACGAGGGATCTATATGAGGCTATTAAAAGAGGAGACTACCCTTCCTGGACTCTAGAAATACAAATAATGACACCGAAACAGGCTGAAAATGATCGTTTTGATATTCTGGATATTACCAAGGTATGGTCACATGGAGATTTTCCGCCTATCAAAATAGGTAAGCTTGTATTGAACCGGAATCCAACAAATTACTTTGCTGAAGTGGAGCATGCAGCCTTCAATCCTTCAAACCTTGTTCCAGGCATTGGCATTTCTCCGGCAAGATGCTGCAGTCAAGGCTTTTTTCTTATCACGATACTCATATTCACCGTCTTGGTCCCAATTATCACCTGATCCCTGTGAATATACCAAAGCACTCACCTGAAAATTATTATCAGCGTGACGGATTCATGCGTGTTGATGCCAATGGTGGCAGCGGGCCCAATTACTGGCCAAATCGTTTTGGTGGTCCTGTTCAAGATCCTGGTTTTCTGGAACCCCCATTCGAAGTCTCGGGACTCGCAGCCCATACGCCTTATAGATACCCTAACGATGACTTTGTACAACCAGGCAATCTGTACCGTGACGTCATGACAGATCAAGACCGTGCGAACCTAATAGGAAACATTGTATCCATCTTTCAGCTGCCCAGAAACGTATACAACTCAGGCAGACAGCCCTATTCTTCAAAGCTGATCCAGACTATGGAAAGCCGCGTAGCTAAGGGTCTCGGACTTGATATAAACGAAGTTGAGCGTCTTGCAAACATGGCCACCGAAGAGCGTGCCAGAGCGACTGAAAAATAAAATAACTTTGGAAATTGGCTCAAATTTTCTCAGTTTACAATATAAATATAGATATGTTTGTAACTATTTAGCTTACAAAAATTCAGTTGGATATATACCTATTATGATATACTAGATAATTCTGATTACTAACCTATAGAAAAATCTTGGAGTTATAAGCTGATGAAAGCTGGATTATTATTACTAATGATTATCTCGGCGATGCTGATGGCTGCAACTACGATTTATGCTTATGAAGGTGCCACACATGATGCCATAGCTATCATGAAGGACGCGAAGGGCAATACTGTGGGGCTGGCCACCTTTACCGAGGAAGCTAGTGGCCTGGTCCGCATCAACGTCAACGCAAGCGGCCTGACGCCGGGTTTGCACGGCAGCACATCCATAATAAAGGAAACTGCACTGGGCCGTCGTTCATCTAGGCCGGCGAACACTACAATCCTTTGAGCAAAGAGCATGGCCTCAGCAATCCTAAAGGCCCCCATGCAGGTGACTTGCCCAACCTAGAGGTTGGCAAGGATGGTATGGGACATATGAATATAACCACCACCCTTGTGACATTGTCACCAGGGCCGACTACTCTATTCACAGCCAATGGCACTTCACTGGTTATCCATGCTTAATCCTGATGATGAGATGACAAACCCTGCTGGAAACAGTGGCGGGCGGGTTATCTGTGGGGTCATCGAGAAAAAATAGGTTTTTCTTTATTTCTGAGGAATCTGACCGAAGACCAGCGATGTCAGATATATGCATAGGTCTAATTCTGCTTCTGGCAATTGGCAGCATTGCATGGTGTATGAGAGATAGATAGGCCATGCCCTAATAGCTATCATCAGCCTAGTAATGATGATCTATACTATTACAACCAGAGCTATGCTCAAAGGAAGGATAAAGGGAAGATCTGGAAATGTCTTCAAGCTTCATAAGAGAGGTGGCATTTACTTTGGAGCCTTCATCATAGGATCGTTCATCTATGGTTCGTGGATAAGGTTGCAGCAAGGAAAACACATAATGTCACCCATTCACGGAAAGCTAGGGCTGATCATCCTTCTCATTGTCATTTTTCAGCTTATCCCAAGCCTTGTTTTAAAAAATCGAGCCTGGTACAGAAGTTTGCACAAAATTATAGGATACGCTTTGGCATCAATCTTGATCATCGATGCCGGTCGGGGACTACATAATGGCGTAATTGACGGGACAAAGAACCTAGTCCTCTTGCATTCAATATCTGGAGGCCTCTCTGCCCTTGTTCTGGTCTGGATTATTATGGAGACGCTGTATCCGACAGACAAATCACTCTCTAGGGCCAGGATAGCAAGCAAGCTATCTGGCTGCATTCCTGATAACTGCAGGGTGCTGGATTGCAGGAGGCTACACCTATTTGGCGGTCTACAGCTCCCAGGTAAAACCCATAATCCTGGCAGGACAACATCCCTGGGTGCACAAGGTTGTGATTACAGACTTAAAAACATAGAAATATATACATAATTAATTCAAAACAAATAATTTATTTCCAGTCCTATTTATTGTTATGTTTACAATGTAATGCTAAATGTTTTCTCATTTTCATGATTAAAATGTAGGATTCCCACTGCTTCAAATGTAGGTATTCTAGCTTATTATCATAAATATAAGCAAGATATAGGCTACTAATAGGCCAGAAGTAAAGTTTTCTTCTCTAGTAAAAATATAGTACTTCACAAATAATAAAAAATAATTAGTAATATATTTTTGTTCTTTGACTGCAAAAAATCTTATGCAGGATTATTTTTTATTTAGAAGCAAAATTTTATAGAATTAATTTAAAATAACTATACAGATAATTATGTATTGTACAGAGTAGCAGAAAAAGAACAGACCTAAAAGGATATAATATAGAGGGTATAATGGGACTAAATAGCATAGTAGAGTTACTTGGAAGATGTTGGTCTTACTTCGAATTAAATGTATTTGCTAGTGGTATATATTTGAAGTAACTGTATATGAGTAACATTAGACTCAGCTCTTCCAAGATATCCTTCTTTCTTTTACAATGTACTTAATAGTGAATGTAATTTTATATAAATTTACTTTCTACCACTTAATATTCTTTCTTGAGTACGAATTGTTTAGATTCTAAGACTGTTGATAAAACCTATTGATAATTATGTCAGCTATTCTATAAAATTTTAAATTCTTTATAAATTTGCTTGGCTTTGTTCTTATGCTCTCTGCCTCTTAAAATACGGACAATAATGAAGATGCTTTGCATTAAAAAGATACATAACCGGAAAAGACGTAAATTTTAAACAGGTGATTAAAATAACAGATTGGATTCAATCACTGGAAAGCTTATCTAAAAAACCCCAAGAACCCAAAATTATAGTTAACCTCAGGCGTATCAAGCGTAAGATCATGATAATGAGCGGAAAAGGTGGAGTAGGGAAAAGCACAGTTGCCGCAAATCTATCTATCGGACTGGCTTTGCGTGGATATAATGTGGGACTTCTGGACTGTGATATTCACGGCCCGACTATTCCCACAATTTTCGGTTTGGAATCTGAGAGACTATCTGTTAACGAAGAGGGCATCCTACCAATCCAGGTTCTTCCAAATCTTTCGGTGATGTCTGTTGGTTTTCTGCTCGAAACTAAAGATTCCCCCATCATCTGGAGGGGGCCTGCAAAAATGGGGATTATTCAACAGTTCCTGGAAGATGTTATCTGGGGAGAACTTGACTTTCTGATTATAGATCTGCCTCCAGGCACAGGAGATGAACCCCTGAGCGTGGCTCAGCTGATCCCTAATTGTGATGGTTCAATACTTGTTACAACTCCTCAGGACGTAGCTCTTATTAGCGTCCGCAAAGCGATCAGATTTTCTGAGAAACTCAAGGTGCCTGTTATAGGACTTGTCGACAATATGCATGGTCTGACCTGCCCTCACTGCGTCAAACCAATAGAAGTTTTTGGAACTGGTGGTGTAGAAAAAGCCTCAAAAGATTTCAATATTCCTATCCTTGCCAAGCTTCCGATAGAGCCTAAAGTCGCAGAAATGGAAGATAGTGGCACAGTTCTCCGGGAAATGCTTGAACATAATACGGAATGGCAGAAGAATTTTGAGTATGTTGTTAGTGCGGTAGAAAAAATCCTAACAGAAAAATAAATTGGATAGAAATTGGAAGGATCTAACATAGTTTTTTGTATTGAACCATTCTTGCCACCTTTTCTGAATTTTGTTACAGGATTTACTGATAGCTATGTTAATATCATAAGTAGTAAACCTATTCTAGCTCACGAATAAAACTAAGATAATTATCTCAACTATAATAATGTTGAATTATATAGAGATGTGACTAATATTACTATATCGGAACACAGATTAAATCATAGCCCAGCGTATGCCTTAGGCCTACTTCAATTGTAGGAATTACGCTGTTAAGCTAAAAATCAATGATTAGAGAATAAAAAAATAGATCAATTTATAATATTCATAATATATTTATTAGTAGTTTTATCGGACTGATACACTTATGAAGCAAAATCAAATATGATAAACTTCATAGTTAAAATTGAATTCTATAAAATTGTTAGTTTAATGCTATGGATTTTATGCTTCAAGTGCATAAGTCCTCTATTAATTTCTTTAATCTTCTTCACATCCTTCGCATTCTTCGAAAACTTCTCCCCCATATACGAATCTGTCATCTGTTTCGGCGATTATTTTTCTTACCTCATTTTCGTCTATTCTATAATTTTCCTTATTGGATTCAAGAATGTTATTTACTGCCTTAATGTACAGCGCTGTGAATATGTCTGCGTCCTCAAAATCATCCAAATTTTGTACAAAAATAAGTATATCATTTGCTGTTTTTTGTTCAAATACTTTTTTCGTTGTTATCGTTACTGTTTCTATTGTAACAGTAGGTCCTTTTTTCCTGATTATCTGCTCTTCACGCCATTTATCTATTGCTCTCCAGATGGGGAGAGGATCAATGCCGTGCTTTTTGATGTAATCTTCTTGAGTATACTCGTGCATATTGCTGTCTACGAAGAGTAATTTAGCCTGATCCGCCATCAGTCTCGTCCCTGTAGGTATCGCTGCCGGATTTGAGCAGATCTCTGCACAGTGAAGAAAATCTTCTTCTCCGCCTGTTTGCTCTATCTTAAGCGGTTTTCCGCAACTTGGACATATCCCCATCATTGTCTGTTCTTCTTTATTATTCATGCTTTTCCTCCTATGTTTAGAAAATTTCAATCCATGAAATCATGAGAAAGAGATGTGCGTATTATTGTCGCTTTGAACTTGTTTTATTTTTGTAATGTCTAGTTTTTTTGTCTGCTCCAAACCCCTGTCTACCAGTAAGGTGTGTATCCGTAGCAAGTATAAATATTTCCAATCTGCTCAGAGTTAAAGGCCAATCGTCCTTATCAAAGCCTTCTATCTTTTCCAGGATTTCCTTGCTGATGTCAAGAGCAAAAGCGTGCTCATGTGGCCTCACTAAAAGAGCTTTCCAAGGGACAGCAAAAAGTTTATTCCCAAGACCCAGAAACCCGCCAAAAGAGAGTACTGCATATGCTACTCTACCATTTTCTAGATTAACCATTAGTCTTCAATCCTTCCCAGATGTTCTCCAGCCATATTGATGACTTTGTCTACGGTTATCGTCCTTGCTGTTAAAAATAATGGAATATCTGCAGTTACTATAGTTCCAATTCCTGATGCTTAGCTCTATATAGGACTCTGTGCTAATGAGGGTCAAAATAAAATGGATAATACACTGTTGTCAAATTTACTATTTAGAAGGTTGATGGTTTAATGCTATTGATCTATCAGTTCAATCGCATAGACACATAACTTCAAAGCCCCTTTCCAAATAGTATTATTCTGTCGATGTTAGATAAAACCATACAAATATCAAAAACAATATTTAAAGTTACATCCCACATTTAACAGATCCCACTAATTAATATAGAGAATTTCGATAAACTTCTGATTTTTACGAGTCATTTAGATACCATTTATGAGCATATAACTGAATTTATGGGTTTATCGAAATTCACTTAATTATATTTAGTCTATAAAGTATAGTACTATAAACTTCAGTTTGCTGCATTTCTTTTGTAAAGAAGGTTTTCTTCAATCATCACATTACTCGATTTTCACATCTACTAATTTTTCAAAAGGCTGTTGATAAGGTACTGTGACTTTGAGAACACCATTTGAGTATTTAGCAACTGCTTTTTCCGGGTTTACAGGACAGCATGTCGAATAACTGTCTAGATACTGAACTCCTTCTTTACTAGCAGCCACATAAAAACTGTCTTCAGTAAGCTTAAAAGAAATATCTTTCTTGTCGACCCCTGGAAGAACTACCTCAATTAGATAGTTTTCGTAATTGTCGTCAGGATATGCACAGATAGCTGGTGATAATCTCAAGGTTTCTGCCATTTTATTACCCCAAAATATTCATACATGATTAAGGAATCATTAACGTTGAATTGCTTATTTCAGCTTGATTATATTTGTACTTACACTTACCCTTCTATTTATTTTAAATTAATTATACAAAAAATGGCTTTTAAACGAAAAATACTCCAGCATAAAATTTTTCACAATCAAAAAAGAATAAAATATTAATAATGATTTTTTATTATTTGTGTGATCCTTAAATTTAACATTCAATTTTTCTTATAAAAGAAACCTAGATTAATTTTATAGGCCTTCGCTATTTCAGCTGAGAAATTTATACCTTTATTTTCTAAATTAATGTGCAATCTACATAATTTTTCAAAAAAAATATTGTGGAAAAATCAAATTCTTATTTGCTGCTAATCCCTTCAACGTGATTAATTTTCAGCTGGATAATTGTTTTCAACTCACACAAAACAGCGAATAGCCGGATTTTTACCTATATATTTTTAATACTTTTTTGCATTGGTTGGGGTGTAATCGGTCAAATACGGTATATTTCTATATGTGATGGAATGATCGAGTTATCAAAAAGTTATTGGGTAAAAATTCTCTTTTTCCAGGAATCTTGGATAATTATTTATCCTGCTTTATCTTATCATTTTCCATGATTTTTGATCCTATTAAAGTCTGCAATTTGAATCTCCATAATCACTTTGTAAAGTCTGCAACTCATGAATTCATGGCCGAAGAAGATGGAACCCCCACTTCCCGAATCGGAGATATCTACGAGGAGCTTGCAAAAAATGACGTAGGGTTGATCATAACAGGCTTTTCTTATGTACTTCCTGGTGGACAGAGTATGATTTACCAGCAGGGAATCTATGATGATCGTTTTATTGAACCCTACATGAAGATAACCGAAATGGTGCACAGGTACAGAAGCAAAATTGTACTGCAGATAGTGCATGGAGGGAGGCAGGCAGTAGTTTCTGGAGAATACCCGGTCCCTGTGGCTCCTTCGGAAATCAAAGATGAACTATCGGGAGTTGTACCTAGGGAAATGACTGAACAGGAAATACTGGAAGTAATTGAGGCTTTTACAAAAGCAGCTATCCGGGCAAAAAAAGCAGGTTTTGATGGGGTACAGCTTCATTGTGCCCACGGTTTCCTTTTAAGTAATTTCATTTCCCCCTATACAAATAGGAGGGATGACCGCTGGGGTGGCTCAGTAGAAAATCGGGCAAGAATAGTCACAGAGATTGTCAGGCAAATAAAAGAACATGCTGGGTCTGATTTTCCTATTCTTGTCAAATTGAATGCAACGGATGGTTTTCAGCCGGGCTCGCAAAAAGCAGAGCTTGGAATTACTATTTTGCAGGTTGTGGAGACTGCAAAACTTCTGGAAAAAGCTGGTGTGTGCTCAATTGAGGTTAGCGGAGGGATAAGTGAGGCAGGTGAAGCAACCGTAAGAACTGCAATTAATTCTCCTGCTGAAGAAGCATATTTTAGAGAATATTCTAAAGCAATAAAAAAAGCAGTAAATATCCCTGTAATGCTTGTAGGGGGCATACGATCCCTTTCTGTAATGGAGTATCTGCTTGAAGGAGGGTTTGCAGATTTGGTTTCCATGGGTAGGCCTTTTATCCGCGAGCCTGATCTTATTTTGAAACTTAAGTCTGGAGAAGCTAAAAAGGCAATGTGTGTATCCTGTAATCTATGTTTTGATCCTGAAGGGGTTAGGTGCAACTACGAGTTTGATTGAAATCCTGGGAACTGAAATATACCTTACCGCTTCTTTTTTACTTTCGGCTACTTGTCTATTTTAATTTTTATACAGGATTTCGATTTAGCTCTGATTTTTTTATTTACAGGAATTTTTCAAGTTTTTTCACTCAAGTGAATAATTCTAAGACTTTTTAATATTTTCTAGGATTGCCAAAACTTACAATTAATTTCACTGTCAATTGACCGTAATCAATCAAAAATCCAGAAAAATAATAAAAAGTATCACGATTTTCAATAACTCATGAACACTATCGGTTTCTTACTCTTCAAAAAATAAAGATATCGACATTTTGGCTTGTTGTTGCGGCACTGATTTTGATAAAAGGTATTTTTTCCTTAAATAAGTGTAAAAATGCTCTCAAATTTCGGCTGAGATATGAGAAAATACATAGGTTTTACTAAAATCCATACAACAACTTAAAACCAAAACATTGCTATTTTGTATCTCGAAGAGCAAGAAATTCATAAAAATTAAGTGTTAAATCTAGAAAATAGCGCTGCTTTTTTCTTAAGAACTTAGCTATCATTTTGTGCGAGGCTTATAGACCCAAACTATAAATAGATACAATTTTGAAAATTAAATAATGATGAGCAGAATATACCATTCTAACATAATAATGCCTATTTTAGTTCAAAGCCGATGATTGTAAATGGATATTTCAGAGAGAAAAGACTTACAAGAAGCTGACCTTATAGAGGCTAACCTTCAAGGAGCTAACCTCCAAGGAGCTAATCTCATAGAGGCTCACCTTGAAGGAGCTATCCTTACAGGGGCTAACCTTAGAGGGGATAATCTTCGAGGAGCTAACCTTGAAGGAGCTAACCTTGAATGGGTTCATCTTGGAGGAGCTAATCTTAAAGAGGCTAACCTTCAAGGAGCGGGTCTTTATGGAGCTGATCTTCAAGGAGCTAATCTTCAGGGAGCTAATCTTCAGGGAGCTAATCTTCAGGGAGCTAACCTTTATAGAACTGACATTCAAGAGGCTAATCTTAAAGGAGCTCACCTTGAAGGAGCTAAGAATTTATCATTTAGCCAACTTTCAAAAGTGAAAACACTTTATGCTACAATATTAGATGAAGAGCTCCTTATATCACTAAAAGAAAAATACCCTACCCTTTCAGAAAAATCTGATAAATGACCTAGTATCACCAAATAACGAATCGGATCAACTTTTGAAGATGAAAAATATCACAGGACTTGAAGGTCCCTATGTCTTTGGACTTAAATAACATTCTGAAAATAAATTAATATATACAAAGAAAGATCGAAAAAAAAGAAAAATAAATTAAAGACTTAAAATAGGTACTAAAAGCCTTAAAGAAGGGGTAACTTGAAAAGATAATATCTAAAGGGTAAAATATATGAAAAGTGCATATCAAGATGTAGTAGACGAAGTAAGGATCCTTAAAGGAATTGAAGAAGCCATAGCTATAGCGATTGAAAGAGAAAGAGAAGCAAGAAAGTTTTATCTTTATAACTCTACTCTAATGGAAAATCCAAAGTTTAACGAGCTCTATGAGTATCTTGCAAGTGAAGAATTAAAGCATCTCGGCTGCCTCGAAAAATACCGTGACACAAAAGAACTACCAGTAGTCAGTACAAAAGTACATAGTGGTCAGTCTTTTACTCCTGAGTTCAATCCAGCCCTAACAAAAGGGAGTGAAATCACTCTTGGAGATACAGGTATTCTTCTTGCAGCTATGAGGCATGAGAGAAAAA
>Ga0326728_10012730_pt1 | contig 18557 bp, 17 predicted proteins | sample MB3enrmetagenome_FD_207602 | JGI IMG/M metagenome (GOLD analysis project Ga0326728, IMG submission 207602) | Lab enriched peat soil microbial communities from McLean, Ithaca, NY, United States - MB31MN | ecosystem: Environmental > Terrestrial > Soil > Wetlands > Peat | place: USA: New York... | reverse complement strand
GTGCCCCATTCAGGCTATTTGCTAATGCATCGAAGTCTTTGAGTTGTTTTGAAGATATTTGTTCGAAACCGGGAATAACCGGACAAGTAACCTCATCCTTATAATACACGACATAGTCATTAGATGCCGGGCTTCCCTCCTTTTCCAGCATAATGGCCAAAAGGCTTATTCTCAATGTGTCCTTATAGCCTTTCTTGAATAATTCTATGTCTCCGTGCCATTTCCCCTTTTGCAGGTCAGGATGCAATAGGTTCCAAGCAGCATCGAAGCGTTTGTACTGAAGGTCGTTATAGAACGAGTAAACGGACTTGTACGAGGGTCGAGACTCGAGGGTGGGCGAATACCGGTTCATAAGCTGCAACTCAAGGAAGGTTAGGATAATGAAACCCGCTATTGCTCCCCCCGCTGTCCACCGGCTTGTTTTTATCTTGGCGCTGGATCGAAGTTTGTAGAATAGCGCATAGGTCAAGAAGAGGACCAGCAGATTGATAAACAGAACGATGGCAATACTGTACCAAAGCGGATAGGTACCCGATTGCATAGGTCGCCCTCCAAGCTGATGATGTCAGGTGGCAAGCTAACCCTTTTGGGGGCCGACCTGGCGAAAACCCCGCCCCGCCGGCATTACATTGACCCGCAACGCGCCATCTTCATTCGAGAGCCTCACGATGTGCTCGTAAACCCCCTGCCTGTCCTCCTGGGGTTGCCCCCTGGGGTGAGGCCAATAGGTAAGCCGGCGATCTCCATCATCGACTTTTCGCTGACCCAAAAAGATACTCCTGACCGGTGCCCAATGCAAACGTGAATTGAGCAAGTAGCGCGAACCCCGCACGGCGGGGCAGGATTGTAGCGCGACCTGGTTTTAAGGTCCGCGGCTTTTCGTTTTCATGGGCGCAAGAACCGCGGACCTTGAAATCAGAGCCGCGCTACTCTTCGTGGAACAATCCACTTGGTCGTATTACGGCTTAACCGTAGAGCTGCGTCCCCTGACTCCCCCGCTTCGAAAAAAGGGCGTCAGGAACGTGTGAAAAAATCGACTTTAACAATTTCGGCTCTCTGTATTTTCAAGAATATACATTGTGGATAACGGGCCGAATATCAATTTTTTTCCACGTTCCAGGTACCGTTTTTTTGTCGGTGCTTGCATTTTGTGCCTGCATTGCCTACAATAGTTGCATGCAATACACCATCCGAAAAGTTTCGAGCGCCCTCGACACGGTTCTGCGCCGCTGGGCTCGGGAGCAAGGCAAGAGCCTCAACGAAGTGGCCATCGAAGCCCTGGCGCGTAGCGCCGGCCTCACCGGACGCACGGTGCGACAGCGCGACCTCCACGACATCGCAGGAACCTGGCGGGAAGACCGCGCCTTTGATCGCGCCCGCGCGGCGCATGAAGCGATCGAGGCGGAGTTGTGGCGGTGACGCTCGCGCTCGACACCCATCGCTACGCGGACCTGTGTCGCGGGAACGCTCGGGCGGTGGAGATTGTTGAGGCAGCCGACGCGATCTGGCTGCCGTTCGTCGTCGTGGGCGAGTTGCGGGCGGGATTTGCCGCCGGGAGCCAGGGACCCCGGAACGAAGCGGTGCTGCGACGGTTTCTCTTGAAGCCGGGAGTCGGAATCCTTTACCCCGACGAGCAGACAACCTACCATTACGCCTCGGTTTACCGGCAACTGCGGAAACAGGGAACCCCCATCCCGACAAACGACATGTGGATCGCAGCCCTCGTTCTTCAGCATTCGCTCTTCTTGTACGACCGCGACCGCCACTTCGACGCCCTTCCACAGCTCCTACGGGTGGATGCGACGACTGGCACTTCTTAGGAGGGTAGCGCAGACTCTCGCATCGCAGCAATTCTGCGGCTTTCCGCCTGCCACCCGCGGTTCTGGGCTTTGATCGCCGTAGCCGCATGTTCACAAAAAGTGGACGTTTACCATGTTAAGAATCGCGGACTTTGAACGGCACAAAGTCTGCGCTACCCCGCTCGGGGTTCGGGGTTAGGGATAGGGGGTTAGGGATTAGGGGTTTGGGAATCGGGGCAGGGGATTCGGGATGCGGGACACGGGGCCGAACAGTAAAGTTTACAGGAAGTTCAGGGTTTCGATTTCAACATTTCCTTGATGAGGGAGTCCCTGTCCGCAGCGGACACGGGCATTACAAAATTTGCGTTGCCCTGCATTTCCTCCAGGAAAAATAAGGCATAGTCACAGAGGCGATACTTAAAACGCTGGTATTCCATGAACTCCTGGCTTCCAAAAACCGGCGCGGGGCGCGTTTCGGAAAGCATCCGCCGGAGCGCCGGATAAGCGCTTTTCCCGGATTCGAGCATGGCCTTCGAGGCATCTTCCAGGTAAGCGTGCGGCAGTCCCCAGGTATTAAACACCTTCGAATTCTGCAAGGCATCGGTGAGCACCGCAGCCCGCAATTCAGCCGGCAAACCCAAATATATCTCCCTCGCGAACTTTCTAAGCAGGAGGAGCGGCAAAAGTGCGTTGCCGTTCTTCATTTGACGCACCAGTGACACCAGGGAATCGGGATTAACATCCTTTCTTGTCTTCAGCTCCCGATAGGCCAAGGAGTTGAACGGCTCTTTCTGGGCCGTGCTCTGTTCCACCAGTTTCTGGAGCAGTGCGCCGTTGTCCATTTGGTGATAGGTCTCGGCCGTCTGGGCCGCGATCTTCTGCTGGGACTCCAATTGCGCCCGGGCAGTTTCCTGCGCTGGAGATGTGGGCGCCCGGTTGTTCCCGCCGTTGCATCCGGCCAAGCAAATGCATAAGGGCATCAGGGCGACTACTGCTGTTTTCAGCCTATGCATGGTGGTTGCCTCTCTGGGTCTACAAATCGGACATCGCCGGGAATTTGACCGCATTGGGGAGCGTGGGCTGACCCGAGTCAGTGGGATCGGCCTCCGGGCCCGATGTGGGCGCCCACGTATTCCAAGCGGCCAAGGCGCTCTGGAATTCGGTCTCCAGAGTCGACCATGCCGGACTAATGATAAATTCTGATGCCTTGCCGCTGCTGTCGATAGTCCAACTCCAGAAATAATACCCAAGGATATTATTCTGGCATGTCCGGGACGTGAAGCAGGTCGCCGCATCTACGGCGTAGAAATAGGAGTTGCAGGGCCAACCGCCCGGCCCGTCAAATAAGGTGTTAGCCGTGCCATTGGCACCCGGCGTGTTCCAGAAGGAGTAAAACGTCTTGCCATCATTAAGCAGCCCATAATAGCCATAGGCCGCCCCATTGACTCGGTCAATGTTCCATCCATCTGCATCCGCCCGGTCCTCGTCTCCCGAGGCAGCATAGAGGTTAGTCCGCGTGGTGGCGTCGTACACCCAGGTCATTTGAATCATCACATCCTGGTCGCAGGTGCAGCTTTTCCCACAGGTGGCCGGGTTGAACGTGAAGGCCGAGACCACGTTGGAAAGCGAGTCGGGAGGGAATTTGTCCGAGCACTGCGCCGCGGTGACAGACACCGGGGTGCCACTAAAGGTCCAGGTTCCACATTGCAGGGCGGGATTACATGTAGTCGACAAGCAAACCAGGGCTGCCGTAACAGACAACAATGCCGCCGTCTGCAACTGTGGAGGGTATGGTTTCCTCTTCATATGCATCCCTCTTATTAACTAAGATTCCCTTTTTGGTTTCCCCAATACCGTCACTATACACCCCGGGAACCGGCTGTCAACGACTTTATTCGACTGGAAGGGCCAAGCCTCCGCTCGCAGCCGGCGGGAGGGCCGCCCGATGTACCCAACCGGCAGCTTGGCCTGCGTTCCCGCGATTCCACCGACACCTCGCCATCCCGTGTCACGGATCCCCTGTCCCGATTCAGCGTCGCGGCGGAGCAAAGTAGAAGTTTGCGGAGCGCGTCTGAAGGTTCTTGGCGAGTTCCACTTGCAGGGTAAAACCTCGTGACTGCACCGATGGGTTATGGAAGCGCAGATCGCTGATGTTCACCCGGTAGCCGGCCTCGCTCTCCTCCACCTGCGCCCAGGGGTAGCGGGCAAAATCCAGAAAGACCGTGGCCGCGGGCGTTTTCATGGCGGCGGCAAGTGTGGGTGAAGGTTGGGGCTTGGCGAAAGTCTCCAATTCCTCCGGCGGCCGGTTGGCATCGAGGGCATTCACTCCGACCACGTGGAAGGACGATTCCGTTTCCACCACGCCCATCCAGGTGAAGGGATTGGCCACCGCAGGCAGGGCGCTGAATCGCTCGGCGACTTCGCCGGAGTAGGTATGTCCGTCCAGGATGGCGAGCGCGCGGCGGTGCGCGAAATCGCGGATTCCCCAAAGCGCCACCATCGCCGCCAGGCAAAAGACGGCCCCGGGCGCCAGGCGCGCCTTTCTCCCCCCCACTTCTTCGGAAACCAGTCGCAGCAGCCAGGGCACCCCCAGGCCTACAGCGAGAAGTGCCAGCAGAAGGGGATCAAGGATAAACATGATGTCCCACGCGTACCATCGTCCGCTGAAAGGCAGGAAGGGGCGGACTCCGTAAGCGTTGGTGAAGTCGAGCAGCAGGTGGCTGCCGGTTCCCAAAAAGGCGGCCAGCAACAGCCAACCCCGGTGGAGGGGAGGGCCGCCCCGGGGCTTGACCTTCCTGTCCACCCAACACATGAAACCCCAGATGATAAAAGCCAAGGCGGTAATCCCAAGGAGCGAATGAGCAATCCCGCGGTGGTAGTGCAGGTAGGCGAGGCTTCCCTTAAGGCCGGCCAGGATATCGATGTCGGGAGCGTTGCCGGCCAGGATCAATGTCACCGTGGCAAAGCGCGTCTTGCGGTTAAGCCCCGTTTGGCTGATGGCAATGGCGGTCAGGGTGTGGGTGAGGTTGTCCATGGGAAAATCAGGAGCCAGGAGTCAGGAGTCAGAATACAAGAATCAGGAGACAGGAGCCAGGAGTCAGGATACGTTAGGCGCCGCAAGTCCCCCCTTGGCCGATTCCCTCTCCTCTATGCCGCATACTGCATTCTGACTCTTGACTCCTGGTTTCTGTCTCCTGACTCCTCTCCTTACGGCCCCAGCAGGGTCAACGCATCGGGCACAATCTCGAAGGTGGCGGGCAGCACGCCGGCGAGTTCGCCGTCGAGCTCAAAGCGGATGGTTTCAGGGGCATCCACGGGGGCGCAGACCACTTTGGTGCCTTGATCGAGGGTGACGCCGCGCAGGCGCAAATGCTGACGGGCGAGCACCGCCGCCGCGTAAACCAAGTAGCGCAAACGGCTGCGGCTGGGAAACGAGCACACCGCGAAAATGGGTTGGTGGAGACCCGCCGTGGGCGCCAGATGCAGCCACCCCGCATAGAGGCGGGTGCGATGAATCACCGCAAAGGTGCCTTGCCGCTCATGGCCATTCAGGCGGAGGGAAAATTCTGGAAAGGAATAGTGCAGCAGTTGGCGGATGGCCTCCAGAACGTAACCCGCCACACCCATACGGAGCTTCAGCCAGGGGGAAAGTTTGTAGACAACGTGCGCATCGTACCCGACTCCCGCCACGCAGGTGTAATAGCGCTCACGGTTTTGAGGGGACGGTGGAAGAAGTGGCGCGGCAAGCCCGCCGTCCCTCGCCGGTTGGCCGGCAGGAGGGGCCACCGGCGGCTCGCACCAGCGGGCGCGACCCAGGGCGATGCGGTGGGGCATCCACCGCAAGAACTGGCGGGCGGCGCGGACCGGGGTGAGGGGAATGCGCAATTCCCGCGCCAGAATGTTGGCGGTGCCGCCGGGCAGAATGCCGAGGGGCACCTCGCTCCCGGCCAGGCCGTTGATGACTTCGTTGATGGTTCCATCCCCGCCGCAAGCCAGGACCACGTCCGCGCCGCTTTCGACCGCCGCCCGCGCCAACTCGTGCGCCATGTCCGGCCCGAGGGTGGGGGCCATTTCAATTTCCAGCCCCAAGCGGCGCAGCACGCCGGCGGCTTTGCGAACCTCACGCACCCGCCCGGCAGGACGCCCCCCCGCAACCGGATTATAGATGATCGTGCCTTTTTTCAATTTTGGATTTTGGATTTGCGATTTTGGATTGGAGCAGATGATCTGCCGGCAGGCGTGGCGGGCCAGTGTACCCTTACAATCCAAAATCCAAAATCTAAGATCAGGTTACTGCTCCGTCGGAATCGACGGAATATCCACACCGCTGACCACTTTCTTGGCGATCAGCTCACCGGTTTTCTTGTCGGTGTCAACGTCAACGTACACCCCTTCGCCCGCTTTGATCTGGTCAAAGGTGCTGGGCTTGCCATCCCGGGTGAATTTGGTTTTCTTGTTAAACTTGAAAGGCTGGTCAACGCCATACTTGGTTTTGGAAAGAACCACCTCATTCGCATTCACTTCTTTCACGATGCCAAAAAGGTAGTCCTGATATTTCCGCGCCACCGCCGAGGCGTCACCGAACCGCCCCGTGCTGGAGGTGACCGGCTGCTTGTCGGATTGCGGTGCCGCGGCCAGCATCCCCACACACGCGGCGAGGAGCGCGCCCGTGATCATCATCATTTTTCGCAGCTTCATGACCCGTACTCCCCATCAACACTTTTCCCTACTGACACTAACAGCGGCATTACAGCCATGTCAAGACGGGGAATAGCAGTGGCGCCCGGTGATCCCGCCAACCTAAAGGCCGAGGCCTTGGGAAGCCCGCGCCACGGGCATTGACATGTAGCCCACGGCGAGCCAGCCGTGGGAACCAGCACCCCTGGAAATATTTCTCCAGCCCCCGCAGGGACGTTATCAGGTCCCGCCGGGGCCGGATTTCGCCCCTCCGGGGCTCCCATGGGTTTTTCGTCCTGCCCGCGTTCCCACGGCTGGCTCGCCGTGGGCTAAATGACCACGCCACTCCATGGCTTGGGACAATAGGGAACGAAACGGGCGGGAGCGGTGTCAGTACGGGCAAGAGCGCAAAAGGAGCGGGCCGCTTTCTGCTTTCTGCCTACTGCCTTCTGCGTTCTGCCTACTGCCTACCGCCTACTTGTTTTTTGAGGCGGGCCGCGCAATGGGCCTGAATGTACTTGCGCACGGGCGGGGGCATGCGATGGTCGAGACAAATGTCCCTGAGGTCGGTGACGGTCATGTTGGGCAGGAAGGCCAGCACGCGGGCAAGCGGAGTGAGCGGATGGCGGATCAGCGCGAGGCGCACGTGGTAATGGCTCGACCATCGCGGGTGCTGGGCAATGTGCTCCACCAGGGCGGGGGGCGGGCCTTCACGGGCCAGCAGCTTGAGCAATTGCCCCTCCGTCAGGTAAGGGTTGTCGAGGGCGGCGCCAATGAGCTCGGGGTCGGGGCTCCAAAGCAAACTGGCGGCAAGTCGGCCGGTGCCGCGCCGGGCGAGGGAGGTCTTTTGCCCGCGCGGCATGCCGCTCAGCTTCTTGAGAATGGTTTCTTCCGCCACGATCTTGACATCGGCAGGGACCCCGGGAGTTTGCGCTACCCGCAGCAAATCGAAGATGTAGAGGAATTTCAGGAGGGGCAGAGAGACCAGGCGCGGCGTCCGGGGATGGCGCACCAGGGCGAACTGGATCGCGTAACTGCGCCGGACGGCCTTGTGGAGGGCCAGTTCCTCGACCACTTCGCGGGCCAGGTCTTTGCGTTCGAGCAGGCGGAGCAGGTCGCGCTCCTGCAAATGGGGGTTGCGCGCCAGGCCCCAAAGGACCTCCTGGGCGCTTTCCTGGAAGAAGGCTTCAATCTCCGCGCGCGAGGAGGCCGCCACGGCCCGTTCCGCCCGTTGGCGCAAGCGTTCCTGAGGAGTTGACTCAGCCATGCGAGAGAGATTTTAGAAGGGGATGGCCGCCGCCGCAAGGGAGACGGGAACGGTTGGTGTGATATTTTGCTGTCGCGGCTGTCGAGGTGGACCTCGAAGAGGTCCAATGACATTAGCCGTGGGTGAAACCCACGGAAACGACACGTCCTGGTGATTCGCCAACCTCGAAGGGGTTGAATCGGGTTAGGTGCGATGTGGGATTAGAAAGGGTTCGACCCCTTCGGGGTCGATAATATTTTGTGAGGGGATCCCAATCCGTGGGTTTCACCCACGGCTAATGACATTGTTCCCCTTCGGGGAAACACGAAGCCCGTACCACCTCCGGGGGCGGCCAGCGCCGCGAAAAGAGCCGCCCCGGACATTTTGTGAAGACGCTTCCGGCGGCGTCTGCATCCAACCGGCTGGGGAAATGCGTAATGAATTGGGGGCCCATGTGAGATTTTACTTGAAAAGTCCATCAAGAATTGGTATTTGGATAGGGTCACCCGAAGGATCGCAGGTTATTCAACGAGCTGTTCCAGCGCGTGAGGCCCCTCGGGCCTCGAGCATTTTTGATTATGGGTGCGCCCAGGTCACCTACGATTCACCATTCCAACATTGAGGTAGCTTTGCAATGAAGAAAACTACTGCGCTCTGGACCCTCACCATGCTGGTCAGCTTGTTGACCGGCGCCACAGCGGCCCAGCCCGCCGAACTCTCCGCTCATTCCGCCGCCCTGACTCTCGTGAAGCGCATGGAAGCGCCACCCCAGGCGGCCGCACCGCAATGGAAAAGCCGGGATGAATACGACGCTTACAATGCCATGCTGACGGAGAAGGATCCCAACAAGAAAATTGCTCTCGCCGAGGCGTTCCTCCAGAAGTATTCCAATTCCGATTTCAAATCGGGCGCCTACTTGACTGAAATGCAGGTTTATTACCAGCTTGGCAAAAGCGACCAGGCTGTGGACGCGGCGAAGAAGGTGCTGACCGTTGACCCGGACAATCTCGATGCCCTGGCCCTGCTCAGCTTCGTCTTCCCCTTTACCTTTAAGGGCTCCGATGCGGACGCCACGTCCAAGCTTTCGCGCGCGGACAGCGACGCACACCACGGGCTGGACGTGCTCCAGAAATTCCAAAAACCCGCCAACGTCACCGACGAGCAGTTCAAGGCATACGTCGAGCCCAAGCGCGCCCTGTTCAATAGCTGCATCGGATTCGTAGCTTTGCAGCGCAAGGATTATCCCAACGCCGTCAGCGCGCTGAAGGCCGCCGCCACCGGCAATCCCAGCGATGTTTACACGTTCTACCGCCTGGGGCTGGCTTACATCTATTCCTCTCCGCCGGATTACAACAACGCCTTCTGGTACCTCGCGCGCGCCGTCTCCCTGGCGAATGCCGCCAAGAATCCGGCCGGCGATGAAATCAACACCTACCTGAAGAAAGCCTATATCAATTTTCACGGCACCGATCAGGGACTGGCCGACCTGCTGACCCAGGCGGCCACCAGCGTCAACCCGCCTGACGGATTCAAGGTGGCGCCCATGGAGGCTCCGGCCAAGACCGGGGATGCCAACGTGGACGCTTACAACGAGATGACCTACAAACTGAAGCTGGGTGGGGAACCGGCGCAAAAGACCTGGGATGCCCTGAAGGGACAGCCACTGGGATTGCCGGGATTCGTGGATAGCGTTGTCAAGGATCCCAATTCCGATGCCTACCTCATCCGTATTGACATCCTCCCGGCCTCCAAATCCACGCCGGGGGTTTACGACATTGAGTTGAAGGACACCTCACAGCCCAAAGTGACGAACCTGAGCCCGGGCGACCCGGTGAGCTTCAAGGGCACGCTGACCAACTACACAGCCAGCCCAACCCTGGTCCTGTCGGTGGATGGAACCCTGGACCCGGACACCATCCCCGATGAGCCCAAGTCGAAGCCCAAGCCGACGCACCATCCGGCTCACCATACCACGACGCCGCCCAGCAACTGATTTTCCGGGGCAGGGCGCCGGCATCCGCCGGTGGCCCTGCCTCATTCCCCCGGCGGTATTCCCCTCCCCAGCTTGCCCGCTGCCCATGCCCGGGGAACTCCCCGCCCATACCTCAGCGGGCGGAGCCGCAGATCGCTAGTCAGCTACCGGTCGTAATTGGGACAAGCTTGAGCCGCACCTCGGCCCTCCATCCCGGCGTGCAATTTGGCGGGGAGAAATCAGGATCTTCCGGCGGTGTGCCGCCTGGACTCCGCGGGCGGCTGGCGGGCGCGCTTCGGCCGGTGGTCAAGGCCCAGTTCATCCACTTTCCGGCTTAAGGTATTGCGGTGAATGCCCAGTTCCACGGCCGCCTTGGAATGATTGCCGTTGGTCTTTTCCAGCATCCGTTTGATGAACCGCTTCTCAAATTCTGAAACCGCATCGGTGAAGAGAATCCCATGCTCAATCATCTGATTAACGAGGGATTCGAGTTGGTCTTTCACGTCGAGACTCCGATCAGTTGGAATTCACGGGATTCACGGCGGGTGGCTTGGCCAATCCCTTGTCGTGTTGAATGAGCTCTTCCCGGAATTTTTCAAACCCGAGATGAAACTGGGCGCGCAGGTTTTCCGGCATGACCAGGGCAATGGCGCGCGCCCCGGTGGTCACGTAAGGCGCCAGAGCCGAGCGCTGGACGGCGTCGGGCTTGATCGCGAAAGCCATCATGGCCATGAGCAGCACGGCATCCACCAGAACCCCCACCACCAGGCCAAAGACCCCGCCCAGGAACCGGTCGAACGTTTGCAGTCCCGCCGTCTTGATGATCCGGCGCGCCGCCAGGCTCACCAGCATGCCCGCCAGTAGCGTGGCCAGAAACAACGTGAGGAACCCTAAACCCAGCGAAATTTCGTGCGACTTGGTCAGATCGTCGTACCACAGCGCGGAGCGCGGATACCACAACGCCGCTACCGCCAGGCCAATCAGCACCGAAGCGAGCGAGATCATCTCCCGGATGAACCCCTTCAGGATGGCGGCGACTACGGAAGCCACGACAATTGCGGCAAGAATGCAATCCAGCCAATTCCATGTCCCCATGGCACGGCCTCAAACGGCTGCGGTTTCACCTTATCTGAGGGAATCACCGGTCAGCAAGCGATAAGCTTCGCGGTACTTCTCACTCGTTTTCTCCACGACCTCGGGCGGCAGGGGAGGCGGCGGGGGTTGTTTATTCCAAGGCAATGACTCCAGGTAGTCGCGGACAAACTGCTTGTCAAACGAAGGCTGGGGTTTTCCGGGCGCGTATTCACTCTGCGGCCAGAATCGTGAGGAGTCGGGGGTCAGGACTTCGTCAATCAGAATAATTCGATCGCCCTTGAGGCCCCACTCAAACTTGGTGTCGGCAATGATGATGCCGCGGCGCTCGCCGAACTCCCGCCCCTTGCTGTACAGCTTTAAGCTCAAGTCGCGCAATTTTTCGGCGGCGTCCTGGCCGATACGCCCGACCGTATCCTCCCAGGTGATGTTCTCATCGTGCCCGGTCGTCGCCTTGGTGGAGGGGGTGAAAATGGGATGATCGAGGCGCGAGGATTCCTGAAGGCCGGCAGGAAGCCTGATGCCGCACACGCTTCCCGAGGCGCGATATTCCTTCCAGCCGGAGCCCGCCAGGTAACCGCGCACCACGCACTCAATGGGAAAGGGCCGCGCCTTCTCCACCAGCATTGAGCGTCCCTCCAGTTGGTCCGCGAAGGGGCGGAGCTCCGGAGGATAGTCGGCAACTCGCGCCGAAATGAAATGATTCCGAATCTCGTCCTGGAAGAGATTGAACCAGAAGCAGGAAAGCTGCGTCAGCACCCGCCCTTTGTCCGGGATGCCCTCGCGCATGACCACATCAAAGGCCGACAGCCGGTCCGTGGCCACCACCAGCAGCCGGTCACCCAGCTCATAAACGTCGCGGACCTTGCCCCGCGAAAAGAGCTTGATACCGGGGAGATTCGTTTCCAGCAACACATTGGGTCTCGTGAATGTCATGGGTTTGGTTTAGAGCAGGGGATATTCTAAAACAACCCGAAGGGATGTCAACGGAAAAAGCGCCGTGAAAATTTCCGCGTCATCCCCCGGGAACGGAATGAGAGCGGTTGACCCGCGCAACCTCCGGAACTGCCGGAAGCCGCACGAAATGCGGGCGCGCACTTTAGGCCGGCACTGCGACGGGATCGCGGGTAAAGGCGTCAAAGCGCACGGAGACCAGCCTGGAAACCCCCGGCTCCTCCATGGTAACGCCATACATGACTTTGGCGATTTCCATGGTGCGCTTGCTGTGGGTGATCAGGATGAACTGCGTGTGGCGGCTCATATTCTCGATCATGCGCGTGAACCGGTCGACGTTCGATTCGTCCAGCGGCGCGTCCACCTCATCGAGAACGCAGAAGGGGCTGGGAGTGTAACGAAAGATGGCGATGAGCACGGCGAGGGCGACCAGTGCCTTTTCGCCGCCGGAAAGCAGCAGCACGTTCTGCAGGCGCTTTCCGGGGGGCTGCGCCACAACATCGATGCCGCTGTCGGCATCATTCTCATCGGCCAGCCGCATTTCCCCCATGCCCCCGCCAAAGAGCACCCGGAACGATTCCGCAAAGTTGGCATTGATGGCTTTGAACGCTTCCAGAAACTGCTGGCGGGAGACCTGATCGATTTCCCGAATGGCCTGCGCGGTGTCTTCGATGGAAGCGAACAGGTCCTGGCGCTGGGTATCGAGAAACGTCAAGCGCTCCTCCGCTTCCTGGAGTTCTTCCAGCGCCATCATGTTGACCGGTCCCAGGTTTTCGATGCGGGTCTTCAGTTGGCGCATTTCTTCTTCCGCCACCTCCAAAGCCTCGCCGGCCAGAACCGCTTCGGGGGCGAGTTCCGCCAGCAGGGTGGCGGCCTCAGCATTCAGTTCATCGCGGCATTGCAGGGAATGATGGGCGTAGTCGGATTCGGCCCGCGCCCGCGCCACCTCCGCCTCGGAGCGCTTTTGACGCCGGGCTTCGAGCTCCGCCCGCGCAGCGTCCACGCGGGGCCCCAGGGCATCACGTTGCGCCCGGACCGTGCGCGATTCCTCCTCCAGGCCGTTCAGCTCAAGGCGCGCCGCCTCATATTCCCGTTGGAGATCCTGGAGGCGAAGCTGGTGGGCTTCGCTCTCATGCACCAGGCGCTCGCGCTCCTGCTGCCAGATTTCAATTTGTTGCGCCAGGCGGGCGATGCGGTTATGGAAATCCTGCTCCGCCGCGAGGAGCCGGGCGGCTTCGGCTTCGGCGGCGCGGGTTCTTTCCTCCAGCCCCCGGGCGGCAGACTGGGCGTTGGCGCTTTCCTGCGCCAGGCGATCGAGGGCTGAGCGGAGTTCGCGCGCCTGCTGGGTGGCCAGGGTGATGGCGGCTTCGCGTTCGGCCCGGGCGGCGGCAGCGGTCTCGAGCTCAGCGCGCAGGGCCGCCTGGCGTTCCTCGGCGCGGGCCCGCTCGCCCCGCAGCACCGCGGCCTCGGAGAGAAGCGTGTCCAGTTGCCGGCGCGTGCGGTCGCAGGTCTCGCGGGTCTGGCGAAGCTTCTCATCCGCCACCACCGCTTTCTTTTCCGCCTCCATCTTGCTGCTGGCAAGATCCTTCAGTTGCGCGTCCAGCCGCTTGGCCTGCGCCTCGGCTGCGGCCAAGGCCGCCTCCGAGGCCCGGATCTCGTTCTCCAGTTCCGCCGTCCGGCGCTCCAGCTCGCGAAAGTCGCGCCGCAAAGCCAGGGGCCCGGCGCTTGAGCCCTTGCCGCCGGAAACCAGGCGATGATGGTAGTGCGCGCCCGTCGCCGTCAGGAAATGGCATTCCGGGTGGGCGCTCGCCAGGCGTTCGGCGGCGGCGTCATCCTCCACCAGGTAGGCGCTCGCGAGGGCGGGCAGAGCCAAATCCCCATTCAGTCCCAACCTGGATTCAAAGCGCACCAACTCCCGGACCGAGCCCACCACCCCGGGCTCGTCGCGCACCGGCGAAGCGCTCGCGTCCGGCGCAGGCCCGCTGGAGGGCAGGTGGGTGACGAAAAAGGTGGAGCGGCCCGTGCCCTGGGTCTGCAACAGGGCAATTCCTGACCGGGCCTGCGCGTACTGCCCCACAACTACGCACTCCAGCTCCTGCTTCAGGAATTCCTCCACCACTTCCTCGTAACCGGGGGAGACTTCCACAAAATCGGCCAGCAGTCCGATGGGTTGGAACTGGGCCCCCGCGGCTGAAATCTCGCCGGAAAGCAGGCGCCGTACACTCTCCGTGCTGTAAGCGTGGCGGGCCAGAGACTGCTCCAGCGCCTCCTTGCGCGCCATGCTGCCAGAATGCTCGCGGCACAAGGCCTCCACCTTGGAGCGCAGCGAGATTTCCTCACGGCGCGCCTGCTCGAGATCATGAGTGGTTTGCGCAACGGATTCCGCCAGCCCGGCCAAGGTGCTCGCGTCGCGCTGATGCTCCGAGATGTAGGCCCCCAACTCCGCCGCCAGGCGCGTGTGCTCCGCCTCACAGCGCGACTTTTCGGTATCGATGCGCGCCGCCTGACGCTCCACCGCCAGGCCCGCCTCTTCCGCCTGCACCAGCTGATTGCGCAACTCCGCCGCCTGGCTGACCACCGCCATCAGGGATTGGCGGCAGCTTTCCACGTCCTGTTCGGCGGCGCCCAACTGGAAATTCAGATCCTCCTGGCGCATGACAACTTGGGCCAGCGTATCCTTCGCCGCGGCAGATTCCTGCTGTAATTTCTCCACTTGTTGGGTGCGCTCGGCCGTCTGCTGCTCGAGCGTGGCAAGCTGCGCCTCGAGTTCAAAGCTTTCGCGCCCCGCTTCCTCCGCGCGCGCCTCCAGGTTGCCGGTCTGTTGCTTCACCTGCTCGAGGCGGGAGAGCAAACGTTCGCGCTCCAGGCCCCCTTGCGCCAAGCGCTCCCGGCACAGGGTGAGCTTGTCATCCAGTTCTTCGTACCGCTGGGTGGCACCCTTCTGTTCGTGTTCCAACAATTCCAGTTCCCGGGCTGCCGCAAGGCAGGTTTCCTGCACTTGGGCAAGTTCCGCGCCGAGGCGTTGGAATTCAACCTCCAGGGCCTTCAGGCGGGAAGTCAGCACCGTCTTCAGGCGGCCGCGCAGCTCATCATGAAGTTCGCGGTAGCGGCGCGCCTTCGAAGCCTGGCGTTTCAGCGAGCCCACCTGCTTCGTCACTTCCTCCAGGATGTCAGCGATGCGCGCCAGGTTCTGCCGCGACGATTCCAGCTTGGCTTCCGCCAGGCGCTTGCGGGTTTTGAATTTGGAAACACCGGCGGCTTCTTCCAGCATCAGGCGCCGGTCAGACGGCTTGGAACTGAGGATTTGGCCGATGCGCCCCTGCTCGATGATGGCGTAAGATTCCGGACCAAGGCCCGTCCCCATGAAGAGGTCTTGAATATCGCGCAAGCGGCAAACGTCACCATTGATCAAATATTCGCTTTCACCCGAGCGGAAAAGACGGCGGGTGACGGTGATTTCGCCGGATCGATGTTGAAATTTGCGCGGTTTCGAGTCCGCCCCGTTGCCATTGCCGTTGCCATTCCCATGCCCGTTGCCGTTCCCGGAAGCTTCCGGTTCGAAGGGTACGGGTTCGCCCGCGGCGGGCTCCATCTCCGGGGGGAACTCAGCCTCATCCGGCACACCCGCCTCGTTGTATTCGGGATTCACGAGGGTCATGCTGACTTCCGCCATTCCCGTCGGCGGGCGTGTGCCGGTGCCGTTGAAAATGACGTCAGCCATGCGCTCGCCGCGCAGCAGGCGCGCGCTCTGTTCACCCAGCACCCAGGTGATGGCGTCAGAAAGATTGGACTTTCCGCAACCATTCGGCCCCACCACGGCGGCGATGCCGTCGGCAAATTCCAGCCGCGAACGATCCGCAAAGGATTTGAACCCGAGCAGTTCGAGTTTTTTCAACTTATACAAATGGCACCCCAAAAACCCGCCCCCACCCCACCCGATCATTCGGTAGGATGCTTGCTTTAAGCCTGACGCCAGGGGCCCCGGCAAGTTCGATGAATAATTACCATATCGTGTGGCGGTTGTAAAGGAAAAACCACAATATTTCGGGGTTTAGATGCCGGTTAACCGCTATATATAGTAGGGATTAACTCTTCGGGAGTTTCACCCGATAGGTATCCATTGAGGATTTCACCACCGAGGTCACGGAGGCTCACAGAGAACAGCCACAGAGAAGCACTGCGGGTCATATCAGCAAGGAACAACCATCGCCCCCGTGCATTCATGTCTGCTCTTCTCTGTGAACCTCCGTGCGCTCTGTGGTGAATCTTTTCCCTTTTTGGGCTTGAAATCCGCTCGAATTTGCGGGACGATAGCGCTTGTTACGCTACAACCGAAGAAGGAGCGTGCCCATGGGCGGCGCGCGTGTGCGTGTTGTCTGCCGGCATCGCGAAAAGCTTTCCAGGGCACTCACGACCCCGAATAGGGACGGGAATCACCGGGAACCGAGGTCGACCGCATTCGCGGATTACGCGACGGCCCCGGCTCGCAAGGCTCAGCGCGTTGGCGGGTTGTGGCGAAGGCGATTCCAAATCTGACAGGAGGAGGTTCCAAATCGTGATGAAACGGACAATCGGCATACTGGCCGCGGTGTATGCAGTGATGCAGTTCGGATTCCCCACTTCCACTTCTGCCCAAAGCGGGGCTCGCGGCCCTTCGGGCCATGTGGTGACTCCGCGATCAAGCACCTACACTGCTTCCGACGCGGGCGTCCGCGCCCATACCAATGTTAAACTCTTTGTGCCCGATGCCGGCCGGCTCACCCCCAACGAGTTGCCGCCCTATTCAGGGTATGGCTTTGAGACGCCGGCCTCGCTCGCCTGCATTTACGGCCTCGCGCCCCTCACGCCCGGCTGCAATCCCAACGTCACCGTCACCAATCCCAGCGGCGGGAGCGAATCGATCGCCATCGTCGATGCCTATGACGACCCGACGGCGGCTGCCGACCTGGCCCTCTACTCGGCGCAGTTCGGACTGCCTGCGCCCAATTTGACGGTTGTATACGCCGGCGGTTCCAACCCCGGTCCGGACCCCACGGGGGGTTGGGAACTGGAAGAGTCTCTGGATATCGAAATGGCCCACGCCATGGCCCCCGGCGCTCACATCTACCTCGTGGAAGCCAACTCGGACTACGATACTGACCTCTATCCTGCCGTGCAAATTGGCGCCAACCTGGTCTCCTGCGGAGCGACGACGTGCCCGCCTTGGGCACATGGCCGGGGAGAAATCAGCATGGGCTGGGGGGAGCCGGAATATAGCGACGAAGCGCTCGCTGACCCTTACTTCCAACACCAGGGAGTCGTATACTTTGCCGCCGCCGGCGACGAGCCCGGAACTGAGTATCCCTGCGTATCTCCGAACGTGGTGTGCGCAGGCGGAACCAGCACCGCCCGCAGCATCTTCACTGGCAATTTCCTTTATCAAGTCGCCTGGCAGGATGCCGCCGGAGGCTTCAGCTACTATGAACCCCGTCCCTTCTACCAGAACTCAATTCGCGCCGTCGTGGGGTCAACCCGCGGCGTTCCCGACATATCCTTCGATGGCAATCCCAACACCGGAGCCTGGATTTACGACAGCACCGCTTACGAGTACGGGCCCGGTGAGTTCGAGTCCGGCGGGTGGTTCATTGTGGGCGGGACAAGCCTCGCCTCGCCTTCCATCGCCGGCATCGTCAACACCGCCGGCCACTTTTACAGGTCGTCGTTCGAGGAGCTGGAGACGATTTACTCCGACCATTCCGGCTTCACGGATATCCAGAACGGGACCTGCGGGCCTTACGTGACGTTCACTGCCACACCGGGCTGGGATTTCTGCACCGGAGTGGGAACTCCTCACGGCTACGGCGGCAAATGACGGTTCGACACGGCGGCGAATGATTCCGCCTCCTTCCACGCTGCAAGAGAGCTTGGCTGGCGCAGTGGAGAACTCTGCGCCAGCCGCCCTTGGGCGCGGCGTCAGGTGAATATATGCACCGTTCATGCATTGTCGCCTTAACGGGCCGGGCTCCTGCGGCTTGCGTCCTCCTTGAGGGAACGAATCTTGCGACATATCCCCGCGGGATCAGCCTTCCGCGGTGGTCGGGTCGATAATCGCCTTAATTTCGGCAACGCGATTCGCGGGGAACCCGCCCTGACGCGCGTGCTCGCGAACCATTTCTTCGTTGGGGGAAATGTAAATGCAGTAAATCTTATCTCCCGTAACATAGCTTTCCACCCACTGAATCTGCGGCCCCAAGGCGTTTAAGACGGAACAGGATTTTTGGGCAACAGCGTGAATTTGGGCTGGCGTGAAATTGCCCACGCCAGGCATTTCCCGCTCGATGACATACTTGGGCATGACGGTCCTCCTGACAATTTTCGATTGGTTACAATCCTGGGGAAGGTGGCAAGTATAGCGCAGTTGCCTTCTGACTACCAGTGGCAGTTGACCAGATTGGCAGTTGCCCTGATCCGGATTCTGGCTGGACGGCGGGGATGGCTTTCCCGGGAAAATTTCCGGCGCCTACGCAAAAAGACCGCGATTACTCGCGGCCTTTGGTGGTTAACTGTGAACGATTGCCGATTGACTGTTAATACGTGCCGACCTCAAGGTCCGCACCACAAAATAAAAACGCCGGTCGCAGGACCGGCGTTTAAAAAATCTCTTTGACCTCTGAGTTGAGCAGCCACGCCCCTCTGGAATTTCAAATACAAGATTCAAAATTCCAGAGCGCCTCGCATCCGCTCTGGACCTGTCCAGCCGAAGCCGAACTCCAGAGCCGGTTCTCTCTTAGAAAGGAGGTGATCCAGCCACAGGTTCTCCTACAGCTACCTTGTTACG
>Ga0326728_10012729_pt1 | contig 18558 bp, 22 predicted proteins | sample MB3enrmetagenome_FD_207602 | JGI IMG/M metagenome (GOLD analysis project Ga0326728, IMG submission 207602) | Lab enriched peat soil microbial communities from McLean, Ithaca, NY, United States - MB31MN | ecosystem: Environmental > Terrestrial > Soil > Wetlands > Peat | place: USA: New York... | reverse complement strand
AAGTACTATGGGCGCGAGGCAGCATGAGTAGCCAGGTGGAGCAGGGGACAGTGGTATTTGGGGTTACCCTCGGCGTCCCGAGCTAGGGGGTGTACTGCTCTCGACTTGTCATCGGCCTGATCAACGGACCGCTCGAACTTGACTGCCAATTCGACGAGGCACCTGCCTGATTGGCCTGCTCAAAATGTCAGCAAAATGCTGATCGCCTTTTGTGGATGCTTTTGGCTCACGGACCAGTTTCTTGACCTTACGGGTATTGATTTTCTCGAGCATGACACGGCGGGAATGGAGCGCGAATCGGCAGCGGTGATGGGCAAATCGGGCTACGAAGACGAGATGATAGACGCCGAATCGCACACCGCCGCCTACCACGGCGAGTTTGCGAAGGCGCGCGGGCTGACACGGCGGGCCATCGAAGAAGCCCGGAGCGCCGGGGAAAAGGAGACTTCAGCCGAATACGATGCGGAAGGCGCGCTACGTGAGACGTTGGTGGGACACCAAGGCCTAGCGAGAGAGCAGGCCCAGGCAGCGCTCGCGCTCTCGAATGGCCGGGATGCGGAGGCGGTTTCCGCGATCGCGATTGCCTTGGCTGGTGACTCTGCTCAGGCTCAGCGGCTCGCGAGCGATCTCAACCGCCGATTTCCGCAGGACACGGTAGCGCAGTTCGAATACCTGCCCATGATCAGTGCGGCAAGCGTCCTGGGCGCGAACGACGGCCCGAAACATGCCGGCGATGCAATCCAGGAGCTGGCGAAAGCTGAGCCGTACGAGCTGGGCAGCTTCGCCGTCTCGCTCTACCCAGCTTACCTGCGCGGCGACCTGTATCTGGCAGCGCGGCGAGACACTGCGGCGGCCGGCGAATTCGAGAAGATTCTCAACCACCCCGGCGTTGCCTTAAATGATCCGATTGCCGCCCTCGCCCACCTTAACCTTGGCCGCGCTTACGCCCTCTCTGGTCGCACGTCCGAAGCGCGCACCGCTTATCAGGATTTCTTCACACTCTGGAAAAACGCTGACCCGGATATCCCCATTCTCAAGCAAGCGAAGGCGGAATACGCAAGGCTGGAGTAACTGCGCAGACGAGCCCGATAGCTGCGGACGTTCACTCGGCAAACAGGAGAGGCACTCTGCCGTCTCCTTATTGCAGTTTGCCCCGTTGACCGCGTTCGGAAACTATGCTGAGTGGCTACTGGGCTGGATTTGGAATGATAAACGCGCCGTCTCGGCCTCTTATGATCAGACCCTGAAGGGGTGGGACCTGGAGAGCGGGAAGGAGCTGCAAACGCTGGCGGGCCACTCTTCCTCGGTCTGGGGGTTGGTCTATGGGGTGGCGGTGACGCCGGACGGGAAGCGCACGGTCTCGGCGTCGCTTGACAAGACCCTGAAGGTGTGGGACCTGGAGAGCGGAAAGGAGTTGCAGACGCTGGCGGGCCACAGCAGCGTGGTCGAGGCGGTGGCGGTGACGGCGGACGGGAAGCGCTCGGTCTCGGCCTCCGAGGATCAGACCGTGAAGGTGTGGGACCTCGATACAGGGAAAGTAGTCGCCGCCTTTACAGCCGACGCCCAACTTCTCTCCTGCGCGGTCGGGCCGGATGGTCGCGTCATCGTTGCCGGCGACGCGTTAGGCCGGGTCCACTTCCTCTCCCTCGAAGAGTAAGCTCGTGTCGCGTGACCCCTGACTCTTGGCAATTGGCCACCGCCTATGCCTGTTTGTAGGGGCAGGCCTCGTGCCTGCCCTCGGCAAGGGCACCCACGAGGGGCGCCCCTACGTTCTTTCTTTATCGCGAGGCCAAGCCAGGAGGGTCTCCAGCACGAGTGCGACTCAAGGAAAGGACAGGTCGTCCTTGATTCCTGCTGTTTAACAGTCGGCGGGGTGGCCGCGACAATGTCGGATGCATCATCCTGGCATGTCCGGCCAAGCATGCTGGAGCTCGCACGCGCGTCCAAGCCATCTTAGAGAGGCTGCAATTCGCCGAGGATGGTGGGAATCAATTCAGACACCGTCGGATGAATGTGCATGGCACGCCAACACCCGGAACGCCACGTCCTCACTTAACCGCTGCTGGATCTTCCGGGCGCTGTACACCCCCACGCCGTACCCGTAGACCAACACCTTGGTCATCATCCGCGGATCGTAAGGCGGCTGACCCCGCTCGTCCTTCTCATACGCGGCGTAGATTCCAGAAAGACCCAGTTCGTCCACCACCTCGCTGACGAAGTACGCCAAGTGCTTCTCGGGCAGCCAATCCTTCAGACTGGGCGGCAATAAGAGGTCTTGCTCTGGCTGGTAAGGCTTGTAAGTCTTAGACATGCCTCCTTATGCCATACCAGCAATGTGAATTCAAGAAAAATCCTTAATTCTCGGACACGCTCCTAGAAGATGGCTATGGGGTTAAATAGCGAACCTGTTCCGCCGGGGAGCCGTAGCGGACTGGCCACGACCAGGAACTCCCATCTTCCTTCCTGCGCGCATTCCGCTATCAAGTCTTCAAACTGCAGGTTGTCCGCGCACGCCATTCCCATCGCGGCGATCTGGAGCGCGTGAATGGGTGAGCCGACGCCCTCAACGTGGCCAGGAACTGCCTCACCGTCGCCGTCCGGCAAAAAAGCGGCGACCCTGCGTTCGTGAAGTAGAAGCATGGCGGTCGAGTGAAGGCCCGCTCTTCCTTCGCCCCCATAATCACTGTCCCAGGAACCCAACTCCAGCCGTCGGCGGTGATGTCCGGTTCTAAAAAGGAAGATGTCTCCCTCTTGCAAAGACACACCCTGTGCTCTTTCGCTCGCCTCGAGCTCTTCGCGGGTTACCGCCTCGCCAGGTTCCAGCCATTTGAGCCCGCGCAGACGCGGAATATCCAGCAGCACACCTCGGCCTACAATGCCGTTCGCGTAGGTTGTAATGTCCAGAATGGTTGCTCCCCGCGAAGTAACGGAATTCGTGGACTTCCCGTTATACAATTTTCCCTTGTAGGCATTATGACAAAGGGCGTCCAGGTGGGTTGTGCAGTTTCCATGCACCTCGCTGCCCATGAAATCGGCGGCGGATTGCGTGGCTCCCCGTGGTGACGGAATATCGAATGTCCGCACCATGTAGTGAACGGCAGGACGAGGATTGTCAGGTCCGGCAAGCGTATTGATGGGTAAAGAAAGCGACACCGTGCGGCCCAAGCGAACAAGTGCAGTAGCAGCGCGCACGTGCGCAGGGGTAATATAGTTCAACGTTCCACGTTCGTCGTCGGGGCCCCAACGGCCCCAGTTGCACACCTTCGCGAAGAGCTCGTCAAACTCCCGCGCGGTAAGATTACTGGACGCAGTTCTATTCTGTGTCATGGTCGCCGCTCAACCCTCCCTGAAGATTATACGCGATCCTTTTGCATGTTCAGTGTTGTTGAGGTTTCCTTGTATAATATGCGGCAGTTCACCACAGCCGGAACCCTCCTACGTACTCCGCAGGAGAGCGTACAATCCAGGGCTTGGTGCGATCGCCTCGGAGGATCCCCATTGACCAAAAGTTGGGAAAAGAGAGGGGAGCCGTGACCCTCGCAGAGCGCTCAAGTGCAAATCAGCCGGTGATGGTTGCGGAGACTGAACTACACGCTGGCGCGTTACGATTGCCGGGAATGTTAATGCAGGGCCTCACCCACATGGCTCCTGCGACTGCCCTGCTTTTCACGATTCAATTCACGACCACGCAGGCTGGCATCGTCGCTCCCGTGGCGTATCTCGTCGCGTTTCCCATCGTCCTGGTGCTGGGCGTTTGCCTCATGCAATTGGCCAGGCACCTGCCATCTGCCGGCGGGTACTATACCTATATAAGCAGGACGGTTCACCCGCGGGTGGGGTTTCTCGCTGCCTGGCTCTATTTCTTGTACGATCCGGTGCTGGCCGGCTTCATCCTCGCATATATCGGCTCGGTGCTGGAACAAGCCCTGAAAGCGGCGTACGGCGTTACTTTTCCGTGGTGGGCTTTCTTGTTACTGGCCGGATCATTCGTGGGGTACGTAACCTACAGGGGCATCAAGGTCTCGGCGAAATGGATGGTTTTTCTGGGAGCGGCCGGAGTGGCGATTGCAATGGTTCTTGGCCTCTGGGGATTCTTTCGGCCGGGGGCAGGAGGCATCAATTTTGCTGCCTTTAACCCGGCTAACGCCTCGAGCCGCAGCGGCTTGTTCTTGGCGGTAATCTTTTCAATTTTTGCTTTCAATGGCTGGGAGTCAGTTGCACCGCTTGCCGAGGAAAGCGAAAATCCCCGCCAAACCCTTCCGAGAGCGATCCTTATCTCAATCTTAGTAATGGGCATTTTTTTGGTTCTCGGGTCGTGGGGGATATTGGTTGGCTGGGGTATGGACAAGTTGCCGGATTTCATCAACTCACGCGAAAATCCGACCTTTGTCCTGGCCCGGGGGTACTGGGGAGGCGCCTGGGTGATTGTGCTACTGGCCTTACTCAATTCCGTTATCGCGGCAGCGATCGCCGGCAACAGTGCAGCTACTCGTGTCTGGTTCGGCATGGCCCGATCCGGGTCACTACCGCGAGCTTTGGCGAAGGTACACCCCAAATACAAGACCCCCGTCAATGGAGTCAAGCTCCAAATTTTGCTTACGTTTGCCGTCGGGTTGGGGCTGGGCTGGTGGATCGGGCCGGGGAAGGAATTCGAATTCATGGGGACTTTGCTGACTTTCGCCCTGATCCTCACTTTCAGTGCCGCTAATCTCGGTGTATTCCTTTACTATTTGCGAGAGCGGCGAGATGAATTCAACGTCGTTTTGCACGCGATCTTTCCCCTGGTCGGGACGGTCGCCCTCTTTTTTGTCGCTTACAGCTCGCTCCGGCCGTGGCCCCCACCTCCAATAGGCTATACCCCGTTGGTCGTGGCGATCTGGCTGGCCCTGGGTCTTCTGGTGCTGGTCGCAATGAAACTTGCGGGCAAAGAGGACTGGCTGATCAAGGCGGGAAACGTGATTCAGGAGCGAGTCGAGACTGATGAAGAGGTGAGTCATCGACCGATGTTATGAGATAGGATAAGTGCACAGTGACCAAACAGGAAATCGAGACCCCGGCCCTCCTGGTGGACCTCGACCGAATGGAAGCCAACCTGGAGCGTATGGCTGCTTTTTTCCGAAGTGTGCCAGCGAAGCTCCGGCCTCATTTTAAGAACCACAAGTGCCCGGACTTGGCCACACGGCAATTGGGTGCCGGCGCCATCGGTATGACCTGCGCCACGCTTCAGGAAGCCGAATGCCTGGTTCAGCACGGCGTCCGCAGCGTGCTGCTGGCGAACGAGATCGTCGACCCGGTCAAAATCCGTCGCTTGCTTGAACTGGCGCGCCAAGCAGAGGTCATCGTCTGCGTCGATAACGAGAAAGTTGCGGACGACTTGGCGCGCGCGGGACGGGACCGCCAAACGCTGCTCAGCGTGCTCGTCGATGTCGATGTCGGCCAGCACCGCTGCGGGGTGCCGCCGGGAGAACCCGCTGTGCGCCTCGCCCGTGGGGTGGCGGAAAAGGGCCTGCGGTTCCGTGGCTTGATGGGATATGGGGGCCATGTCTCGCACCAACTGCCCAGTCCCGAAAAAGAAGAGGCTGTCGTTGCTACCATGCGTTCCTTGCTGGAAACTAAAACTTGGGTGGAACGCGAAGGCATTCCGGTCGAAATCGTGAGTGTCGGCGCCACGGGTACCTATTCCCTCTATGGTCGTTATCCCGGGGTGACGGAAGTTCAGGCGGGGTCTTATCTGCTCATGGATACCAACTATCGGGAATGCTGCACTGACTTCGACCTCGCCCTTACGGTGTTGGCCACCGTGATCAGCAAAGCTAACGGGGACCATGTGGTGGCCGATGCCGGGGTGAAAACGTTGAGTTGTGAACGCGGAATCCCCAATGTCAAGGATCTGGAAGGACTCACGGCCCTTAGGTTCAACGCCGAACACGCCATCCTTGAACTGCCAGGGCCTTCATCTCCCGTGCAAGTCGGGGACAAGATCGAGTTCTGGGTACGCTACTCCGATGCCACCGTTAACCTTCACCAGCGGATGTACGGTATCCGGAACGGTGAGGTAGCGGAAGTCTTCCGCTTGTGCGGTTGAGGCCCTCGCCGAGAAGTGGCACAGGTTGACGTAGAGGCGGCTTTACGCCGCCATTTGGCGAGGTAAACTCGCCGCTACAACATCGAACTGTACCCCATTCTGAACTCTCTCCGTCGATGGGAGGCGGATATGTCAAGTACCCTGAAAGGGGCGATTATCGGGTGTGGCTGGTTTGCGGAGAACCATCGGCAAGCTTGGCTGCGGATACCTGGGGTGGAAATCGTTGCCGCGGCAGATCTATGCTTGGACCGGGCGCAGAAATTCGCGAGCCGTGCTTATAATTCGGCCGAACAGATGTTCGACTGTGAACAACTCGATTTCGTGGATATCGCCACCCATGCAGCATCACATTTTCATATGGTGTCACTGGCTTGCCAAAGAAGAATTCCGATCATCTGCCAGAAGCCGATTGCGCCGGACTGGGCCGGGGCAATAAAGATCGTCAATGCTGCCGAAGAGGCAGGCGTGCGGCTGATGATTCATGAGAACTGGCGCTGGCAGCCCTGGTACCGCTTGGCGCATGAAATGATTAGAAAGGGAGATATCGGTACTCCGATCGGTTACGGATTTCGGTTCCGAGAGCGGGACGGGTTGGGAGACGAACCCTACACGACGCAGGCATATTTCAGGCAGGAACCCAGGTTGATCATTCAGGTGACTCTTGTCCATCATATCGATACCTCCCGGTTCCTATTTGGCGAGATTGATTCGGTGTTTGCGGAAACAAGCCGCAGGAACCCGCGCATCGCTGCCGAAGACCAAGCCATAGTCGTGTTAACCCACGAAAGTGGGACTCATGGATGGGTCGACGGCCATCGGTTTTTGGATCTCATTCCCGATGGCCCTGCCATGGGTGACGCATTTTTCGAAGGAGAACTCGGCGTCATCTCGATTCTAGCCACGGGCGATGTCTATCGAAACAATGTGCTGGTGTGGAAGAACGACGTCACAGTCGGTCGCCTTGGGGACAGCGTACGAGCGACGCAGGCCCACTTTATTTCTTGCTTAAAAGATGGCTCTCCATTCGAATCTGCCGGCCGCTCGTACCTACGCACGTTTGCCGCTGTCCAAGCTGCGTACCGGAGCGCAGCGGAGGGGCGCCGTGTCTCCCTGACCGAAATTCTCGAGTCAGGCTGCTGATCAATAGCGCCGCGAGTTGGATCTGTGTGTCAACCTTGCGCATCGCACAGGGGCTGGCTGACCGGAAGTCTTAGTACTGGTCGTGGAAGTCAACAATTAGACATAAATTCCCAAGATTCAACCGGGAGTGTCGTGCCATGACGAGGGAAATAGGGTTCCTGGGTCTCATTTCGGTTCTTTTCGTTGCCCCCGCCTACGGTCAAGCGATTGCGATCCACCCTGCCAATCCCCACTATTATCTGTTCCACGGTCAGCCTACTATCCTGATCACCTCGGCCGAACATTACGGTGCGGTGGTCAACAAAGACTTCGATTACGTCGCTTACCTCGACGCGCTTAAGGCCTACGGGCTGAACTACACGCGCGAGTGGCCGGGCGCGCTGCTCGAGATGGTAGGGGAGTTTTACAGCCTCAACACCATGGGTCCGAGGCCTGACCGGACCATCGTGCCCTGGGCGCACAGCAACGTGCCAGGGTATGTTTATGGCGGTAACAAGTACGACCTCGACAAATGGAATCCGGAGTATTTCACTCGCCTCAAGGATTTCATCGTGAAGGCGGCGGAGCGCGGCATTGTGGTGGAGATCTGTTTCTTTAACTCCGAGTACACCTATCGTTGGCCGCTCTCCCCTTTGTATTACCAAAATAACATCCAGGGCGTGGGCAAGTGCGATTTCAAGGACGCCCAGACCCTCAAACACCCCGACCTCGTCCAGCGGCAGGACGAATACATCAGCAAAATCACTCGTGAAATAAATGGCTATGACAATGTCATTCTGGAAATTTGCGACGAGCCGGCAAATTACACTCCGCCGGCGGAAGCCGGCCCTTGGGTGGGGCATCTCTTGGAGGTCGTGCACAATACGGAAAGCCAACTGCCCAACAAACACCTGATCGCACAGGAAGTGCAAGGAGGGATCGGGGGACCTATCGATTTCGGAGGCAGCCCCTTCCTCTCCATTATCGTGGGGCAGTATGTGTGGGGACCTGAAGATGAGAACGCGGAGATGGGTGGGATAAAAGGCCTCGATTATGAGTACGGTCATAACAAGCCGATTGAGTTCAACGAAACGGCCTATTACCCGTTTCAGTACCGAAGCGGCGATCCCCTGCTCGCTTCCCGCGTGGAGGCTTGGGAGTTTATCGTCGGAGGCGGGGCCAGTTTTAACCAGTTGAACTCCCGCTACACCATTGAGGACCCGGCCGGCAATAGTCCCGATAACACTCAAATCTTGGGCGCCCTGCGGAATTTGAAGAATTTTATCTACAGTTTCGACTTCATCAAGATGCATCCGGATACGAACTTTGTAGTGAGCGGGATTCCTGGCGGAACGTACTGTCGAGGCATCAGCCAACCGGGAGAGCAATATGCATTGTACCATCACCATAGCGTGCTGGAGGGCTCCAAGTCTTACTATGTGGTGACGCCCGGAAAATACGCCGAAACCCTGGTGCTTGATTTGCCAGGCGGCACCTACCAAGCCGATTGGATCGATCCCGCCTCGGGATCGGTGGTCGGCTCCCTGAGGTTCACCCATCAAGGCGGTGATAAAGACCTCATCACGCCCGGGCACACGGTTGACATCGCCTTGCGGATCAAGTGTATTCATTGAATTCCGCAGAGTGAGGTGAAACTTATTTCGCCGTCTCCAGTGATTCGCCACAATCTTTCGGTGGTGAAATATTTCCTTCTTGATTCCCTTCTGTGCTCGATCTCGACCGCGAATGAAAGCTGTTGTTGTGGTCTTCTCGGCGGAAAGATGGATCGATTGGTTCTCCTGCCAAATTTTCCGAAGGAGGGTACCTGCTGGACTAAGCTGCGAGATGCCGGCCGAGCAGGATGAAATGCCTATGCCACGCGCCGCTCGTATCGATGATGGAGACCTCCCACCTGGGGAAGTTCGACGACAGCTCCCAGTTCGGGCGGTTGAACTGCCCTGGGCGCAGGCGTATCTTTGGACAACCCTAAGTGCGTCCGGCTGCTGTGATAATAATCCAGGTAGCTTTTGAGGATGGCGCGGAGATGCCGTTCTCCCAGAATGATCATTGGGAAATAGTCCGCTCCGAAATCTCGATTCCTAATTTCAGCAACTCGCCATGAATGCGGGGTGCGCCCCACAGCGGATTGGCTTCCGCCCTCTTGCGCACCAAATCTTTGAGTTCGCGACTCATTCCCGGCCGACCCGATCGCTTTCGCCTGGAAATCCAAGTCCAGAAAAGGCGGAATCCTCGCCGATGCCAGCCGACAAAGGTCTCCGGTCTGACGATAAGCAAAGGCTATCGCCAATTCGACCAGACTCGCGAGAGGGAGACCCAAAACCATCGGTCAACCCTTCGCAGTCGGGGCCGTGGACATTGTCTCTTCATCACCGCCAGTTGCTGCCGAAGAGCCAGATTCTCCAAAGCCAATTCTTTAAGGTGCGCAGGGAAAACAAGAAGACGAAAGGTTGAAAACAACAGCCTGAACATGCAAATGAATATCGGGTGTGTTCGGGCGGAAAGTCAATTATTTTGGGGCCGATGTAATTTTGACGATCTACAGGAATGAGCAATGTTGACCAAACCGCTGAGCTGTTCTGAACTGACACTGAATCAACCCTAAGGGTACAAAGAAGAGTGCTCGTGCATTTGTCGGGAGGCAGCAGTCAACGGAGGCTCCGTTGAGGGGCGTGCGGCCTTGCAACTCAATTTTGTCGAGGAGGAAATGCCGTGTCGTTTGGGATTTACTCCATTGGGTTCGCGCTCGTGATTGGCGGGCTGATTTATGGCGCCTATTTGATAGATGTCCTTGCGCACTGGATCGTCGTGGGTGCGATTGTACTATTGGGCCTGGGAGTTCTGACGGGTGTAAAAGCAACGCGCCAAAAGGATCCGGCAGGATAGCGGTAGTCGTGCCGACGTCTTTGGGGCACCTCCCCGTAGGACTGTAGGGTACAAATACGGATAGTCCCGCGATGACTGTTTGCCCTCAAGCCGCCTGCCCGGAACCAGGGCGGAGCGTGGCTTATTCAAGCGGTCAGGTGTCCATTATTGGTTGGCCGCGAAGTCAAAGCGGAAATTCTGGTCGAAGCATTTTACGAGTTGAGAGGAGACTCCCATGGGATTGATTTTACTCATTGTCGTTCTGCTGCTCCTGTTTGGTGGCGGCGGAGGCTACTACGGATATCGGAGGTGGGGTTCGGGTGGAGGTATCGGGATCGCTGGCGTGGTCGTGATCGTCCTGATAGCCCTATACCTGTTCGGCGGATTGCGCCTGCTAAATTGAGGAAGCCGGCGCGCATACCGGAAGTGCATTCGAAGTGGTATTAACCCCCTGACGCCGTTATCCGGAACGGCCGGCGATGGTCCGGCCATCAGCAGGGCGTGAACTCCATACGCTCTGTAACTGTGCGGCTTCTCGCAACGCTCATGGACTTTGTAAAACCGGCCGCACGCCACCCGGAAGCGATAGCGGCGCTCGTGCGGCACTTAGGTGGACTCGGCCTATTCCTTCTCGCGATCGTCGACAGCTCCCCCATCCCAACATTTGGCGGCCTGGACATTCTCACCGCCATACTCGCAGCGCGGCAACGCGAACCGTGGTACTACTACGCTGGAGTCGCCACGGCAGGCTCGGTCATTGGCGCCTACTTGACATTCCGAATTGCACGTAAGGCCGGTTTGGACTATCTCCACCGCAAGTTTGGATAGCGCAAGGTCGCCAGATTGCTGGCGTATTTCAAGCGGTGGGGTACGGGCGCTCTGGTGGTTTCTACCGTTGTACCTTTCCCTTTCCCTACGAGCGCGTTTTTCGCCATAGTCGGCGTGCTGGATTACCCTCTTCGGACGTTCATCATCGTCGTGGCTTTGAGCCGAGCAGTGCGTTACGGAGCCATCGCCGCAATTGCCTTCCACTACGGCCGCCGCTTCGTTGTTGGTCTGCGACATCCAGGGGGACATTCCGGATTGTTGTTAGCGATTGCCGCCGCAGCGGTCATCGCGATAACCGCGGCGACGATGCTACGAAAGCGACTACAATCGAGTCACGCCGCGGTCAAGACGCACGCAACGTGACATTCCCGTTGCTATCAGTCGGAGCTTTGGTGTTTCGCAAGAATTATAGTGGCTCGCGGGCTGGGTAGAGGGAGAGCGGACTCCCGGCGTTTTGCAGCGAAATCCAGCGCGAAAGAAGGGTTGGAAGATGTGCCGGTAATTGCGAAGGGAACCACAGTAACGGACTTCTGTTTCAGGAGCGGACCGACCGCCTTCAATACCAGTGCTTTGAATCCCGACGTGGTGTCGGATAGCTTTCCGTTGGTGTACAAGATTCCATTAAGATCAACTTTTCCGTCCAACAGGTTGTACGTGCCTTGAACCTGCGCGCGCGTGCCGGGAGCGCTGAAGGAGACGTTGGACAGCGTTGCGACGCCATTTTTCACCGCGACCTGCCCGCTCAACTGCGAGAGCACCGTTTCCGGGTCTTCGGCTTGCTGCTTCTTGTTCTCGCCGTTCGCACTTTGGGTTAAGGCATTAACCGGCTGCTGGACCTTAGGGTTGGTGAAGCGTTCGCTGCCAATGCCGCAACTGCCGGCAAGATCCAGCTTCCGCAAGAATCCCGGAGGCCCCGGCGGCACTTGTACGGTCGCGCGCAAGTTGATACTACCGGTCAACGTCGGGTGTTTCTCCTCCGTAAAGAGGAACAACAGATCCTCAATCCGGCCTGTATTCACGGCCATCTCCAGCCGAACGGTTTTTCCGTGCTGCCCGGGGTGCCCGGCTACGCTACCCTTCGAAGTCACAGTGGTTCGCTGAAAGTGCGCGTCCACCTTCTGAAGGTACGTGTCGCCATTCGTTCCGTCCACAACCGCCTGGAAATTCGAATCCAGGTGAACGGTGTGGCTGCTTCCGGATACGCGGAAATCCGGCACGTCGATTTCGCCATTCGTGTCGATATGGCCGATGGTGCCGCTAAACTTGCCTTGGGATGATAGGGTACCAGCGATACCTTCGAAAACCGCCAGGTTCGCGTGCTCATAAGTGTAGGAACCCGTCACCGGAGTACTGCCGGGGTCATTCTCATTCCAGGGGCCGATCTTTCCCTTCGACCGGATTTCCCCGGGTGGCACGGTATTCAACAACACTGCATGGTAGGGAATGACCCCGCCCTCACCGACCTCGTCCAATGTCAGCCGATGAATCTGCAGCTTGAAGGGTTCCTGGCCCGGCAGCCGGGGCATGAACTCCAACAGAGCTCCATCCGTTTCGATCTCACCAATCGTGATCGAAGCGCCCGTGGTGCTGGTCGTCAACGGCATCACACTCGACGGTTGGCCGGTCGGACCCGGGGGCGGTATTAACACGTGCAACCCCTTCACCTCGACCTCATCCAAGCGCGGGTGAATCCGTAAAAGGCCATTATAGCTTCCTCGAATGATTAGCGTCTGGACCTTGATCAACGGTGGCAAGTCTTTGCGGTGCCGGTGTAGGAAACTGACCCCTTCAGCCACACACCCCGGTGGAAAGTAGGTTTTGCGGAAGCTGTGGATCTGCACGTTTCGGGCGAAGCGGTCCTGTAGCGCCTTGGTGACGGCCTGTTGTGTGAACGGCCATTTGCAGGCCAAAACGATCACCACGATGGCGGCGACGACGATGAGCGACGCTCCGATAATCAGCCACCAGCGGCCATGCACCCGCCTCTTTCCTGGCGGGTGGACCTTCCCCCCGCCGCTACGTTTAGAAATCGTGGAACTCTTACCGGTCGCGTTTCCCACCCTACGTCCGCACCACTTTTCTTTGCCGTTGATAAAGAGCACAACCTTTATACCCACAGGTAAAGGCGGCGTCGATTCCGTATTGCTCACCACTTTGGTCAAAACAGCTCAGTGAGGGTAGAGGGCCACGGTCTGCGCTCCTGTGACCATGGGTCCTTCCCCTTAATGGCGAAGGCATAGCCCGCTGGATTAGTTGAATCTTGCCGCGATTACTGTTGCAGGGAATGGGTATGAGTGGGAACATGCTTATCGGCTTTCGTGTCCTTAGCCCAGATTTTGCCTTAAGCACTCTTGCTGGTGTCGCGCTTGTGGCTGATGGGAGCGGGCGGTGCTCGCGCCGCCCGCTTCACCGAGAATCTAGAGGCGTCCCCTACACTTGAAGTTTGCGGGGTAACGAAAATGCTAAACGACGAGTGGATTAGAACATTTGCAGACGGCAGAAAGGTGAAATTCAGTCATGACGAACTTATGGACGCCTCGTTTATTACCGCTCAGATCGAAGGTAACGAAGTCGTTTATTCGATCCTGTTGAAGAAAACAGAAATTAAGCTGAGTCATGAAGAAGTGGAAGGGCGTTTTAAACGCGAGCTTTTGAGGAAGTAGCTGCGGCGATTAACGATTATGGCACGGCCACTGCGAGTCTTGTCTGGTTCACGCCCCCTTTCTCGCGGACTTGGCAATGCGGGGCTGCGCCATTTCTTTCGTGATGCGGGCGAGTGTCGCTTTGTCAGATTCGTTCTTGGGTTTCCTTATGCTTCCCATGTTCGCCTTCTAATGGTAAGAGGAAGCTCTTCCTACTCTTCCCCAAAACATCATCATAGAAGCGGCCAAGACGCGTGTCTGCTCCATTATGCACACATGACTGTGCAATCATGACCAACCCTCGTATTCTGGCCGGTTGGCGCATATCCCTGTTCTTTTGGGTAAGCACTCTTGACCTAATGTGTGTTTGATATCAAACTGACGCGCGAAATACCCCAGGGTATAAAGGGTGCGCCTCTAGCTGCCCGTCAGGCTCTGGTGGGGAAGCGCATGACGTTCTCCCGGCTTCGTTCGCAAAAAGGAGCCGGCCCCCCGTAGATGTGGCGGCTCGTAATTTGAGCGCATAAAGCAGTCCCAAGAAAGCCTGAACCGTTTCGGGCAAACAAATCCGGCATTGCAAAGGACTTTTGTGGCCAAAAAAGACTTTCAAACAGCAAAGGCAGGCGAACGCACAAATCCTACCGGGAAGCCGATAAATAACAGAGTCCTTCTGTCGGTTTCCGACAAAGAATACCGCGCCATCCGTCCTCACCTGGAATTCCTCAGCATGCCCCACCAACTTAGCCTTTACGAACCGAACGATGCACTGGAGTTTGTATATTTTCCGAATGCAGGGATGGTGTCTCTGGTCATTGAGACGGAAGACGGAAGTACTGTGGAAGTGGGTGAAGTAGGAAAAGAAGGGTTTGCAGGGATACCGGCGGCAGTTGGCATGAGGAGGAGCCAAGTGCGTGAGGTCGTACAAATCGCCGGAGAGGGGTTCAGGATGAGAGTCGACACTTTGCAAAAAGTCTTGCGGTCAAGTCCCCAACTTCAACAGATTCTGATTCGGTATGCAGTAACTCACTGGTTGCAAATGGCTCAAACCGCCGCGTGCAATCGACTTCACAATATCGAACAGCGCTTCGCACGCTGGCTACTCATCACTCAGGACAGGGTGGATTCCCCGACGTTCGTCATCACCCAAGATTTCCTTGCCACGATGCTTGGGACGGACCGGCCCACGGTAAGCCTGGCAGCGGGAATGTTGCAGAAAAAGGGAGTTATCAAGTGGACCCGTGGTGAAGTGGAGATTCTGAACCGCGCGAACCTTGAAAAGTGCGCCTGCGAGTGTTACGCAGCTATCCGGGAGGACAGGTTTGGCGAAGGCCCCCTGCGTCAAGGAAAGGCTTTCAAGCCGGACGCGTGAATGCAGCCGGCAAAACGACAATCGGTAAAATCCTTAGTATCGTGGTGTTATGCGAGCTTGGCCCCAGAAAATATTCCAACCCATTGTTGGGCATCCTACCGACAGAACCTTCCCCGAGAGCTAGTGTTGCATTTGGAAAATACGTTCACTGATGCGGCGCGTGTCAATTCACTGTAGCGCCGGGCTTTAGCCAGGTACGTGGCGCCCTAAAGGGAGGCGCTACGGTAAACGCATTTTTCCACACGCAACACGAGCATCTCCGCCAGTGGATAGCCAGTGTTCAGAATCGAAAATCCAAGTTGATACGTTGGCGCGCAGTTTCAATGCTGATATCCACGGACTCGCCTTCTCGAAGGAGAAAGGAATGTTGTTATGGCGTTAGGGAAGAGCCAGCCTAAGGTTGTCAGGGCTAATGGCAAAGGTAAGCCTACAAATTCTACAGCTAGCGAGAAAACTCAGCCTATCGATTGGGCAGCATTCCTCGCGGGAATTTCGCGCGGGAAAACCGTTCTAGAATACGGCGCGAACCGCACGATCTTCGTGCAGGGAGACCCGGCGGATTCCATTTTCTATCTCTTTCAAGGCAAAGTGAAACTCGCGGTGACGTCCCAACAAGGCAAGGAAGCGATCGTCACCCTTCTGAGCGACGACGAGTTCTTCGGTGAGGGATGCCTTGCCGGCCAGGCGTTGCGCATCGCCACGGCTATCGCGGTGAGCGATTGCACTCTTTACCGGATCGAGAAGTCGCTGATGGTGCGTCTGCTCCACGAGCGGCACGACATCTCGGAATTGTTCATCACGCACCTGCTGACCCGCAACATTCGATTCGAAGAGGATCTGGTCGACCAGCTTTTCAACTCCAGCGAGAAGCGTCTGGCCCGGATTCTCTTATTGCTGGCGCATTTTGGCAAGGAAAGCAGAACCGAAACGGTCCATCCCGGAATCAATCAGGAACATCTGGCCCAAATGGTCGGTACCACCCGATCGCGTGTCAGTTATTTCATGAATAAGTTTAGGAAGCTCGGCTTTGTCGATTACACCGGCAGTGGCGCATTGACGGTCAACAGTGGCCTCCTGGGTGTAGTCCTGCACGACTAGTCGAAGATGCCCCGGCATCGCCCCGCTCAGGGCAGGCTCTGAAGGGCGGCGCTACCATGTTGTTCATCAAGCTCCTGACGGTGATTGCCTGATCCCCCAAGACCAACAATTCCTCGCCGTCCCCTACCAAACCCGCTTATCCTCATAGGTGAAGGAGTAACCGCTATGAGCAATATCAGGAAGACGGCCCGTTTCACATTTTGGTCAGCGTCTCTTGCCCTACTCTCATTACTGACTGCTGGAGCTCTACGCGCGCAAGAAATCCGGCCCCTCGCGGAACCGAACCAGTCCATAAGAATGGGCCGGGGTGGATACGTCTGCGAGGGTCAGCTCACCCATACTCCGATCGACGCTACCGAAAACTGGACCTATGAAATGGTCCAGTGCACCGGTCCGATTTACAACTCCAACGATTACGCGGCTCTGCATGCGAAACTCAGCCACGATGAGTTGGTGAAGCTGAACGCAGCTCTGGATCAGTTGAACGCCACCAGTCGCGCTACCCAGGATGTCCTCGACAAACAAGTACGGGCGCTCAATAGTGACCTCAGGGCGACGATTGAAAAGCGTTTTCAGGATCTCCCGAATGAAGTTTTGCTATCGCCAGCCATCCAGAACCTCAAAAAAAGCTTGATCGAGTATATCGATCAAAGATTGCCCAGGACACCCCCGAATAATCCACCCGCTCCGCGGTCGACGACGCCGGCCAAAAGCCAGCCGAACCCTGCCCCGAACCAGCCTTGACAACAAGGGGGCTCAGGCACGGAAAGAGGCGGTTGTGCAACCCCGGGGATATTCCGAGCGCCGCAGGGCGGACTTGGAGAACCCCCTCGCCTCTTTCGATTTGTTGCAGTTCATCGAAGGCGACTTTCAGCGGCGAGACGTAGAAGTTCACGGGGCCAGTGCGTGAACTCGTGATCCAGCGCCCGCGCTCGGCTCCGTTGCTAACCAGACGCCACGCTGCCCCGTTCCTGCCGCCTGCCGGCTATCCGCCAGAGTTAAGGCTTCGCACCCGAGTTCTGATGATCGGTGGGATGCTATTCCTCCGGAAGTTTGTTTTCGAGTTCACTGGCCAGCTTGGATACGTCGGTTGTTTTGCTAAATGATTGAACCTCTTGCTTGGAGGAGTCGACGTTCACGCCCATGTGTTGGCAGAGTTTCTGCAACATTTGCAGGATGGTTGTCAGTTCCTGTTCAGAAAGCATGCCGACTTGAAGATCCAGATGCGCACGCCGTTCGGACTGGCGGGCCATTCGACTTTGACTGATGAGGACGAAGATCGTCAAAAACACACTTTCGAAACAAACGACGAGGGCCAGGACGCCAAATGGAAATGGATCAAATGCCTTGAGTCCGGGGATCACGTGGAGATTTGCCAGGCTCCAGCCGGCGATCAGAACCAACTGCGCAAGCAGGAATCCCAGATTGCCGACAAGTTTCGTAACGACGTCGCTAACTCGCTCCGTGCGAGTCCGGCGATCAAGAGCTTCATGCTCCAGCTTGGCGATGGCATCAATGTTGTACTGCGTGGGATTCGCAGCAGCCCGGCGTGGGAATGGATTTTTCATGGGGTAGCTCCTAAAAAAGACGCCGACATGAAAGAACCATGTCGGCGCCACCGGCGAATCCACCTGCTAGTACATACCCTGTGCCTTTTTGGCGGAAGCCCGGTCAGTTGTTTTTCGTGTTAATTAACGTGGACATCGATTACGTGGCCCTGCTGGTAACCGGCTTCGTAAGCTCGATTGTCTTCGTCTTTGTTGAAGTGCCTCTTCCTGAAGTGGTCCCGGTTATGCGCTTTGTCATCCTTGCCTTCGCGCACCCCTTGCTGGTACTTCTTGTTTTTCGAATAGTCTGGGCTTTGATCCGAGGCATTCATTGCCGGAAACGCCACTGTGCGTACCGTGCTTCCAATGATACCCATGCCTACCATTACCGCCAGAACCCAGACATATGGTTTGAAATTCATTCGCATAAAAGCTCCTCTCTTTGTCTTTTGTGTTGATCGATAGAACGCTCGAACTTAAGAACCCGCATCTTGCGTTTCCCGCCCCCCGTCCGCACCGCTTTTCTTTGCCGTTGACGAAGGGCATAACCTTTATACCCGCAGGTAAAGGCGGCGTCGATACCGTATTGCTCACCGCTTTGGTCAAAACAGCACATGAGGCCAGAGGGCCAAGCTAGCTGTCACACCCCAGCTCATCGTGAGCAAAAAGGAACAGACGGTGGTTTCCGCGGGTGCGACGCTGTCGTCGGGTACGAGCCGTTCTCTGGGCGTGGGGCGAGGGGGGCGGCTGCGTCATCGTCCCCCCGAACCCCGTGCGTCCCAAGGGCAAGCTCCGCAACTCGTGACACCGAAAAAGAGGAAAATGAAAATCAATTCCAAGGATTTTCGCGTGCGGCCAGGAGAAAAGGTCAAACTCAAAGAGTGGCCGACGATGGTGAAGCCCTTTTGCAAATTGAAGAAACGATATCAAAAACTCCTGGGAAAACACGTTGAGGAGATGAGCGCGCTGCAACAACTTCACTATGCG
>Ga0326728_10012728_pt1 | contig 18558 bp, 20 predicted proteins | sample MB3enrmetagenome_FD_207602 | JGI IMG/M metagenome (GOLD analysis project Ga0326728, IMG submission 207602) | Lab enriched peat soil microbial communities from McLean, Ithaca, NY, United States - MB31MN | ecosystem: Environmental > Terrestrial > Soil > Wetlands > Peat | place: USA: New York... | reverse complement strand
AACGGGGTGAAGGAATTCTGGCCCGATATTCATAGGAAGCTGACCAGAAAGAAAAACCCGCCTTCGGCAGCGACACACGGGGACAGCCTCAAAACACCGCCGGTGAGAAGCAAACCAGTGAAATAGTCGAACTCGGACATCCGTTGCTGGAAGGGTCTCGTTTCCATGCTGCGGTTTCGTGTCAAAAAAGCAATCCTGACGGGCTTTTGGGGATGGTTTGCGCTATCGAGAGGCAGGGTTCTGATTGACCTAAACCTGCTAATAGAAACCTGCCAGATCCAATTGGGCGGGAAGGAAACCTTTCTGAAGTTTGAATCCGCGTGTACGTCCGAACCGGAAAAGTGCCGGGCCGGCTTTGCCGGTATCTATGGCATGGACCTCGGACAGGCGGTGGAAGCCTATCCGGGCGATTTACGCTCGGGGAGCTTCGTGCCTGGTGACCAGACGGCTTCAATCCCGTAGTTTCTTTTTGTAACTGGGGCGGGATGCCTGCTTGCGCACCATGGAGCCGGTTGCGGTTCCAAACCGCTGCCACCGCATCCAGGGATCTGTGTCCCACAACGGACCGGTTCTCTCCAGGCAAAACGCGTAGCGAGGTTTCAGTGCGCCCGCGCAAGGGCTATGCCGCGATCTGTTCGCGCTGTCATCGGGCCGCACCGGGTTACGATCAACTTGCCGAGCGATGCTTTGAGTTCATTCCCCTTTTGAGGGTTTTGCGGCTCCCCGCCGCGCACGATGCGGCGCGTGGCTGTCGAAGAAGGCGCTTGGGGCGATGGCGAACGCACAGCCTGACCAAGGCCTATAGGCTGTTCCTGGCCCGCTGGGCGCGCCGCCTTGCGGGGAAAGAAAGCGCGGAGGCATTTCCCGCCCTTCCCGGGACAGGGTTTTCGACACCGTCGAGCACATCGTCCACCGGGGGCTCGAACACCGTACGCTGGGTCGGATCGACGCCAGCGGCGGCGCCAAAAAGAACTGTCCGCGGCCGGGCCGCGCTGGAGACCGACAACCGGCGTGTGGATGCGAAGCAAGCCGCGACAACGGCCGTCGCGAAACTCCCGTGGCGCGACAGCGCGCTGAAACTGCTCGTTCAGCAGCAGGCTGCTGTGGCCGGCCGCGCGACTCGGAGCGTAATACCCATCGCCGCCCCGCTGAGCCTTCCCCGAACGGCTTGCCAAGACCGCCCCGTTCGACGCCGCTAGCCGTCAGTTGGCTGCCGTCCTGGACTTCCACGCACCGCAGGTGCTGCGCGGGCGAGTCTGGCATGCGAATATTCCATCGATTTGGCCAGGGTGACCTGCCGAGCGTCTCAGTGCCGTGGCAGATGGCTTTTCAATTGTTTCGTGAGTGTCTGAAGCTGCTCGTTCGTGATTTGGAGCTGCCCATCCAAAATAACGAGCAGCCGCCCGGCGCCGGCATCCCTGAAGCGGGCATCTTGAATCGTGACGCAGCCTTGCAGGACCGGGGGAAGAATAGCGCCAAGGTCCAATCCCTTTTGTATCCTGGAGAGAATCGCATTCTGAATCTTATCGCGCAGCATCTCGCCGACGTTTCCCATGCGGAGGAGTTCGCCCAACGATCCGTCCGCTTCGATCGGCCCGAGTTCCGCCGCGAGCCGCAATTCCGTATGGTCTTCTCCCACGGAAGGCGTAAGCTTCAGCTGAATGGTTGCGTTGCCGCCGATCAATCTCTTCACTTCCTGCCTCCCAAACAGCTTCACGCACGCCCAGCGTTCGTAGTGAAGGTGAACTACCAACAGGCCGGCGGGCTCGATAGGGCTAAGGGTCGCGTCCTGGATTTGTATCCGGTCCCCGCACTGGTCGTCTTTATCGAGTTCGGAAGCGAGCATGGCGGTTAAATTCTGTTGAAGATCTGAAAAATCGGCCGTCAGTTCCACGTTCAGGATATTGCTGCCGCGATCTTTCCTGGCCATGGTGATGAGCCCTGACGCGACGATCGTCGCGTGCCGGTCTTTGATATTGAGCGGAATATTTACGGGCGGGATTTTGAAGGTCTGGCTCTTATCGCCGCCGAAAATCGGCGAAGCCGAAATGGCGAGAACCAAAACAATTGCCGCTGAACTTCCCCTGATGAATTTAGTCATCCGCCAACCCCCCGCAAAGCTCCCCGCGAGCTCTTTTGTCACGCCTTCTGGTTGATGAGCCTGTGCCGGCGCGTGCTGCCGCCAAGCTCCACAGGATCCTCCACCTCGTTCCGCCCTCGCCATTGCATCTCTCCTCGCACCGCAATCCTTCGCCCAGCCTCAGCCTACCACAATCGATTCCGGCCATTCGGTCGCCATCATGTCCCTCGTTTCTTCGGCCAATACGGCTCCGCCTCACACCTTCGGCAACGACGAAGTCCCGGGCTGGGTCACTCCCTCGGGGAAAGATCCCGCCAAAGCCACCTCCGAGTTCTTCATTGATCCCGCACGGCTGGGGCCGAATCTGTTCGATCCCAGCAGAAACCTGCGTTCCGGCAGCTGCGCGGAGTTGGCAGGCTGCTCCTTCACGAGAGTTTCAAGTCCAAGCCTACAGCCCGGGACCTCGACGGCAGGCTCGCGCTCACCGGCGATTTCATCCCCACCCGCGTCGTGCGCGAGCCACGATGAAATTCAGCATTGCTTGCAACGGCCCCACCTGGAGCGAGCCAGACACGGATCGGCCGGCCCGAAATGTCACCTTCGCCGTCCCTGCGGCCCCGCGAAGCTCTCGGCCTTCGCCACCATCCAACACGAGGGTTTCCGCGAGCCGTGGCCCGCGCTCCAGGACTGCATCCCAATTTCTGGTCATTGAAGCTGATGGAATCCGTCAACGGCTCTGCGGACGTTTCGAGTGCTTCCAAAGCTGAAATTTTACTACGGGAATGCAGCGTGGATAAGGAGATTTGCCAAAGCCTTCACAGAAAAAGAGCTTCTGACAGCCTTCCTGAACTGGGCTGGGCTGAACATCTTCCCAACGCCGCGGGGGCAATAGGCGGCGCTTTGGACGGCAGGCCCAGGTCATCTGCTATTTTCTGAATGGCGCCGTGGGGATTGATTGCGCAGAGGATTCGCATCGGTGCGCCGCCGCCCCTATGAAAACAGGTGTCGAGGTTTTGTCTGAGTGTCCTGCCGGCACGCTGGAAACTGAATCCGAGGGAAGCGGTGCCAAGCGGAAGTGGGACTGAAGTCCTATGGGCCCTTTCCTTTTTGCCGTGTTCCCGCGAGCCGATTTGCATGAGATGGTGGAAGAGTTTAATCAAGTTTAACATCGGCGCGAGAGACCGGTCGTGATGCTTTCGGGAGGAAGGCGGACAACTTGCCTCGTCCTCCGGAGGCGACGGCTGATGCCAAGGAGTATTGCCTGGCCGGATGATTTGATGCCATCCCAAACGGCTGAACAGGGGAATTCCTGCTGCCTGTTCGGCGGCCGTCAACAGTTCTGATCGCCACACCAATAGACCATTTCAGTCATGGCTGCGAACAGGCCTGGGCCGCATTCCAGTGTTCCAGCACTAGCCGAGCGCGCACTCGGGCAGTTCCATGTTCTGAGTTTGAGATTCCTCCTCCAGCAAGACAGCGTCGCGTAGACCTCCACCTGACAGGAAGGGGAGAGGAAGTGTGCCGGAATCAGGCCTGGGCCCCCAATATTCCGGTCATCAGGGCTGCTTTAAAAACGCCCGCTAACATCATCCCCGGTTCCGTGTCCCGACCTGGCGATGTTTTCATCGCAAGCGCGTCCATTCAGGAGCGATTGGCTTGTGGCGACAGGCAAATCCAATAATGACTGGACGCATCCCTACGATCAGGACCATCGGATCCCTAAAATGAAAGACGGTCATGCTCAATTGGCTCATGAGACGGAGCCATTCCGAGATTGTCGGCGGTCCTTTCTCCCAAGATGGTTTTTGGCTAAAGGCTGGCGTAGTTCGCAGAGATGCCAGCCCACTTGACTCAAGATCCGGTCAACTAATTTCCTATGCCGGGATGGGCAGTATTCTGTGTGTAATGCGTTTCAGGTCTGCGCTGCCAAGAGCAGGATTCCTTGGGCCCACCCCACCGGGAGACGTTGAGAATTCCCCCCGTCATAATCCGCATGAGCTGTGATGAGACTCACAGCCGTCTTCGATGCAGACAATTATCATCAACATTAGGTCAAACAACCTTTGGAGGCTAAAAACATGCTAAAGGCCAGGATTTGCGGAGCCCTGCTAATCGTCCTTTCGCTCTGTCTGCAGCCGTACTCCTGTTCTGCGGAAAGCGTAGGGGGAAACGAACAGGCAGTGTCGCCTGACGACCCGATTTTGGATGCTTCGGGAAATCTTCTCTTTTTCAAACCCGCGTTTTCTAAAGCGGCCGGAGTGGGAACGGATGTGACTTTGATCTCTCCGGGAGCGCAAACCGCCACTGAAACCTACACTGGAATCTTTTCCTTGATTCAAAGAGGAGAACAGGCAGTCTATGCCATACAAATGGCACCCCCAGCATCCCCAGCAGCGGCCAAGTCGGTTCCGCTGAACTTGGTCGCTCTGGTCACCACGAGCAAAGCCGGCCTGCCCCCTTCGCCTGTGGAATATCTGCTCCCGAGCGGAAGCATCGACCTTCTCAAAGTGGATCGCGGCGTCACATCCGATGTGATATACCTGATCCAGAAAGCGTCTTCGGGGGCTTCCGTTCTGATCTTAACCTTCGATGGAACGGTGTTCACACTGGTCGGCACGGTCCCTATTTCCTGATTCTTTGGCAGCAATGGGCACATCAGCGGGTACAGGGCAGACATCTCGGGGCGGACTCTAGCCCGGCTCGCGCCGAAGCGGAAGAAACCGCCATCACAGACCTGGCGCGCGTTCCTGGACAATCATCTGAAGGATCTGGCCTCAATTGACTTTCTCGTCGTCCCCACGGCCAAGGTTTCGGGTCCCGTTTGTGTCGATTGTCCTCGCCCATCATCGCCGGCGCGCCGTGCACTTCAACGAGCATCCCACGGCGCTATGGACAGCGGAGCAGATCATCCAGGCGTTTCCTTGTCTGAACGTGACCGGTAGCTACGGGGAAGGTTTCAGGGAGCGCGTGAGGGCGATGGATGTTGAAGAAATCCTCACAGCGCCGGAGAGTCCTTGGCAAAATCCTTTTGCGGGGCGCCTGCCTTAATCATGTGATCGTGCCGGCAGAAGCCCGTTTGAGGCGAGCGGTGACGTGCTATTTTCGCTGTGACCATAAGCATCGGACGCAACCTAGGCCCGTCCGGGACTCTAAGCTTGGACGGGTGATTGGGTTTTCTGAAGTTGTAGGCCTGCACCCTCACCACGAGCGTCGGGCCGCTGCCTAGTCTGCCGGCTTTCTATCGTGGAATCCCCCGCTGCGCTGCGAACCTTGCCTGACCCAAAGTATTTGCCGCTCCAGACAAAATCGCTGGTCTCTTCCGGAGATTGGATTTCCATGCGCTGCTGGGGATCGGGAATCCTCGGGAATTCAGGCGGGAAGCATTCCCGACGCTGCGGTGAGGTTTTGGCAAACGACAGCTGTTTCGGGCTCCCATCTTGTGGATGATCGAGGATATCCGGAAGGGATTTTTGGTTTTACAGGCAATTCGGGCCTGGGACTTTTTCATGGCCCGTTCGCGTCTGAGATTCCCCAAATGATTCCAAATCCGCGAGCATTCCTTGGCTTCCCTTGCTGTCACCCCATATTCCTATTTATTAATGTCGCTAATTCGTTGATTAGGTAATTGCATTACAACCTTGACAAACGCATTTCCTAGGATATACAACTTACCACAGTGTGGTAGTTGAGCCGTGTCGGGTTGCGGTCGGCCCAGGGAGCGGTTATCTTCACCGATCCCGGGTTCTCTTTGGACCTGAACTCGCAACCATGGAGGATTCGTGCCATGAAGTGCAAAGTTTTGGGGGTCGTGCTTTTTGCAACAGCTTTCCTTGTCAGCGGCGCGTACGCGCAAAACACGTACGAGCTGCCGCAAGTGGCGAACGGAACTTTCAGCGGGGGGAGTGAAAGGACGACTTTCCTCTTGTTTAACAACACCAGTACCGCCGCCACTGGATCCTTGGATTTGACGGATAACAATGGGAACCCGTTGACATTGACCATCACGGGGCAGGGAACCAGTAGCAGCTTTCCGATCGACCTGCCTGCCGGCGCCAGCGTGATGCTTCAGACCGATGGCCAGGGGCCGGTGGTGGTGGGAGCTGCCACCGTGACCTCAACCGTTAGCATCGGGGTTTCGGCGATCTTTTCTATTTATGACAGCCAGGGAAATTATGTGACCGAAACCGGGGTGGGAAGTTCCGTTCCCTCAACAAATTTTGTGCTTCCTGTGGATACCACTGGGTTTTACAACACCGGCCTGGCGCTTTTTAATTCCAGCGGCGGCCCTGTCACCGTTACCATGAATTTGCTCGACACGGCTGGCCAGCAAGCCGCCTCCACACTGGTATTGCCGCCGCTTGGGGCTGGCAGCCATCTGGCCGAGTTCATAGCCGGAGCCTCCCAGTTTTTCCCATCAATGACCAATTTCCAGGGGACGCTGGTGGTCCAGTGCTCGGCCCCGATTGCCGCGATGGTCTTGAGGCAGTATCAGAATGCTTCCACGCTCACTTATACGTCCCTCCCCATCGTGCCGACGTCTTCCACGAAGACGGCACTAAATCTTGCGCAGGTGGCTAATGGCGGCGGTGATCAGACTTCTTTCCTGATTTTCAATATTTCTGCGGCTCCGGCCAATGTCACTTTATCTCTGATCCAGAATGACGGAAGTCCTTTGAGCGTGACTATTCCGGGACAGGGGACGAACAGCACTTTCAACTTTCCCGATCTTGCGCCGGGCGCGTCCCTCTTTCTGCAAACGGATGGAGCCCCCGCCACCACCCAAAGCGGAGCGGCAGCGATAACCTCGAACGTGCCGATCGGAGCAGCCGGGATTTTCACGGTTCGGAACGCCGGCGTCTTCCAGACGGAAACGGGGGTCGGCGACTCTCCCGTGCTGACATCGTTTACCCTTCCCGTCGACATTGCCGGGAATTTCGACACCGCCCTCGCCTTATTCTACCCAAATGGTTCCGCAGGCGCGTCCGTTACCTTCCGGCTGTTGGATTCCAGCGGCGCACAAGTCGGAACGGACGTAACCAAAGACATGTCCGCCCAGCCTCATCTGGCGCTCTTCGTGGATCAGATTTTCCCGGATATCGACTTCCAAGGGACCCTCGCCGTCACGTCAACGACCGGAGTCTCCGCGATGACCCTGCTCTATAACAGCTCGCCGCTATCGTATACCACGCTGCCTGCCGTCTCTGGCGCCTACTTGGCTGCAGCGCCGGCTCAAACACTCCTCTCGAAGACCGAAACAGGAATCACAGCGACCAGCAACGTGGTCCAGAACGAGACGCTCCCTTCGGGATTCACGCTGACGGGCACGGTCAGCGGACCAGGCCAGGCGGCAAGTGTTATAGCCAGTGCCGGCCTGAGCAACGTCTTCGCAGGAACCGTGAATCAAACGACCGGCACGTATCTGATCGTTCTTCCCGGTGGCACCTATACTCTTAAGGTCAGTTTCGTCCCGAATGGAGTGCCGTCGGGCCAGAGCGTAACCATCACGTCGTCGGTCTCGGGCTCCGTCGTGGTCTCCGGCAATACTACGGCTAACATAACTCTGCCTTCAGTCTTGCTTTTCACCCTATCGGGGACGGTGAATGGACTCGGCAATCTTTCATCATCCGCGACCGGCATGCAAATGGTGTTTGCTTCCTCCGACAGCAGCACCCAAGGCAGTTTCAGCCTCGCTGCGGACGGCAGCTATCAAGGTGTGTTGCCGGCTGGAAGCTACACGGCAGGCGTCACGGCATCCATCACCTTCCCGCCCTCGTCGTTTCAGAACCAGTTTCTCGGGATCTACAATCTTGGATCGGCTGCCATCAGTGGCGCCACCGTCATTCCTGCCTTTACAGTGCCGGCAACTGCAACTTTGAGTGGCACGATCCACAATGCGCCATCGTCAGGGGTAGTAAGCATCGGGGCAAGCGGCCCGTCCTCGAGCGTTACGAGCAGCTCGAGTGCCGATTTTCTGACCGCCCAATATACGATGATACTGCCGAAGAACACCGTCTACGGTGTGAACGTCTCGACGGAGTTGACATCGGAGTCAAGTTACCTGGGTACCATCTCGTTCCCTTATCCCGCCAGCAGCGTGAATTTGACCGGGGAGATTGCCAACTATGACTTCACGGTCCCGACTCTGCCGGTGCGAGTGACGATCTCCGGCACTGTGAAGGACGGCAGCGGCAATCCAGTCAATGGTGGCTATATCAGCGCTACCTCACAATCGATCACCGGCACACCCAATCTTCAATTCTCAAATTATGCTGAGACGGATGCCAGCGGCAACTACAGCTTAAGCGTGCTCAGCGGCACGAATTACCAGCTTGTTTTCATCGCGCCGCCCCCGCCGCAATAACGGCCGACCCCGTTGCAGCAGCGGGCGGAACCTGCTGCTGCAGCGGTAAAACAGTCCGCGACCGCGCGGGCGCGGAAAGGATGGACAAAAAGGGCGGGACCTGGAAAGTCAGAGAGCTCAGCACTCGGGCGATCACCGCCCGCTCAGACCTCCTCTCTGCACAGACTTTTCAGTGATGGGGCAATGGGAGAGGGCGCGCACCCGCAACCTAGCATGCGGTCCGAAGGCGCATTCAGGAAAGTGGCCAATCGGATGCACAACGCCAATATCCCGGCTGTTGCTGGCCCTCCTCCACCTCTCTCTTCTGAAAGCACTGATGTCCGATTCGCTGCAAACCGGAACCACTGAAGTCAAATTCGGTTGTAATGTCTTGTTCCATATCGCTTTAGTTCAATCCCAACCGCAGCCGATGACGGAAGCACCCCTACCTCAGATCCGAGGCTTTCCTTGAAGGCTAGCGTTATTTCACACCGGTCACATCCCGCGCCGCGCTGGACAATCCATCTTCCCAACTGCTCCATCCGGAGTTCATTCCATACGGCGGCGAGACCATGTTGGCCTCAATCCGCCGAATCAGGCCCTTCTCGATTTTAAACAACTCCGCAATCTCCCAGCCGTTCGGTTGGATGGGACCACCTGTCACAATCCGTCCATCGGGAGTCTGGTAGGTCCGGTCCTTGCCGAGGGCGTGGTCGAAAAAAACAAAGCTGAAGACGAGTCCACGTTCCTGATCGACGGCAACGAAACGGCGATCGCGAATCCGCCACACGAAATGCATCAATCCGGATCGGAACTGTTCCTTGCAGCCCCAGTTTGCCGAATAGACGCTTTCCTTCATTGGATCCGGCCGGATCTGGCCCGGACGTAGCGGAGCATTGGTGGTCTGCATGCCGCCCTCCAGGCGATCGCAGTCATCCGTGAACGGATACTCTCCCTTGCCATCGTTCTTTTCCAGTCCGGAAAAGTACATGTTGGCGACCCGAATGAGATCTTTGCGCGACATCCGCTGGTTGGGAGGTATGGCTTCGGTGTAGAGATGGTGGGGGACTTCCATCTTTTCCAAGGTGTCTGCGGCATTCGGAAATGCCGGAGCAGCTTTGACCGCGCCCGGGGGTCCCATCGGCATCTGGGGACGCACGACGATAGATTCTATTTCGGCAATTTGGCGGTTCACGACCTTCAGACGCAGGGCGATGACCGCGCCGGTGCCTTCCGGGGTGTTGCCCTCCTCGCGGATAGTCGCAAAGCAGGCAACCTGGCCGGCATCCGGATCGGTCACAAACAGTCGATATTTCCCTTTGCCGGTCATGATTTTCCAGTGAGCGTCCGGAAGGATCAGCCGCTGACCGTTTTCCGTGAACTTATAGTTCGGCGCGATCGGCAGCAGTTTGGGATCGTGGGCGATTGCCGCATCGAAGTATTTTTCGACGAATCCTTCCAGACAAGCTCGATTACAGGTCGGGGAATTGCTTTGTGAAAAACCGATTTGTGCGTAGCAGAGCAACAGCTGACATACAGCAAAAAGCATTGAACACTTCCGCATTTGATTACCCGCCTTTCTCCATGATGTCGAGGTGCTTGTCCTTCCCCCTTCAAGGTTAACTACCAGCCGAATTTCGTGCCATAAGGCACAGAAACGCCGATCGTCTCGATGTCATAAATCTTCCCGTTCTTGATTTTAAAAAAATGGATCGAAGGAAAGTTGAACTGCATTGTGAAACCCGGCATGCTGTCCATTCCCGGCACCCCCTTGATCGGTATTGTTTGGAGGTGGCCGTCGTGCTGGAACATCGAGATCCCAACGGCTATTCCTTTTTGTACATCGGCGACCACCAAGCGGCGTGGGTCTATTTCGGTGATATAGGCGAAGACGCCGGCGCTGATCTGCCCTTCGCATGTTCTTGGTATCGCCGCCATTGCCTTCATCATTTTTTCCAGCTCAGGATTCGGTTTGGCGTCCGTCTGCGCTTTGGGCTCCGGAGGGTTGCTGCTGGCCGATACGGCGCCGTTCTCGTGGCGCTCGCAGTCACCGGCAAAAGGTGCGAACGTGCCGTCCTCACCGGTGAGCGCATCGTAATAAGAAAGGCCGACCTTAATCAGCTCGCCTCGATCCATCCGATCGGATGGCGCGACGTCCTCGACGAGGCCGGGGCGAGGCTTTTGCAGGGTAGGCAGTGAGCCGTTCACGTTGCCACGGGCGACCAGGTGATCGGCTTCGGTGATCTTGCCGTCCACGACCTTCAGGTGCGCCCCGAGCAGGATGTCTTTATCTTTTTCCTTCATTACCAAAAGACAGGCAACCGATTCCGCGACCGGATCGGCGGCATAGATTTGGAACGCCGTCGGTCCGCCGGAGGCCGTTTCCCACAGGCCTTTGCCTATCGGCATCACTGCCGCATTCTCCATGAATTTCACGTTCGCGGCAAGCGGCACCGCCTTCGGATCGTGTTTTACCATAGCCGCCACGTACTGCTGCATCAAATTGACCAGACATTGCCTGTCACACTTCGGCGCCGCCGGCGCCGACCCAAGGGATGACAGGAGAATAAGCGAAACAGCCGCTCCAAGCGCGATCCTTCGTTTTGGTTTCATATCGTGCCCTTTCGAGTTGGAAGTTCGGAAATCGGAAGCCACATCATAGGCCAGTAGGTGAAGGGATTAAAACCAATTCGGTACGATCTGATGGCGCCGTCCGGTGCTATGGCTTGCTGAAAATGCTTATCTCTTCGAAGGATTTGCCCTTGGCATCCGTTCCCTTGATCGTGGCCTTCACTGCTTTTGAGGGAGCGGAGGCAAGAGACCCAATTGCCGCAGCGTAGTGGCCGAGTCGTAATATTCGGTTGCCCGGCAGGTCTTTCCCTCTCTCAGTCCACGCATCAAGGCTGCGCGGACTGAAAAGCTCCTTCCAGTGGCCGGGATGCCCATGTAGTCCCCTGTGTTCGTACCGCAGGCGACCCATTCTTCACACTGGCGATCACCTGAGGCAAAAACTGACGTCAACTCCCGAGTGAGGCCACTGAACGCGGCGAAGAGGCGCTTCATGCAGACACCGAGTTCTTCCTTGCCCCGGATGACTCTGGCATCAGGCTGTGTGTCGCCAAAACCGCGCAAGGCAAGAAACTCGTGCAGTTAAGGGCAGCGTGCGAGGGATCCCGATGATATAAATCCGGGCCTAGGATTCCATCTCTTGTGAGTTTCCTCACCTATCTCAGCGTGTTCTTCCGCTCTCGCTCCAACCTCGGTCTTGAGATCCTTGCTCTGCGTCAGCAGTTGGTATCCTCAAGCAAAAAATCCTCTCCCACGAAGGCGAAGGCGAGATGGAATGTTTTGGATTTTGCTTCGCCGGCTCTAGCCTGCATGGTGCAACGTCTTGATCCTTGTTGAACCAGAAACGGTTGTCGCCTGGCATCGAGCGGGCTTTCGTTTGTTCTGGCGCGTTCGATCGCGATCCAAGAGCCTTGGTCGGCCAATAATCGACGCCGAGGTTCGGGCTCTCATCCAGCTGATGGTGAAAGAGAATCCCACGTGGGGCGCTCCGAGAATTCATGGAGAGCTTCTGAAACTTGGCTTCGATGTCTCCGAACGTACTGTCTCTCGATCCATCCGTCGCTTGTCTGTTCACGGCCAGATGCGCGAACTCTGGACAGCTTTCCTGTCCGACCATCGGGAGGTGATTACGGCATGGACTTCACCGTGCCCCCTCTCACCTCCCGGGTTTTGTATTGCTTCCTCGTCATCGGACATGTTCGACGCCAGCTCCTCCATTTCAATGTTACGGAACACCGGTCACTGGATAATTCAACTGAGGGAAGCATTTCCGGCATGTTGTCCTTATCGCTGCGCGATTCTCGATCGCGATGGTAGGTTTGGGAACGAGGTCACGGACCTGCTTGCAGCCAGTGAGGTGAGACCCAAGCGCATAAGCCCTGCATGTCCAGGGCAAACGGAATCGCAGAACGCGGGGTTGGAAACTGTCGCAGAGATCTTCCGCCGTCTCGTCAAGGACTATATCTCTTATGACCACCGCGATCGCACGCACGATGGTCTAAGGACACGCCGAAGACACGGCCAGTTGAGCCCAAGCCATCGGGGTCAGCGCTCTTAGCGCCATTCGTTCGGGTGGGCGGGCTGCATCATCGATACGCCTGGCATCAGGCTGCCTGAAGCGAGCGCCCAATTGTGGTTTAACGTGGGTGTCACGCGAAAAAATCGGTGTCTGTATCATGGCCTTGAAGCCAAATGTAATTTTCTTCCGAGCTGCCGTGCTGGACCAGTCAGCCGTACGGGATATAGGACCGCTTCGCCACGAGTAAGGCCGAAATCCAGCTCCGGCATATTTTTGTCGACCGGCACCCGTCATCTTCTTTGCCGACCTGTACCTCATTGAGATAAATCTCCACGGCATCGGATCGCCGGAAAGCAAAATCAGGGCTGAAACCAGATCTCCTGAGGACTGCTCGACATTTTTCACGCCGTTCTTTTCGGAAAGCTTAAACGGTAGCCGGCAGGAGATGATGATCCTGAGTTTTATTATGTTCTGACTTTTAGAGAAGAAAGATGGGGCTTTTCCCTTTTACTTCGTTGTTTTTTGTTTCCTTGCTAATCAAAGTGTGCTTCATTATAGGAAATTGGATCTCTTCCGCGGGCCATATCATTACGTTAGGCCCGAAGAGATAAGTTGGAATTGGCATACGGTCTTTTTGACGTCTGGTAGCACGTTAAAGCAAGCCGTTCAGAACGAGGCGCAGTGTTGAGTAGGGCCGAAAATTATGTTCTGAGATTTTTCGGCCCAATTGCTTACTTATTGATTTCACAGGATTTACAGCTAAATCGCTATTTTCCCAACAATTAATTGATTTCAAAACACTTACAGCAACTCAGAACATAATATCGGGAGCGCAGCTTCGTCCATACGACAACACCCTTTCAATCCAAAAAGATCGGTAACTCCTTCTTATTGGCAATACGATACACCGCGTTCATGAATCCCACATGGCTATAGGTCTGATCACTCGCTCAGGGGCAAATCTCACGGCCTGTTTAAAATGCGTAGTTCTACGGATAGATGCCGAAGCCCCCCTTGTGGACGTTTCCCTTTTCTGAATCCTGCCTTTGCCAATTGAGAATAGCTGGGGGCAATTGGCAGGCCAGTGTGCAAGAGCTTTTTTCTCATTTGACCAGAGTGAATTGCAGGATTCTCAGGTAAATTCGCATCCTCTGCTTTGTGCCTTGTCGACGGCGTCGCTGTGGGGGACACCAGTTGCAACCCCAAATCCCCGAGAAACCGCGAGCGAATACACGATGTCCGAGGCTCTAATGTGCGGCCCTTCGGCTTTGGAATCCAGATCGGCCGCGAACCACTTGTCCGATCGGCATGACCCGGATTGGCCTAAAAAAGTCTTCACGTAACCAGCCGACCTTGCTAAGTCTGCATCACCACACCATTATTAATGGCTTGGCATAAAAGAGACGCACCCTTTTCCTTCTGAAGCACGCGGGTCTTGTTTTTGATCGATTGGTCACTCTGCTATGCGAATCATTACGCATCGCGCGCTGAAACAATGTTTCCAGGCATGCATCAGTAAGTATACCGGTTGGTAATTGAACTTGGGGGTGATATATGAGACGCCATTCGTTGACAGTGATTTTCTTAGGGTTACTTATTCTGGGAGCGGGAACGCTCGTGTGGACGCAAGAAAAAATGCCTCCACCAGCGCCACCTGCGCAGCAACCCCAGTTGCAACAGGCTGCGCAACAGGTGTGGTCTCCCCAGCAACTCAACGACTTGGTGGCGCCGATCGCTCTCTATCCCGATCCGCTGCTGAGTCAAATGCTGGTTGCCAGCACTTATCCGCTCGAGGTCGTAGAAGCAAACCAGTGGTTGCATCAGAACAAGAACCTCAAAGGTCGGGAGCTCATGGATGCCGCAAAGCAGCAATCCTGGGATCCCAGCGTGCAAGCGCTGGTGGCCGTTCCGGATGCGCTGGCGATGCTAAACCAGAATGTCCGTTGGACCACAGACCTTGGCAATGCTTTCCTCGCGCAACAGGCCGACGTGATGAACGCAGTCCAGCGGATGCGCGCCCAAGCTCAAAGCAATGGCAAGCTTGCTTCGACGCCGCAGCAGACGGTCACCACTGATACACAAGGGGGGCAACGGGCCATCGTCATCGAGCCGGCCAATCCGCAGGTTATCTATGTGCCTTCCTATGATCCCGTCTATATCTGGGGCCCTCCGCTTTTCGGCTACTATCCCCCACTCTATTACCCAGAATTCGGATTCGGTTTTGGATTGGGCTTTAACCTCGGCTTTTGTTTCGGCGGCTGGGGCGGTTGGGGCGGCTGGGGATGGGGCCCGAACTGGTTTGGCGGCTCGGTGTTTGTCAATACTTCCTTCTTCCCCCGCTACGGATTCCACGCTGGCTTCGGGGGCGGTTTTGGAGGCAGAACGGCTTGGGTCCACAATCCGAATCACCGCCTCGGCGTTCCCTACGGGAACAGTAAAGTGGCCGCACGGTTCGGGCGCGCTTCAATGGCCTCTCGGAATTCGCTTAGGGCAGGAGCAGGATTAAGGGGCGCCTCTGTCAACGGTTCTGCAGGCCGCTTCGGGGGACGCACCGGGGGACAGGGATACAGGAACACTGCGCACGCTTCGAACGCCTCTCGGAATTCGCTTAGGGCAGGAGCAGGATTAAGGGGCGCCTCTGCCAACGGTTTTGCAGGTCGCTTCGGGGGACGCACTGGGGGACAGGGATACAGGAACACAGCGCCGCGCTCCAGCGCAAGCAGCCGTGGGTTCAGCCGTGGCGGCGGCGGGTTCAGCCGCGGTGGCGGTGGATTCAGGAGTGGCGGCGGCGGAGGACACGGTGGTCATAGGCGCTGACAGCCCAGGGATCAGCTTTAGGCCCCAGCTGGCGTTTTTTCCAAAGCCGCCCGCTAAAAGGCAAACGAAAGCACTGCCGGCATAGGAGTATCGGACCAGCGGAACAGAAAGCCGGCTTAAGGAATCAACAACAACTCGAAAGAGATATTCGAGAGTTTCCGCGATCTGATTCATGAGCTGGTGGCGGCGTTGAGGTCATGAGTGTTACAGATGATGGCAGATACTCGACCCAGAGATTAGCAGCACTTTTTTTCTCAGATCGGTGATCTCAGGTATTCTTTACACCTGACCTGCGCATCAAAACCACAGGACTGGGGAAGCATGTTCCAGACTCTGCCGGATCGGCGGACCTTGTTGAAATATTCGTCTTTCCAGTACAGCCGGAGAAAAGCCTGCGCGCAAGCAGGTGAAGTTTCAATGCAAATGTCGTGCGTCAGGTATATTCAATTCTGATGTCCGATCCAGGTTGCGGCCTCTTGCGATATCGGCGGCTTAAACAGAAAAACAACCACGGATTACATGCTTTCGTCTGGACGCCAAAGTGGAGGACATTCTGCAAAGACCGGCCAGGCACTGGCCAAAATGGAGCCCATCCAGTCTGGTTCGACCCAGCCTCGCTGCAACAGAAAACCAGAAGAGTTAATATGGATAGTCAAGCCAGGGATACTTCAGGCTCCATACGATCCTTCAATGGCAAGAGAAATCCCCTGCGTAAGGTATTAGGCTTAAGCCAACGGTCGGGAGTTCTGATGCAGCTGTAAAGCATTCATTCTGGCGAAGTCCAATTTACGAGTTGGGAATCACACCAACTTATGGGCGGATTCCGTGATTGCCAAACAAGTCCAACGACTTGCTGGGGATTTGGGTAAAGCCGTGCCTGGCAGGGAAAATTTCCTCGACAGGGATCCCTCCGAGTCGTTGCCTCCCCGATTTGTTTTGTTCTGAATTCATTGAACATAAATGCGATAGACCCATTTTGGCATGGTTTTTGCTCACGTTATAAGCGGGCGGAGATTGGGTGCCGGCACTGCTTTCATCTCCGAGAGAGATCATTGCCCCCGGCGAGAACTTGTAAGGGAAAGGGCTAGAAGATGACGGCCACGAAGGCTGAGCTCCAGTTATTCTTCGAGTGGTTTGGAGAACTGGGCCTTTTCTGTGTGCGGCTTGTCTGGGAAACCCCGATTCTTCATCACAAAGATTGGGAATTCGTCCGTAAGATGGCTGCGATCGTGTTCCCATTCGTCCTTTCGGTGCTGATGACGGGACTTACCTGTTCCAGGGCCTACGGAGACGTAGGAGTGGTCCTCAACGAGTCGATGGACACCCGCATCGGCGGGATCACGGGCTCCGGGCACAGCGCCGTGTATTTCTCAAACATTTGCCCGGATTCGCCGGTAAGGCTCCGGCTATGTCATCCCGGCGAGCAAGGGTCCGTCATCAGCACGTACCCGGATTTGGGCGAAGATCAGCCATTTGAATGGAACATCATACCGTTGAGCATTTACCTCTACGGCGTTGAAAACCCTCAAAACCGGCCCATCTTCGGATCTCGGAAGATCAAGCGCGCCCTGGAAGAACGATACCGGATGAATTTCCTCTCTGACTACTGTGCAAGCGAGTCCTGCAGGAAGAACAACAAAGCGGAATGGAGAGAAATGGTGGGAGCGTCGCTGTCGCGAAGCATCTATATCTTCGTGGTCGAAACCACGGTCGAGCAGGACCGCCGCGTGATCGCGAAACTCAACTCGCTTCCCAACAAGAACCATTTCAGTCTTTTCACTCGGAATTGTGCCGACTTCACGAGGACGGTGATCAACACCTATTTCCCGAATGCGACGCGTCGTGATTATATCAACGACTTCGGGATAACCACGCCGAAAGCCATCGCCCGCTCCTTAACCAACTATGCCCTGCGGCACACGACGTTGCATTTCCATGTCATTCACTTCGCGCAATTGCCCGGAACCATACGGCGCAGCAGCGAGTGCCACGACGGAACCGAACAGCTATACCACTCCAAGAAGCTGCTGATTCCGATGATCGTCTTTGCTCCCCATGCATTGATCGGCATTCCGGCATCCTATCTGGTTACGGGCCGGTTCAATCCGGAGCGGGTATTTGAAGAGCATCCTACCGCCGAGGCAAACGCGCTCGTCTATCAAACTCCGCAGGAGCAAGCCCCAAAAGACGGGCCTGGAGCCGAACGGCTTGAAGTTGTGGATAGTCGGCCTCGGGCGGCGATTGTTGGTACTTCTCAGGAATGGAAAAGCTATCAATCGGCATTTCAATCCGTCGTCGCGGAAGCTGTCCGTGAGGAGATTATCCCGAAAAGAGGCTATCTGAAGCGGTTTCTGAAGCAGGTCGATGAGGCTGGCACGATTTGGATCGGCGAGAACGGAACTCTCTGGGTGAAACTCTCGAACGGGGGCAAACAAACCAAGGTTGGGGTGAGTGAAAGCAACCTCTTTGCTGCCGGCTCTGACTCGGAGCTGGCGTACGAATTGGCTCTTGCGCGTACCGGCACAGTCCTAAAAAGCCCCCGACACAGTCGCGAAACGATGCTAGAATTCAAAAATGACTGGGAGTTCCTGCAGCAGGCGCGCGCTAGAGATGCAGTCTCCATGGCAAGGGCGGAACCGCCGCGGCGTGGTGTGCAGGGACGGCCATAGCCAGTCACGGGGGTAAATAGATTCGAACCGAAGGCACGGCGACCGTGTCCTCCGGCGACCGTGCTCAGGAAACAGGCTTTCCATAAACCGATTCAGACGGGTGCCGCGCTCCTGCTGACAACATAAAACTAATGAAATTATCAATGCGTCATCTCAATCCCATCCGGGTGATGGCGTTCGTACTCTTTGTCGGCTCTCTTTTTGCAGCGAATTCGCCATCGACAGCTCCACAGTGCGCCTCACTGAGGGGGAGAGAACTCGCCGGCCGCGAATGGGTCGGCAAAATGCCTAGGCTGGAGCTATTGGACATTTCGCGAATTCATCTGGTCGGAAACCATCCCGCTTTCAACTCTCTGACAAACGGAGGCCAGGTGCGGAGAATTGTGCTTCACCGGGATGGGAGGTCAGTTTGGGCCTAGGGTGTAGACATCAGCCCGCTTTGAGCCCAGCTAAATTCCCGGTTTTTGGTGCCTGGTCAGGTGATGCTGAGTCGAGCACCCGATGACGCTGCTGTCGCAAGGTGGGAGGTATGGTTTTCTCGATTTGGTCAAGCAAGTGGGAGTGG